>Ga0209515_10004160_pt1 | contig 19805 bp, 19 predicted proteins | sample Subgroupgradi54m_FD_187454 | JGI IMG/M metagenome (GOLD analysis project Ga0209515, IMG submission 187454) | Subsurface groundwater microbial communities from S. Glens Falls, New York, USA - GMW60B uncontaminated upgradient, 5.4 m (SPAdes)... ...
AAGATCCGCTACGAAGCCTGGCTCCACGGCAACAGCAAGAGCGCGCAGGCCGTACGGGCAAAAAGCAGCGCGTGATCGGATTAGATACACCTCCGCAACTCCAACGCAAACAGGAAAACGCTGTTATTTTCCTGTTTGCGTTGTTATACTCTGTGAGGCCTACCCGGAGGTGCCTGCATATGAAAACGATCGAGACCTTAACGCCAGGCGAAGTCGCAAAGATCTTGAAGCTTCACCCCTTTACTGTCACACGGTTAGCCAGAGAGGGCAAGATTCCCGCCTTCAAGGTCGGCGGCATCTGGCGATTTCGGAGGGACCAATTTGAACGGTGGATAGAGCAGCGTACAACAGGTACTACCAAGCGGATTAAGCGATACCATTAGGAGTACCTCTGGAATTTGGAAAAGGTGTTATGCAACCAGACCTGTGGAAGATATTTGAGAATGTAAATCGCTGGCTTGAATACGGGGAGCGAAAGAATGCTTACGTTCTGACGTTCGTAGCAGCCGAACTTGCGCTGGTGAAGTTTTTCGACTTATCCCTCCAGCACTGGCAGACAGTTACCAGCTTGGGTATTTTGGGGCTCTCGCTGCTACTGACCATCCTCTCCTTCCTGCCGAAGACTCGCATTCCAGATGCCATCTATTTCCTCGCCACGTCCTGGATCAGGCCACACAAGACCGACAATCTCCTATTCTTTGAACACATCGCCAGATATTCGGTGAGCGACTATATATCTGCATTACAAGAGCATTACTCGACAACTCCCGCAATCAAGGGCAACCGGTATTTGGAAGACCTGTGTAACCAGATTGTAGTCAATGCGGGTATCGCTGCCTCAAAGTTCCGAGCGTTTCGTGTCGTGACAGGATCGACGTTCATCGCCCAGCCTTTCTTTGTCTGGGCCGTTATCAAGAGCTTTCGATGAGCTTGAACCAGCTACTCCTTGACATAAACGATGAGTCGAAAACGATTCTTTCTCCCGCCTTCACCACAGATGTCACCCAGGCATATATCTTGCCGAGCGTTGACGACCAGGATATTACTTTTGAGAACTTCGACGACAAGACCAAGAAGGTCAAGTGGGTTGAGACGTGCGTCCTGCACATTGATTTGAGGCAATCCACCCAACTGAACTTAGAGCAGAACCCCCAAACACTCGCCAAGCTTTACTCTTGCTTCATTCGAGGAACCATCAAATGCGCTGAATACTGGGGTGGGAAGGTTCGGAATATCGCTGGTGATAGGGTGATGATTCTGTTTGACCCGAAGGATTGTTTCAAGAACGCCGTGAACGCTGCTATTCTGCTACACACGTTCTCCAAGTTTATTCTGAGGCATCATTTCCGAACCGCTATTATCGAATGCGGTATCGGCATAGACTACGGCAAGATGTTAGCCACGAAGGTTGGCACGATAAGGCGAGGCACAGAAACGTCGGGTGGAGAATCAAAGACGCTCGTCTGGCTCGGTAGGCCAGCCAATGTCGCTTCGAAGCTGGCTGATATTGCCAATAAGACGTTCTCAAGATTAAAGATAGCTGTGGGTTATTACTATCCATTCACGAATCAGTTTTCCGAGTATGAGGAGGAGGTCGTAGACTTTTTCGACAAGGTGCGGATGACAGGTTCTTATCCTATCGTGGCTCAACTTGAACCTTACGCTTATACGTTTGGGAAAAAGTTAGTTTCATACGGTTACCAGCCGATTCTTATGACAAAGTCGGTATTTGATGGGTTCAAAGCTGCTTGCCCGACGGACAAGAGCGTCGCTGAAAAGTGGTGGAAGGCCAGGAGTGTCAACGTCGGTGGCTATACGGGGGTTATTTACGAAGGTGACGTCATTTTTACCTTTGGTCAACAGCTTCAACAGGCCAGGTAGGGATGCCTAAGACTAAAATCAAATCGCACAAGGAAGACGTTAGGTCGAAGATCACTCAGGCGGTGGAGAAATTGGCTCAGTTTGCAAAGAAGAGCCAAGAACAGTATACAGAGGCTTCCTGAGCAGAAGGCTGTCTTCAGGAAATCTCTAGACTGTCCCTAAGTTGTCCGAGAGGATGATATAGATATGGCACGCAAGAGAACGATAAACAAGAACGCCGGCAGCCCGAAGCGCCCGATTGAAACCTACGAGCACAAGGGCAAGCGGCGGGCCAACAACCCGCCGGTCGGGCTGGTGACGCCGGAGACCGACCCGGACGCGGGCAGGGAAAAGGCCTATGCCTACGACCCGCACCTGGACCCGCAACTAGTCTGGGCGGGTAAAGCCGAGCACGCTTCCTTTGAAGTGCCCACCCGCTCGCTGCACGTCCACGAGCGCATTGACCCGCGCACCATCATTGAGGCGGTGCGCAGGCGCAACGGCGACGGGGCGAACAAGCAGCTCCATTTCTTCGGCCAGTGGGAAGAAAGCCCACCCCTGCGCCAGGCCGTCGAGTTCTACCAACATGCCCACGACTGGTCGAACCGCCTCATCGCCGGCGACTCGCTACTGGTGATGAACTCCCTGCTCGAAAAAGAGGGCATGGCCGGCAAGGTTCAAATGATCTACATTGACCCGCCCTACGGCATCAAGTACGGCTCTAACTTCCAGCCCTTCGTCAACAAGCGCGATGTGAAGGACGGCAAGGACGAAGACCTGACCGCCGAGCCGGAGCAGATCCGCGCCTTCCGCGATACCTGGGAACTGGGCATCCACTCCTACCTGACCTACCTGCGCGACCGCCTGCTGCTGGCCCGCGAACTGCTCACCGAATCTGGCAGCGTCTTCGTCCAGATCAGCGACGAGAATGTGCATCACGTGCGCGAGTTGATGGATGAGGTGTTCGAGAGCGAGAATTTTGTGTCGTTGATAACCGTGAAGAAGACAAACCCTTTAGGCGCGTCTGGACTTGGAGCTGTGTCGGATTACGTGCTGTGGTACGCACGAAGTGCTGATAACTTGAAGTTTCGGCGTGTGCTATTGGAAAAGAAAGTTGGGCGAGACGGGGTCACAGGGTACTCGTGGGTCGAGTTGCCGGACGGAACCCGTCGACGACTAAAGAGTGAGGAAATCGATCGCATCGGGGAATTACCATCTGAGTGGCGATTGTTCGCGCCAACCAAGCTTACTGCCGCAGGTCTTACCCCAAGCTGCGTGTATCCGTTTCAATTCGACGGGAAGACGTACACGCCACGTTTCGGCACGAGTTGGCGAACAAACTCGGAGGGCATGAAACGTGTTATCGCTGCACGGCGACTTATCCCACTGGGCGACGCCATCTACCAAGTCATGTATTTCGATGACTATCCGGTAACGGAGTTGACTAACCTTTGGGCGGATACACGTGGCGAGATGGATATGCAGTATGTCGTTCAGACTTCTCGTGTCGTCATCCAACGCTGTCTCCTGATGACGACCGACCCCGGCGATCTGGTCTTCGACCCGACCTGCGGCAGCGGCACTACCGCCTACGTGGCCGAGCAGTGGGGTCGGCGCTGGATCACCTGCGATACCTCGCGCGTGGCGCTCACCCTCGCCAAACAGCGACTGATGACCGCCGTCTTCGACTATTACGAACTGGCCCACCCGGAGGAAGGCGTGGGCAGTGGGTTCAAATACAAGACCGTGCCGCACGTCACGCTCAAATCCATCGCCAACAACGAGCCGCCCGGACAGGAAACGCTCTACGACCAGCCGCTGCTGGACCGCAAGCGGACGCGCGTCAGCGGCCCCTTCACCGTTGAGGCCGTGCCCGCCCCGGCGGTCAAGTCGGTAGAGGATGTTCTCGAAGATTCCCCTCAAGAGGCGGATGCCTCAATCGCCCGCTCCGGCGAAACCCTGCGTCAAACAGAATGGCGCGATGAACTGCTGCGCGTGGGCATCCGGGGCAAGGCGGGTCAGCACATCCGCTTTGCCCGGTTGGAGCCGCTGCCCGGCTGCCGCTGGCTGCACACCGACGGCGAAACGAAAGACGATCAGACCAAGCGCATCGTCGTTTCTTTCGGCCCGGAGCACGCCCCTCTGGAACAGCGGCAAGTGGCCCACGCCATCGAGGAAGCTCAAACGCTAGTGCCCAAGCCCAAGCTGATCGTCTTTGCCGCTTTCCAGTTCGACCCCGAAGCGGCCAAGGACATTGATGAGACCAACTGGCCGGGAGTGACCCTTCTCAAGGCGCAGATGAACGCCGACCTGCTGACTGACGACCTGAAGAAGAAACGGGCCAGCAACGAATCCTTCTGGCTCATCGGCCAGCCCGACGTACGGCTGGAGCAGATCGCCAAAGGCGAGGACAAGGGCAAATGGCGCGTCAGTGTGGAGGGCTTCGACTACTACAACACCAAGACCGGCGGCATCGAATCGGGCGGCAGCGAGCGGATCGCCGTCTGGCTGATGGACACCGACTACGACGGGCGCAGCCTCTACCCGCGCCAGGTCTTTTTCCCGATGGCGGGCGAAAACGAAGGTTGGGCGCGGCTGGCGAAGAACCTGAAAGCCGAGATTGATGAAGACCTGATCGAAGCCTATCGCGGCACGGTGTCACTCCCCTTTGCGCCGGGCGAGCACAAGCGCATCGCTATCAAGATCGTGGACGACCGGGGGATCGAGAGCCTCAAGGTGATGGAGGTGGAATGATGGCGCAGAGCACCATTGACCGCCTGATCATCAACTCGCCCTATGAGGAACCGGCGCGCCACTGGCGCTACGAGCGCGAGACGCGGCTGTTCTCGCTTGAGGATGGCCGCCGCCCGGCGGGCTATGTCGTCGCCTCGGAAAGCTCCAAAGCCTTTGACGATCCGGGTATTTTCATCGAGATTCCGCTGGTCAACCAGATTCGCCCGCGCGTCAAAGCCTGGCGCGAGGCGGGCTATCCGGGTGTGAGCAGCATCACCAAACGCCTGCTGGAGCATTGGCGCGACCCGGAGGAGTTCGAGAGCCGCCGCTTTTTCTTCTGCCAGTTGGAGGCGGTGGAAACGCTGATCTGGCTAATCGAAGCGCCCGCCGCCGAGCGGGTGGGCATCGAGATACCGGGCGACGGCGGCGCGTTCGTCCGCCAGTGCTGCAAGATGGCCACTGGTTCTGGCAAGACCATCGTCATGGCCATGGTGATCGCCTGGCACATCCTCAACAAGGTGACCTATCCGCAGGATGCGCGCTTTTCCCGGAACGTGCTGGTGATGGCTCCAGGGTTGACGGTGAAAAGCCGGCTGGCCGTGCTGGAACCTTCGGCGGAAGGAAACTACTACGAGGCGTTCCGCATTGTGCCGGCGGGTCTGCTGGACAAGCTGCGCCAGGGCAAGGTGCTGATCCGCAACTGGCATGTCCTGAGTTGGGACAGCGAAGAGCAGATCAAGAAGCGGCGCAGCGTGGACAAACGCGGCGGCAAGAGCGACGAAGCCTACACCCGCGAAGTGTTGCAGGAGATGGCCAACGCCCAAAACCTGCTGGTGATCAACGACGAGGCGCACCACGCTTGGCGCATCAACCCGGAAGCCGAGGGCAAGTATCTGCGCAGCCGCGACCTGAAGGACAGCGCCGAAGAAGCGACGGTCTGGATCGGCGGGCTGGATCGCATCCACCGCACGCGGGGTATCCTCAGGTGCTACGACTTTTCCGCCACGCCCTTCACCCCGTCGGGCAAAAAGAGTTCCGGGGAGGCCCTGTTCGGCTGGATCGGGAGCGACTTCGGACTGAACGACGCCATCGAATCGGGCTTGGTCAAGACCCCGCGCGTGGTGGTGCGCGACGACGCTGTGCCGGACGCAAAAACCTACAAATCGCGCCTCTACCATATCTACAACGACCCGGACGTCAAGGACGACCTGAACCGCCCGGCGAAGTCGGAGGAGCCGCTGCCCGACCTGGTGTTGAATGCCTACTACCTGCTCGGCTACGACTGGCGTGAAGCCTACCGGGCGTGGGAAAAAGCGGGCTTGCCGACGCCGCCGGTGATGATCACGGTCTGCAACCGCACCGAGACCGCAGCGCGGGTCAAGCACGCCTTTGATTCACGGCGCATCCACATTGACGAGCTGTGCGATCCTGAGCGCATCCTGCACATTGATTCCAAGGTGCTAGATCAGGCCGAGGCGCAAGAAGAACCGGTTGGGATGCTATCCGAACCGGAGGAAAGCGCCGAAGACGAGGAAGCGCTGGAACGCAAGCTGACCAAAGCCCAGCAGGCGGAACTTTTGCGCCGGACGGTGGACACGGTGGGGCGCGCGGGGCAACCGGGCGAGAAAATCCAGAGCGTGATTTCGGTGGGCATGCTGAGCGAGGGCTGGGATGCCAAAACCGTGACCCACATCATGGGCTTGCGCGCCTTCAGCAGCCAGTTGTTGTGCGAGCAGGTGGTGGGGCGCGGCCTGCGGCGCACCTCCTATGAAACCAACCCGGAGACGGGGCTGTTCGAGCCGGAATATGTCAACATCTTTGGGGTACCGTTCACCTTCCTGCCGCACGAGGGCGGAGAGGACGGTCCGCCGCCGCCCCCCACGCCCAAGACCGCCGTCGAACCGGACCCGGCCAAGAAACAGTATGAAATCCGCTGGCCGAACGTGGTGCGGATCGAGCACGCATTTCGTCCAACGCTGACGCTGGACTGGTCAAAGGTGCAACCCTTGACGTTGGACGCGGCGCAAACCGCCCAGGTGGCGGAACTGGCGCCCATCCTGGAGGGCAAGCCGGACGTGACCCAGGTGAGCCGCATCGAACTGGAACGACTGACCCGCGAGTTCCGCACCCAGCGGATCGTCTTCGAAACGGCGCGAGACGTTTTCGACCAGATGAAGCAGAACTGGCCGGGCAACAAAGAGGTCCTGCTGGCCCAGTTGGTACGGCTGGTCGAGCAGTTCATCCGCTCCGACAAGATCGCCATCACACCGCCATTGTTTTACCAGGATGAACTGCCGCGCCGGTTGATCATCACGCTCAACATGTCCCGCGTCGTGCAGCACATCTGGGACGCCCTGCGCTACGAGAACACGGAACGGCTGGAACCGATTTTCGACAGCGATCATCCGATTCGCTCCACGGGCGACATGCGCACCTGGTACACCGGTAAACCTTGCGAGCGCACCCGCCGGTCGCACATCAATGTCTGCGTCTATGACAGCACCTGGGAAGCCTCCGACGCCTTTGCGCTGGACGACAGCGACACGGTGGCGGCATGGTCAAAGAACGATCATCTGGGGTTCGAGGTGCTCTATGTCTATCGCGGCGTGGTGCGCAAATATCGCCCGGACTTTTTGGTTCGTCTGCTATCCGGCGACATCTTGATCCTCGAAACCAAGGGACAGGATACCGAGCAAGACCGGGTGAAGCGGCGGTATCTCGGTGAATGGACGCAGGCTGTAAATGCAAATGGCGGATTCGGATGTTGGCGGTGGGACGTGGCGCATCACCCCGGGGAAGTCAAAGACATCCTGCTGAAGCAGGCAGTAGACCGCGCAGGGAAACCTGTACCAGGTTCCGAAGGGACACGTTGAGGGAAGCGCAGGGGAAAACCGGAGACCTCCTACGTCGGTCCACCTCGCTGATCCGGGCGGGCACATTTGGAACGCCTTCCAATTTCGCATGAAACTTTAGGTCTTGGAGGTGCGTTTAATCGCGGAAGAGTTCGTAGGGTAGGCTCCAATTTCACACTTGTGTAATGACAACGTCTTCTCCGCAAGCTCTAATCAGCCTTCACCGCTACTACATTTGGGCCAACAAGATGCGCGTACATTTTGACGGCCTGCTATCAGAGACAGAACCTCATCGTGTTGGCTGGGACATCGAAACAAATATGTATATGAGTTATTGGTATGCAGGATTGTATGTTGTAATCGAAGGGTGGGAGGAGTTGCAGCTGCACGATCCCGTCATCGAGCCACTTCTAACATCCCCGAACGTGGAACTCTTACGGCGATACCGAAATGGAGTCTTTCACTTTCAAGCGGAGTACCATGACGAACGCTTCCTCGGTCTCATCCGGGACGGCCAAAACGTAGTTGAGTGGGTTCGCACCGTCAATCAGCAATTCGGCAGATATTTTCTGGAACATCTCAGAGTCACTTAGACAGCGATGAGGCAATCTGGGTGCGCAGCATCCGAAAATCATGAGGCATCCCAAATAGTCCCGCCTCACTGATCTGGGCCGGCACTTTAGTACTCAACAATGACTGATACCAGAGATAAGCTTAACGAGGCACGGTATTTCCTGCAACGCATGAGAGACTGTTGTCCTGAGAGAGACGCCTTTAGATATAACCTAACGGCGTTCCTGTCGGCGGCGCGGAGCATTACACAGATCATGCAAAAGGAGTTTGCAGGAGTCTCTGGATTTCAGGAGTGGTACTCCCAAAAGCAGACCGAGATGAAGAATCATCCTGTCATGAAATATCTGCACGAGCAACGCAAGCTCTCGTACCATGTCAAACCTATTCGTCCCCACGCTCACATTAGCCTGGATTTAGTCGACCACGTGACGGTTACCGATAGCGTACAGGTTGTGCTTAGCGGAACGGGAAATGAAGTTAGGACGGCAGGGATAAGGCCGGAACCTGAGACGGCACCAGCGTCATCTGCCACTATCGAAGTTAAATACTACTTTGAAGACTTCCTAGGAAGGGATGTCATATCCATCTGCGAGGAAGACTTGATGGAGTTGGAAAAACTGGCCGTTGATTGCGAGAAAGGAAGTTGGCAATCCCCACCAAGGTCAAGATAGAGGAAAAATGGAGGCGTCCCGGCTCGTGCCAGGCTCAACGGCTTAGGTAACACCGGGTGGGATGCCTCCTTGCTTCACTGGATTTTTCATTTGTTTGGGCCGGATATTGAACCCAAGGGTCGGCGGGAAGGTCAGGAGGGATGACATATGCGAAGGGCGCCGAACACAGCCAAACTGCTCTGGCGCGTGTTCTCAACGAGGAAAGACCTAATCTTAGCAAGATTGAAGCTGTCTTCAAAGGAGGGCAGGCGTCCTAACCGTCCAAACATCTGGCGATTTGAGAAGGCCTTCCGGGCGGTAGCACAGAAAGACTTGTATAGTGAAGCCAGGTGGTATTTTAAACAACACGTCAAGCGTAATCGAAATCAGGCGTGGAAGTTTCGCTTCCCAGGAGGAGCGACAGCTGATGAGTTTGACAAGAAGACGCATGACAGATTGGGACATATTTCTCGCCATGAGCGGCGACTGATTTATCTGTACTGGGGATACAAGCCAGGACGGTCTGGGCGTATGTGTCTTTATGTTGGAAAGACCAATGGTCATCTTGGGCGTCCCGCTGACCATAAGAAGATCTTGAAGAAATACCGTGTGACGCAAACTTGGCTGTTTCAAGTAGGTAGCTCTCGAAAGCTGGCTGCGGCAGAGTGCTTGGCTATTCACGCTTACGGCCCAAAAGAAAATAGAAGGAAGGCAGAGCGTCCTAGATATCAGACGGAATGTGAGATTTGCAAGCGGGTCAAGAAGGCGTGGAGAGAGTTCAGACCAGTTGTTCGCTCTAGGGAGACTTAGTAAGGTGCCAGGCACCGAGGGACAGGTATTTGGCACGCCGCCTAGCTGATCTGGGCTGGCACATCTGGAACGCCTTCTTATGTCCCTATGAGCCAGAATACCAACATCCACATTGACTGCATTCCGGATGTGCACTTTAGTCGGCACATCATTCCACCACTCCTTAGTAAACTGAGCGGCACTCATTATGATGTTTTCTTCGTAGAGTGCGGGATTCCCCCTGATACGACTACGGAACTCAATCCCCAAACAGACGGAGTGGCCATTATGCAGCGAGCTCTCGCTCGCCAGCAGGGGACTTTGGACGTCTATGCGCGCTTGAAGGTACTTCTCGGTCGCGAGCCTACCTGTATCGATCACCCCCCTTCTTGGGCCTTTTCTGTCGCAGAACTCGGGGCAGCGAGCAGCAACGCACCAAGAGATGCGCAGGGAAGACCGTACATACCGCCAGAGTCGTGGAATAACCTGACCTACCGGCAGGCTGTTATCAAGTGTTTCAAGAAGTTATATATTGAGCGAGAACGCTGGATGACACAACAGATCCGGGAGCTGTTAAATTTAGGGGCTGGCAAAGAACAACGAGAGGTGAAGGGATTATTGCTCATCGGTCACAATCACGTACCACTTCTTGAGCAAGCACTGAAAGGATGGTGCAACTTTCAGTGCTTGGTTGCCTTCGAGGTTGTAAAGACTGCTGTTGTTGAACACCATGAGGTGATCGGTTCAGCGCCCATTACGCTCCAACAACTACGTGAAGCCCAGTCCCTCGGCGAACTACGGCGAGCGGCCATCTTGGGGGATCTCCTCTGGTTTGCGGTTCCTCCGAACGATTGCGAACGCACCCTTACCGATGTAGCTCCAGACTCAATAGTTGGGCTAGACGTCAATAACGCTATCGGACATCCGGAGGCGGTCAAAATAGTGCCTCCTGGCTGATTTAGGCCGGCACATTTGGAACGCCTCCTATCTTCGCTCCAGCGCGTCGATCAGCTGAAGGTGAGCAAGATCGGCGAGCGCGTCCAGAAGACGCTCCGGGCCGCCGCCGAACCATAGGGCCACGGTTTCCTCCACATGCACTTTGCGCCTTACCCGATCAGTAGAGAGCACCATGAGAGACTCTTGTCGGTCTGCTCAGCGAATACGTACTATGTCGCTGACCCAGGAGAGGTGCCACTTGTTTTACCGCCAACCCTCATGGAGAAGGCGGTGAAGTGCGTGATCATCAGCTCCGGCGGTGGGCCATACCTTGTGACGGTGGTCAATATCTTGCGGGCCGATTCGAAGGGTGGGGCCGTTGATCAGGAACCGTTCATTGTCGCCTCTTCTTCGGGACACCTCTCTGCTGGGTTCGTCCATCACGGCGACTGGCCAGATCGAAGCGTCTATCCAGGAGATCAGTTTTTCGAAGCCGTCCGTGGCAGTGGCATCGAAAAATACTATCCCTGCATCGGTGTGCCTGAGCAGAAGAGCGGTAGGATTGAGGAAATCAAACCAAGTTCGCACACAGACGCTTTTTGGGGCGCTTTCAGGGCCATGAAGGACCAGCAGTCGTCGTGAGTCACCAATGAGTCATGTGTTTGTTGTCAAACCGGGTGAGCAGCATCGTCTGCCCGAAGTTGCCGAGGAGGCCAAGCGGCTTCAGGCCGAGGTGTTTGCGATTGAGGCGTTAGGCGACAAATCTAAATGTCGCATCTGTGCCAGCCAACCTGCGACTACTAAGGAGCATGCACCCTCAAAGAAGGCTGGCAATAAGGGGCGGATGTTGCACGGCCGCGTCAACTACGAGCAATCGGTTGCCTCTGGCTGGATCTCGTGGGAGATTCGGGCGACCCAGGGCAATGTATTCGAATCGCTGTGTGGCACCTGCAACAACAATACGGGGAGCTGGTATAACCCTGCCTACGTGAGATTCGCGGCCCACGGCGGACAGTTCGCCAAGCCGGAAAACTCCGGACGGCCCTGTCAACTCAGCGTGGAGGTGCATCCACAGCGTGTGCTCAAGCAAGCGCTTACCTCATTGCTGGCGGTGTCTCAACCAGGGCTGACGACGAAGTACCCACACCTGAGGGATCTTGTGGTCGGCAAAGAAGCGAAAACGGCCCTAGCGCCCGGCCATCTCTGGCTCTACCTGATGGCGAACCGTGGCAGTCGATCTTCCGGGCTCGGATTCTCGATAAATTATGACCGCAAGAAGGGTCAGTTGATCGCCGAGTTTTCATTCTGGCCGCTAGGCTGGTTGTTCACGCTGGATGATTTGCCGGTAGAAGGGGCTGTTGACGTGTCGGCTTGGAGCGAAGTGCAGTATCATGACAAGAGCGTGGTAAACGTAGCGGTTCCATGCCAATGGGCTTTGGGTCCTTATCCAGCTGACTTTAGGCCGCCCAGCGCTTTTGGTCCCAAGAAACAATGACGTGGATCTTCCCGGACAACTCCAACGCTTCCATAGCTGACCGACAAAGCCTGATCGACTTTCTCATCCAGCGCGGTATAAAAGCGCAGGGGCATTTCCAGGAAGCTCTCAAGGATGACGAGGACTTTGCTTGGCGCTATCCCGCATATGTGGTGAGGCAGTTCCCGACCCATGAGAAGCTGGTGGAGAAGTTGCGTCTCTTATGTGAGTCTCGCGGCGCCAGTCCCAACGACATTGAGCGAAACTACCAAAACCAACTGGTCGAATTCCACGCCCTGTATGCGTTGACGAAACTCATGCAATATCAGTTCGTCGGGTGGGATCTGCCATCCGGCAAACCGTCGGCCGATCCTGGGAAAGACTGTGATCTCGCGCTTGCGAAGGACAGCAAAAGCGCCTTCGCAGATGCCAAGGATTGCAGCAGCGAAATATTGTCCCAGTACGAAGTGCAGCAGGAGATTGACGGAAAGACCATGCATGTGACTCACTTTACACCAAAAGTTGAGTTGCCGAAATGGATGAGAGGCAAGATCAGAGAGGCTGATAAGCAAGGCGCCGATATCCTGGTGTGCCATGTCCCCGGGTGGGGCTTGGAGGGGTTTGATGCGCCCCAGCTCAAGGAATATGGCGATTCAGTCTTGCCAGGCGTTTTGACGTGGACTGCTGACGGTCCTGCGTGGGCCTTTTCTACAAAGCACGTGAGAGAGGTCGTAATCATCAAGCGGATAGGAAGTTTTGTGATCCGCCTTAATGCGAAGCAAGAGGCAGCACTAGGAGTAAGGTGACAGTCACCGAGGGGGCAGGCATTTCCCAGAGGCGACCTGCGTAGTCCCGCCTAGCTGATCTGGGCTGGCACATTTGGAATGCCTCCTGTTTTCAGTTCATTCATTACGCGTGCGACCAAAAGCACATAGGTAGGCGCGGATGGTTTCAGGTTCGGACACCGTGGAGCCCTTCAGGTAAGAAAATGGTGCGTTTGGGAGAGCGAACTGACTTCTGGATGCCAAGAAATCTTCGTTGAACCCTCGTCAAAATTACGTCCTTTCCAATAAGGCCTCTTGTTCGCAAGAGCTCATGGACCCGGTCGGTGAGGAGCTCGTCTAGCTGCTGGACAAAAACCCGAGTGCTACACACCCGCCTATAGCAGCGCATCCAGCCCTCGAATTTCCTTGATAATATGACCAATCGGTCGAGGAGGGGCCAGGCATTATTAGGACTGGTCCATCGTCGGACCTCAGAGAAAATCTCCCTGCACTTCGATGGGGAGGGCTCCAAATGCCAACTCTTCCTGCGGACCTCGAATCTTATCCCGAGAAAGTCAAAGCCACCGGTGAGATGAGCAATCCGGCTGGCCTTCTTTCCGGTAAGTGGGTACACTTCCAGTCCTAATTCTCGTCGGAGATAATCCGAAATCGTGCTGTGCAGTTGTTCTGCCTCGTGGCGAGTTTTAGCGAGAACAGCGAGATCGTCTGCGTAGCGCACGACGCGGTGATCGTGTTCGATCAGGAATTTGTCGAAGCCGACCATGTACACATTTGAGAAGAAGGGTGACAGGATAGATCCTTGGGCCACACCCGTTGAGCCTGTCGGGAAGAGGGTCTGCTCCTCGGAAGAGAGGGCGCTTCTATTGCCGATGTCTGTCTCGATGGCCTGAGTAATCAGTTCGTCAAGCGTGTTGTCCGGCAACCGTGAGGTGATAGCAAGCCGAAGTTTCTGCCGATCAATTTTCTCGAAGAACGACTTGATATCAGCCAGGAGAATAAACTTGTAGCCGAGAGCTGGCCCCCGCTTTACCGCATTGATTGCCCGCGCCACAGATTGCTCGCGGATGAAGGCGAAACTAACATCATTTCGGATATCCGGAAAATAGGGTTCGATGCAGAGGAGAATCGCCTTTTGGACAAGACGATCTCTCACGTTGAAGATGCGGAGGGGACGCCGTTCGCTTCTACCTGGCTTGGGGATCGTCGTGGCGCGAGCTGGTTGGAAGAGAAATGCTCCTGACCGTAGCGCAGTTGAAACGGTGGCGATGTTCTCTGGGAGGCGAGTAGCGAAGTTGGCCACCGATTCTTGATCAAGCCCGTGGCTCGAGCGATTTCTGCGATTAAGGACGGACCATGCCTGCTGTAGAAAAGCGGGGTCTGATATCTGTTCGAGGAGGGTCTTCTCTCCGTTCCCCTCGAGGCGTCTTGGTTTGTGACGAGCAGCACTCGATGGGAGAGACACAGTCGTTGTTGTCATAGCACCATCCCATGCCCGCTGTGTGAGTATGATTTTACCTCACGGCGCAAGCAAGCGAAATGCCGATGCCCTGCGGTCCACACGCGTTATCGTGCAGCGCGTATGGGCGCGCGGCACGTGTGGCCGTCGACGAGCCAAGGCTGATGACAAACAGCAATAGCGCCAAACCGAACCCGGCCGCTGGGCGGCCCAAGTCGTTTGCTCGCTGATTGCGCGCCCCGCGATATATTGCCATTTTCTTCGCCGCCGAGCACCATCTGGTCACATCGATATTAAAGCGCATCGTCGCCTCCAAGTGTATTCTCAGCTCGTCGGGCGACGGATCGTGTGTCCTGTGGCATCCCATGCCCGCTGTGTGAGTATGATAGCACCTCACGGCGCAAGCAAGCGAAATGCCGATGCCCTGCGGTCCACACGCGTTATCGTGCAGCGCGTATGGGCGCGAGACGAAAACATGATACCAAGATGTAGGGGATTGGTCAAGTTGCTCCCCCAAGGGGTAGTGTATTGACCTGCACCCCCATCGGGACTTGACAGAAGGGAAGCTGGATGGGTATACTACTATTAGTGCAGTATTCACCAAATAGTGAATAACAACTAAAAGTAGAACTCATGAATGAAACCAGACTCGAACATCGCGTCCCGGAGCTGCTGAGGGCCGTCCTGCCCCAAGGGAAGGTTACGGTTCGGCACAGCTCTGTCGTCAGAACGGACGCCGGGCTGCGGCGGCCGGATCTGATCGCCGAGGTGACCGTCGGAGGCCGGACGAAGCGGCTGCTGATCGAGGTCAAGTCACCGGGCTATCCGATGCAGCTCCTGCAGGCCTTCCAGGTGCTGCAGCTCGCCCGTGACACGCACAAGGGCTACCCGGTTGTGGTGGCCGACGCGATCTCAGCGCGAGGGGCGAGCCTGGCCAGAGAGGCCGGGGTGGGGTATCTGGACCTGGCGGGCAACTGCTGGCTCAACCTGGGGGACATCTACATCGACAAGACCAGCCCGCAGCGGCTGGTGCGCCAGGGAGCCGCCACGCTGCCGGCTCGGGTCCACGTCGTGCGCCCCCGCGGGGAACTGCGGCGGCTCTTCAGCCGGAAGGCCACCCGAGTGATCCGGACGCTGCTTGAGCAGCCTACGAACCGCTGGGACGTGGTCAAGCTGGCCACGGCATCTGCGGTGAGCATCGGCCATGCCTACAAGGTCGCCCAGACGCTGCTCACCCAGGGCTTCCTCACCCAGGAACAGCATCAGGTCCGCCTCCGGGACCCAGGTGCTTTGCTGAACGCCTGGGCCGCAGAATATCGGATCGATCCGGCGGCGATCCAGAGCTTCTATACGCCGCTCAAGGACCCGGCGGCGGTGATGGCGCAGATCGCTCAGGCGGCGGCCAAGCAGCAGTTCGCCTTCACCCTCCACGCCGGGGCTTCCCTCGTGGCACCCTTTACCCGCTTCACCGAGGTCCATTGCTACCTCCAGGAGCCGCTCTCTGACGCGCTGCTGCAGGCGATGCAGCTTGAGCGCATCGAGCTTGGCGGCACCGTCCATGTGGTCACGCCCTACGATGAGGGGGTCTTGCAGCATCGACAGATGATCGAGCAACTGCCCGTCGTGTGCAACACCCAGCTCTATCTGGATCTCGTGCAACACCCCACGCGCGGCAAAGAAGCCGCCGAGTTTCTGCGCAAGGAGCGCATGAAGATTTAGCCATGGAGCCTCGGACCGCAGCCCAATTTGCGCCGGGCGTCATCGACGCCTCCCGTGCGGTGCTGGTCGAGCTCGGGGTCATTCTCCGCAGCTACCTGAACGACCTGGCGCTGATCGGCGGCTGGGCCCCGTACTTCCTGCTCCAGCAGCATCAGCAGGCGGGATTCGATCACGTCGGCTCCATCGATATTGATCTCGCGGTGCATCCGCGGATTGCCGAGCGAGGCGGCTATGCCACGATCGCCAAGCTCATCACCGCCCGCGGCTACCAGCCCCCGCAGGATGAGTTGGCGGACATCTTCGAGTTCCGCTATGATCGCCGCCTCGTGTCTCCGTATGATCAGAAGCCCTACACGATCCGGGTGGACTTTCTGACCTTGGAGGCCGGGGACGCTGACACCGAGCGGCGCCACCGGGCTGTGCAACCTGACCTGAAGGCCTTCAAAGCTAGCGGCTGCGAGTTGGCGTTTGAACACCCGGTCATGGTAGAGCTTACGGCCAAGCTGCCTGATGCAGGCGGCGAAGCGAGCGTCACCTGGCAGATGGCCAATCTAGCGGCCAGCCTGGTCATGAAGAGCCTAGCCCTCGGCGGCCGCTACAAGGAGAAGGACGCCTACGACCTCTTCTACCTGGTGCGCCACTACCAGCAGGGGCCCGCCTCGGCGGCGGAGGCACTGCGTCCCCTCGTCCATTTGCCGGTCGTCCAGCAGGCGCGCAAGAATCTGCAGGAGGCCTTCGGCAGCCTCCGCGCCACAGGACCGGCCTGGGTCGCCAACTTCAACGATCTGACCGAGCCTCGCGCCCGAGACATCCTGATCGCCGACGTCTACAAGACCTTCGAGCGCTTCTTCCAGCTCTTGTCGTAAGTTCTGGGGATCGTGACCCGGACGGTAAAGGTCAGGCTCTGAGCCAGCTTCAGGGCCGAGGGGCCAAGCCGGGGTGGCTCGCATACTGGCACATTCGGGGAGCCAATTTACCCGGTGTACGAACCGAGGAGTAGTTAACTACACCTCGATCGTACGCCGAGCATCATCCGGACCTTCTCTGCTAACCGGTCGTCCTGACCGGCGGCAGTGGAGGCGCGTTCGATGAAAAGGGGCCTCAAAGAGAGGCCCCTTTTCTTTTCCTGTATACCCGGGTATAGCGTCGCAGCCGATCAAGTTCCTTCTTCGCGTCGCCTGTTGGCTCTGTTATAATCTGTTCCAGCTCACCGGAGGCCTAAGACACCATGAAGCAGATCGAAACCCTGACACCCAACGAGATCGCCAAGATCCTGAGAATCCACCCCTTCACCGTGACCCGGCTCGCCAGGGAAGGCAAACTGCCCGCCTTCAAGGTCGGCGGCGTGTGGCGTTTTCGCAGGGACCAGTTTGAAAATTGGGTTGCGGAGCGAACGAACGGAAACCAAAAGCAGAAACAGCGCCGCAAGAAATAATCATCATGAAGGAATCACTGACAAAATCAGTCAAAGAGTGGCCTAAGTCCGAACGACCCCGCGAGCGGCTCTTGAGCCAGGGGGCCAGCGCCGTTTCGGACGCGGAGCTATTGGCGGTCATGTTGAGGAACGGGCTGCCCGGAAAGGATGTCACCTCGCTGGCCCGAGAGCTGTTGGCTCAGTTCGGCGGCATGAGGGGGCTCCTTTCCGCCGATCAGAGCGAGCTGCAAAAGGTAAAGGGCCTCGGTCAGGCGAAGGTGACGACGTTGATTGCCATTACCGAGATGGCAAAGCGGTGCCTGAGACAAGACCTGGTGACCGGAAACTTCCTGCGGGATCCATCTGCCGTTGTGGATTACCTTTCCATGGGGCTGCGAGACAAGAAGACCGAGATATTGAAAGTCATCTACCTGGATCAGCAGAACAGGGTGGTTGGCGAGGAAGATTTTCCAGGTGGAACCAGAGACAAGGCGCTGGTCAACGTTCGCGCTGTCATGAGACGCGCGGTCGAAAAAGGTGCCTCCAGCGTCATCCTAGCTCACAACCATCCGTCTGGTGCGGTAGAACCCAGCAAAGAAGACCGGCTGTTGACCAAGGAGCTCAAGAAGATGGGGCAAGCTCTCTCGGTCGACGTCCTTGATCACCTCATTATCGGCGACAACCGCTCTTACAGCTTCAGAGAGCACGGAGACCTGTGAGCCGGGCCATGCCGAACAACTGGAACGAAGAAGAAACGCGCAAGAGATTCATCGACAAGATGTTGATCCAGTCGGGCTGGGGGCCGATTGTCGAATACGCCGACGGGCAGAAGTATTCACTCAGCGCAGTTGAGGAGTATCCAACGAATTCAGGCCCGTCGGACTATATCCTTTTCAGCGGCAGCAAGCCAGTGGCGGCAATGGAGGGTAAGAAAGTTGCGGTCGGCCCCCAGAATGTCCTGCGCCAAGCGGAGCGCTACTCACGCTCTCTGGAAGACAGCCCTTTTCAATTCAACGGGTACCGCGTCCCGTTTGCCTATTCCACTAACGGCATGGTGATCTGGTTTCGGGATCTCAGACATCCCCTCAACCTTTCTCGGGAGGTCGCCCGTACTCATACGCCGGCCGCCCTCGAAGAGCTCTTGACCAAGGATGAAGAAACAGCGAAGGCATGGCTCAAGAGCAACGAGGTAACGCTGAAACCGCTCAGGCCCTATCAAAAAGAGGCCATCGAAAATATCGAAAAATCCATTCTGGATAGAAAGAGGAAGATGCTCGTCGCCATGGCCACAGGCACCGGCAAAACCTTCATGGTTGTGAACCTGATTTACCGGCTTATCAGATCAGGGTTTGCCAAGAGGATTCTCTTCCTGGTGGATCGCCGGGTGTTGGCGGTGCAGGCGGTTCGTGAGTTTGCTTCTTTTGAGGCGGAGCCAGGGCTCAAGTTCGACAAGATCTATGAGGTGTACAGTCAGCGATTCCGCCGCGAGGACTTGGAAGAGGAGCCTTTCGACCCATTGGTGTTGCCAGGCTCGTACCTCACTGATCCCGAGCCAGGGCTGGCCTATGTCTACGTCTCCACCATCCAAAGAATGCGGATCAATCTTTTCGGAAGGGAGGGGATGTTTGGCCGGAAAGCCGGCGACCTCGAAGAGGAGGAAGACGCCGACAAGCTCGACATCCCCATCCATGCCTTTGATTTGATTATCGCGGATGAATGTCACCGGGGATATACCTCCCAGGAAGAGAGCAAGTGGAGGGAGGTTCTCAACCACTTCGACGCGGTCAAGGTCGGCTTGACGGCGACACCAGCCTCCCACACAGTGTCATATTTCAAAGAGGTCGCCTACCGGTACGACTACGAGCGGGCGGTCAAAGAGGGGTATCTGGTGGATTATGACGCGATCGCGATCCGTTCCGAGATCACAGTCCACGGAGCGTTCCTCCAAGAAGGAGACGAGGTCGGCATCAGGAACACCGAGACCGGCCAACTAGCGTTCGACACTCTGGAAGACGAGAGAGAGCTCCCTCCGGAAACCAACGAGACCGAGTGGACCGCCCCCGACAGAAACCGGAAGATCGCGCAGGAATTGAAGAAGTATCTCCTGGAACAGGAGAAAGAGCGTGGATATTTTCCCAAGACCCTAATCTTTGCGGACAATGATCTGCCCCACACCTCCCACTGCGACCAGTTTGTAGAGATCTTGCGGGAAGAGTTCGGTCGGGGCGAGGATTTCGTTCAGAAGATTACCGGAAGCCCTACGGTGGACCGGCCGCTGGAGAAGATTCGCAGCTTTCGCAACAGACCGGAGCCGGCCATCGTGGTCACGGTGGACATGCTCTCCACCGGGGTGGATGTTCCACGGATCGAAAACATCGTCTTCATGCGGGCAGTCAAATCCAGGATTCTCTTTGAGCAGATGCTTGGCCGCGGCACCCGGCTCTGTGACGACATCGGGAAAACCCACTTCACTGTGTTCGACTGCTTTGGTGGGACCCTGCTGGACTATTTCCGGCAGACCACGGCGATCACCGCCGAGCCACCGGACAAGCCCAGCCGGACGA
>Ga0209515_10004161_pt1 | contig 19801 bp, 7 predicted proteins | sample Subgroupgradi54m_FD_187454 | JGI IMG/M metagenome (GOLD analysis project Ga0209515, IMG submission 187454) | Subsurface groundwater microbial communities from S. Glens Falls, New York, USA - GMW60B uncontaminated upgradient, 5.4 m (SPAdes)... ...
TATGGATCAACAAACCGAAAAAGGAGGTCGAACAGGATAGGAAACCCATCGAATCCACACTAAATCAAAACACAATTTTGTGCAAATGGGATTGACAGGCTCCGCCACCTGGCGCGATTGTAGTAGAAGCCACTGTTTCCATCGACCTGCTCGCCGACATACTTGAAGTCGTTCACCGTCGAGCCACTGTGGTACAGGTCTTCCCCAAAGGCAGTGTAATAGTTCGAGTCTGTCACCGCACCAATGGAGTCGGCCAGTAGTCGTATCGAACCCTGACCGTCGGCCAGGAAGTATCTTGAAGCTCCACTTCTGCGCTGTGAAATACGATCAAGGCCGTATACGTACTCCGCAACCAGCGCATCGCTGCCATCCGTTTGCGCGATGACCTGGCCGTAAGGCAATAGCGGATCGATCAGGTATTGCTTGGTTGAACCACCTGAGCTCTCTTTCACCCTTTGCCCATCAGCATCATATGCGTACTTAACGCCCGTGCTGGGAGTGTGAAGAGAGTCAAGGCGATCCTCATCCTCCCAGAAGTAGTGCGTCGTTCCGCCTGCATCCACTTTGGTGAGCGTCCGCCCCGCGGAGTCATAGCTATATCGCGTCGAGTCCGATCCATCCCACTCGCTCAACAGCATATCGCGGTTGTTGTAGGCGTAAGACGTCGTGATCCCGCGGTGCCCCTGAGTCAGCCTGTTCCCGACGGGGTCATAGGTGTAAGTGATCGTATCAGTGTGAACCCCGGTGCGGCGTTCACTCTTGAGGCGATAGAGACTGTCGTACCCGTAGTACACATGGCTTCCACCATTCTCCACCACGTCTGTCCGGATCCCGGCATCGTTCAGGGTGTAGGAATAGCTGGCAATCGTCCCCCCAGGCCCTGTATGGGTCACGGAGGTCAATCTATTTAAGTCATCATATCCATACGCCGTGGAGGTGCTATTCGGATTCGTCACCGAGGCTCGGTTGCCCACCGCATTATAGGTATAGGTCGTAGTCTTGCTCTGCGGCGAGACCACACCCACCATCCGGTTCAAAGCGTCATAGGTGTATGCCGTAGTGCCAAACTGAGTAACCACCGAAGTCCGGTTCCCCAGGGCATCATAATGGTTCTCCAGCGAATCCCCATTGGGATGACCTTCCCCAGCCAACCGTCCTCGGTTGTCATAGGAGAATGTCGTCGTTCCTCGGTAATCCACCACGGTTTCCCTTTTCCCGTCCAAGGTATAGGTCGTAGCCACGGTATGCCCGCTGTTCAAATGCTCGCAATGCACCTCGCGGTTCATCCCATCATATGCATACGCCGTGCTGTCCAGGCCCTTCACATGGGAAAGCATATTCCCATTTCTATCGTAAGTCCAGCGCTCCTGGTTCCCGTTGGGGTAGGTCCGCGAAACCATCCGGTTCAGGGCATCGTAGGCCATGGAGGTGGTGTGGTTGTTCGCGTCCTTTTGGGTCAGGCGGTTATTGTTTTCGTCGTAAGTATAGCTTGTGCTGTCTCCCTCAGCGTCCTTCACTGCGGAGAGATTTCCGAAATCGTCGTAATAGAAATGGGTGGTAAAGCCCATTGGATCCGTTTCTGCCATTTTCCGTCCCGCACCATCATAGGTCGTGGTTCGGGTCGTGGCGTCGGCAAAGGTGGTCACGGTCAGACGGTCGTAGTCATCGTAGGTGAATTCCGTGCGATGACCCAGGGCATCAACCATGGCCGACTTCCGACCTGCTTCGTCATACTCATACCGGGTGATATGCCCCAAGGCATCCCGCACCTCGGTATTGCGCCCCATGTAATCATACTCGTATTCCGTGACGTTGCCATTGGCGTCGATGGAACGGACCCGGCGTCCCAAGGCATCGTAGACGGTCGACGTGTAGTGCAAGTCCGGGAAGATGGTTTTGATTACCCGGTTCTCGAAATCGTATTGCATGGTCGTGGTTCGTCCCACCGCATCGGTGACCGAAGCCACATTTCCCTGGGCATCATAGGTCCGGGAGGTCACCGTGGTGTCCGCGGCCGTATCGGCGATCTTATCTCCAAGGTTATCATAGACGGAGATGGCAATGTGGCCCAGGGCATCCGTCCGCTTTACAACCTTGTTGATGACGCTATATTCGGTTTTCACGGTATCGCCCAAGGCACTGACTTCCAACACGCGATTGCCGGTATTATCGTAGGCGTACCGCATGGTGTCGCCTTTGGCATCCACTTGATACAGAACATTGCCTGCGGCGTCATGGCTGAAGTGCTGAGTATGGGACAGAGGATCTGTGCTGGTCAGGAGCCAGCCCAAAGAATTGTAGCTGTGGCTGGTGGTATGACCCAGGGCATCTTTCTCCGTGAGCACGTTCCCCTTACCATCGAAGGTTCGCTGGGACTGCACCGTGCCATTTGGTCCCGTTTCCTTGACCAGGTTGCCCGCGCCGTCGTAGTCGTACTCCGTGGTCCGGTCCAATGCGTCGGTCACGGTGAGCGGCCTGCCCTGCGCGTTGTAAGTCCGCGTGGTGGTATGGCCCAACTCATCCGTGCTGGAAAGCTCGTTGCCTTTGCCGTCATAGGTCGAGGTTTTCAAAGTGCCGTTCGGCGAGAGCGTGGACAACAGGTTGTCCGTTGAATCATAGGCATAGAACCAGGAATTCCCGGCATCGTCCATCTTCTTCGTCACGTTACCGTGCAGGTCGTAGGAGAAGGAGGTGATATCCCCGTTAAAGTCCTGGACTTCTTCCAGGTTGTGGTCGATGTCGTGGTTCATCCGCAGGGTATCGCCCTCGGCGTTGATTTGTCGGACGATGCGTCCGTCGTCATCGTATTCGGTGCGGTTGGCGCGCACTCCTCGGGCGTCGACGATGTCGGTCAGGTAGCTGTCGGGGCCATATTTGAAGAGGGTGGAGTTGCCGTTGGCATCCACCACCCGGCTCAGGTTGCCGAGCACGTCGTAGACGTATTGGAAGCTGCGGCCGGCTTCGTCGCTGATGCCGGTGATGCGTCCGTCCGCGTCGCGCGAGAAATCGATATCCTTGCCGGCGTTGTGGCTGACGAAGGCGCTGTCCCATTCCACCTTGTTCCCGTTGGCGTCGCCGGATTCGGTCACGCCTCCCTGGTCCTGATCGATGATGAAATAGCTGCCGTCGAGCAGGGTCAATTTGTACACCTGGGGATTGAAGGGTTCCTCGAAGGTCCCTTGCAAATCGAACAATTCGGTCCCGGCGGATACGAAGTCGCCCACGTCTACGGTCTCCAGCTTGCTGTAGGTTCCGGGCTTGGCCTGGTAGGTCATGGTTCCAAAACCCGGCACGTAGGGGCTGTAGAAATGAGGTTCGGCCGTGAACTCCTGCTTACGTCCTCCGGGTAAAGTAACCGTTACGGTATGCGCCTTCGACGGGTTGATTTCGTAATGGGGTAGGTACCCGAAAATGGTTTCCACGGACCAGTCCTCACCTTGGTTGCGGTTCTCGCTCAAGGTGATCGAACGCATCCCCATTTTCCACCCGATGCCGAAATCGCCCTTGGTCTTGATGCGGCTGTCGTAGGTGCGGGTCACGCTCAGGTCCATGCCCGCCATGGGAACGGTCAAATCCTGGAAGGCCAAGGTGAAGTTGCCCACCTTCTTCTCTCCGGTCACATGCACCTGGGTCGATTGGGAATTGAAGTTGCCGGACCTGTCGTAGACCAGCAGGCGGATTTCATAGTCGCCGTTCACCAAGGTGGTGGCGTCTACCACGCCCAGCTTATCGTGCTGCACCGCGGTTGTGGAGCGGGCGAACTCGACCCAGTCGGACGTATTGATGTCCCGATAGCTCAAGGTGTAGTAGGCCAGATGGGCGTCATAGGCCGTGCCCAGCACTTCCACGCGGCTGTACACGGTGGAGTCCTCTTCCGGGCTCGTCAGTTCCGCCGTGGGGGTCACGGTATCGCCGCCCAGGGGCGACACGGAAAAGGCGTCGGAGCCGAGGGCGCTGTTGCCGCTCATATCGAAGGCTCCGGCCTTGGCGGAGAAGCTACCGGGGCGCAGGGCGGTGTATTCGGCCACGCCGCCATGGACCCTCAGGTTCACGCCGTCCACGTTCACCCACAGGCGGCTGGTGTCAAGGGCCTGGTCGTCGTCAGCAGTCACAGTGAAGGTGATGAGGTCGCCCGCGGCGGGGCTGGAGGGCGAATGGTCGAGGGATACGGTCGGCGGGGTATTGTCGGCGGCGGGGCTGACGCGCAGGATGCCTGTAGCATGGCCCACGTTGCTGGAAGTGTCTTCAGCCGAGGCGGCAAAGACGTAGTCCCCGCTGTCCGTGGGGGGGGTGAAGGTGTATTGCCCGCTGGTCAGGGTAACGGAACTGCCGTCCAAAGTGAGCGCGCTGGAGGCCACGCCCACATTATCCCGGGCATTGACCGTGACGGTGACGGAATGGCCCGGCTGCACCGGGTTCTGCGAGAAGCTGACGTTGACGCCGGGAGGAACGTCGTCCGGAAGCAAAGTGATGCTCCAGAATTGATGAGCCTGGCCGCTGTGGACGTCCTCGACGGTCAACTCAATGTTGGCCGTGGCGCCGGGGGTGGAGGGCGCGTGCCATTGCACCAGGCCGCCGGATACGCTCATGCCGGTGGGATAGGTGTTGAGGGCATAGGAGATCAAGTCGCCGTCCGCGTCGGTGGCTTTGGCCTGATAGCTGTAGTAGCCGCCCGCGACCAAGGTAGTCGGCGGAGAGGTGACGAATCCCGGAGGATGATTGCCCGCAGCCTCCGGGTCCGAGAGCCGGAGGGTGAAGGCCTGGGAGTCGATGCCTCCTCGTGCGTCGATGACCCGCACCACCATCTCAAGGGAATCGCCGTCCGCCCAGGCGGGTTGGAACGGGATCCAGGTCAGTCGGTTGCCGATCAGCTCCGGCTTGGCCCCGGAATGGTCTTCGCAGTTGAGGCAACTGGCTTCATATTCCAACGCCTCGCCGTCCGTGTCCGAAGCGACGATGGTGTACCGGAACACGTGGGATACAGGCAGGTCGAGGGTGTTGAGCAGCACCGTGGTGTCCGGGGCGGAGGCGATGACTGGAGGATGGTTGGAGGCATTGCCGATATAGATGAGCAGGGAAGCCATGGTCGTGGCCTGATTGGGATCGGAAACCGCCACGGTCACGGAGCAGCGGGGCAGGCCCTCAGGAGGCGTCCAGGAAAGGATGCCGGTGGTGAGGCCGATGGTCATGCCCAGGGGAGCTTTGGCCAGGCGGTAGGTGACGGCATCGCCGTCGGGATCGGTGGCGCTAATGGTGTCCAGGAAGGCCGAGGACGGCTCGGCATAGCGGTGCCCGGGGGCCGTGACCACGGGGGCGTGGTTATTGACCATGACGCTGAGGGTGACGGAATTGTTGATCTCGTCGATTTCATCCAGGCCGCCGGATCCATGACCGCTGTCATCGGCGGCGATGCGGAAGGAGAAGGCGCCATGCACGGTGTCGGCCACGGGGTAGGCGATGGTGAAATACTCCCCGGGGTCGAGGCGTACCGGGCTGTAGAAGGTGGCCAGGGAGTCTTCCTGGCCTAGGTGTCCGGCATACAGGGTCACGGGGATGCCTGCGGGCAGGGTGAGGGCGCCACCGTTGCCCACGCGGGCCGTGACGGTATCGCTGCCGGTGTCGTGTTGGACGAATTGGGGCAGGGAGGCGGTGATGTCTACGCAGGCGTAGTGGCCTTCGGTGCATTGGACGTTGGTGGTGTTGGCTCCCAGCCAATGGGGGGAAGGGAAGCGGGGGATGCGGTTATCATCATCCACATTGGTGACGGTATAGTCCTCCTGGTTGTAGATGGAGCGGGCGCCGACCCAGGTGGGGTTCGAGTACAATGCGATATCCGGTACGGAGTCTTCGTTATTACCGCTTGCAATCAAGATATCCACGTGACCGTCGTTATCGACATCCGCAACCGTAGGGGCGGCATCGGAGTTAAAGTTCCTGAACTTGGTTTTTCCCAGAGTCGCCCCGGTGGAATCCAAAACAAAAATAGAGTCCCACGTTTGCAGGATCACTTCCGGGTTGCCGTCATCATTGAAATCGAATACTGTTCCACGCGCGGAACCTTGGCCTGCGAAGGTCCGGTAATGGACGGAGCTGTCGACCAAATCGGCACGGGAAAAATAGGGTATGTTATCGGCGTGAAATGGGTCCGAGAGCAATACGCCGGTCGCGGTGCCCATATCGAAGACCAGTCGACGCGTTCCCGTGCCATAAAACGCGAAATCCGAACTCAGAGTACCCAAAAACGTAGAGGCATAGGCCGGATTGGAAAGTCCTATCCCCGTATGCCGTTTGCGGAAGGCGGTTGATTGCTCGAAGGATTCCACGATACCCACGGAATCCCATCTGGTGGCGAAGGGAGCGAGTATGAATGGGTAATCCCCCGAGTCCAATTTGGCCACAATGGGATAAGGCAAGCCGCGGGTGGTAGAACGGTGTAGTGTCGTCTTATCCTTGAAGCTCATAACGGTCAGCCTTGGGTTGAGGTCGGAATGGGTAGTATTTTCCAGCACCAGCTCCTTATACCCGTCGCCGTCCAAATCCAATGGCAAGGCCCTTTCGTATTCCGTCTGAAAGGATTTAGGGAAGATGAACTTACCATGGCAGTCGTGGACGTTCACTCCCCAAAGAATTTCCGATTTTCCGTCGCCGTCCATATCGTTCAAAGTGATGCTTTCATGGTCATAGCCGATCGACCCAAAATAATGCCACTCCCCAGAATCCTTGGGTACACCATGATTGTCCAGGATCATCAGTCGCCGGTTCCAATAGTAGGTGTCCGCTTCAATGAATACGATTTCGGGAACGCCGTCGCCGTCGATATCGCCTACCGCATGAACGCCCGGCCACATGGTTTTGTGCTCCTTCCTCCATAATTCCGTTCCTGTTCTTCCATCCAAGGCGATGACATAGTTCGCCACGTTATACCCGGAGTGGCTGGAAACAATGACGTCCGCGATGTCCTTTTTGTCGATTTTACCGTCCCCGTTGTCGTCAGTCAGGTTCGCCACCAAAGGGGTATTCAGAACAAATCCGGGATAAGAAACAGAGGTGTCCGTCCAACCCCACTTTAACCGCGGAGTATAGTCCACCGTCAAAGGCAGCTTCCGGCATATTGCCATGCTGTGTATCGTGTTGTTTTTTTCGTTGGTTTCGGCTATGCGGTTTGAATAATCCAGGACCGCACTGATGCGGTTGCCATTGAACGTCAATCCCCCGGATACGGCGATGTTGAACACCGCCGAGTCGCCTGAGCTGATAGGATCGATGTTCTCCGTCCGACCCAGTATCAAATCCGTATCCGGAGAAAACACCTGGTTTTTGTTTCGATCTTCGAACACGAGAATGCTGAAGGAGTCTTCCACCGCTGCCCGTCCGAGATTGTTCACCATCAGACGCACCGATCCACCGGCCTCCAGGCTGATAGGATTTACGATCATGTCCTTGGTCAGCATGGACGTCGGCGCCAAATCGACGGCGTCCGTGCCCCGGGAAATTTTGTAGTGGACGGGGAAATGGTACCTTGAAGAATCGCCCGCACTCGGCGTTTGGGCAAACACCTCGCCTGTAGGTACGGTATCATTATCCTCCCAAATGCCATCCTTCCCTAAGGCGGCAACGTCCAGGAGCGAGTCCGCTTGCCTGACGGTTTTCCCAATCAGGTCCGGAACCAGTTTTCCGGAATACACGGTCACAATCAAGGTATCACCGTTTCCTGCGTCATCATGCGCGGTCAAATAGATCAGGTTGGCCCCGCTCGAATCCATATGATGATGGATAGGGGTTTGGGTCACGCCGTCTATTGACCAATGAATGTCCACCGAGGTATCCAGAACCAAGGCTGATTGGTTGGGAGAAATCAAAGCAATGACTGGCGGCACCATATCCACCGTAACCGTAACGGTATCTGCGCCGACGTTTCCCGCTGTATCGGTTGCTGTCCGGATGATGTGATTGACTTCATGAATCAGGTATTCGCCCAAATCGGTTGTTTGATCAACGCCATCTACCGTCCAGGCCACAGGGAGGGATACGTGATTCGTATACAATCCATCCGTTGGACTTGTGATAACCACCACGGGTGGAGTCATGTCCCGAAAAACTCGCACCGTATCCGCCCCCACATTACCCGCCGCATCGGTGGCGGTCCGGATAATCAGATGGGCCCCATCGGAGGACAGGGTTTCCGTGGTCTGCGTGGATTGCGTCGAGCCGTCCACGGTCCAAGCAACGGTGGCGGATGAAACGTTATACAAATGGTCCGCAGAAGGACTGGTAATCACCACCACCGGGGGGATTGTATCCCGTATGATCGTAATCGTATCCGCCCCCAGGTTCCCCAAACTATCCGCCGCGCTCCGTATCACTTGGTTGGATCCATATACCAGGGATTCGCTTAGACCCGTCGATTGACCCGCGCCATCCACTGTCCAAGCTATGGTCGCCGTAGTGGAATTCGTAGCATAGCCGTCGGCCGGACTTGTGATTACCACGGTCGGGGCATGCGTGTCGAGCACGACATGGATGGTATCCGCAATCGTATCACCGCCGCTCACAACGAATCGGATCACGACATTGTCGCCTTCGGTCAAGGACTCGGCGGTATCAACCGTTTGCGTATCCCCATCCACTGTCCAAACGATGGGGATCGGGCTGGAAGTGAAGCCTTTGTGGTTCGGAGGCGATACGATGGAAACGACAGGCGTCGATGGTGTACCGGGAGGTCCCGGGCGATAGAAATACACGCTTCCCGTGGTCGAGTTCACCAGCATAAATACGTTGTGCTTGGGGATATAACGCCACCGGCCATAGGTGCCGTAGGTCGCGGCTTCGTCCGGAGTCACCGTATTACTGTCGCTCGGAGAAATATCCGTGCACGTGTAAGTGCTGTCCATGGAGATGACATGAGTCCCACCAGCCCACCCGAAAATCTTCCGGTCCGTTCTGGACCATTCGAAACCTGGCGCATTTCCCTCCACCAGGGAGTCGCAATTGGTGGTCGTAAGCGAACTATGGAAAATATTCCCGCTTCCCGTGAGGTCCCATACATTGGCCTCGCCCCCGCCGATAGCGATCATCTCATGTGTCGAAGGCATCACCGCAGCGGTCTGGTAGCCGGGAATATGCTCATAGGACCAGAAGTTTCCATGGGAGACCAGTGTATCCACCGTTGGGTCAAGCTCATTCAGCCAGCCGTGGCCGCCATTGCCGAAGAACCAAATTTTACCCGTGGTCGGATCCTGGGCACTTACGCTGCCGCCGTAGTTGATGTCGCCTTCAAACTCCTGGACATTGGTCCAGGTAAGGCTATCCATATGCAATTGGAAAAGATCCTCCCACGTGTGCCCATAGTAGTACGTATGCGGGAGGCCATAGATGTAAAGATGGTTGGTGGTCGAATCATAGGCGATCTCATCATAGGTGCCTCCGGGCCGGGGCTGCTGGCTGTCCGGCTCCGCGCCGCCGTTGTAGTAATAAGGCGTGGTCGCATCATCGGTATCGAAGCTATCCGCCGAATTCTTGACGCGGAACCATTTCAGGGAGTCCACGTCGAATGCATAAACCTCGTTGCCGGCGTAGTTCGACACGGTGCCGGCGCCTGCGATGATCAGACGGTTATGGCGCGTGTCAAAAGCCGCGCCGTTCCAGGCTTCCATGATCTGGTCCTGGCCGTACCCCGGAGGCGCCGGACTCTGGTACACGGAAGAGAGGTTGGAGCCGGGTACCTCGTACCAGCAATTGTTGCAGATATCCGGGAAGGCCCCGAAAATGGGTGCGGCCAGCAGGAGGAGAAGCGGGTAGAACTTACGCATTACTTTTCTCCAGATCACTCAGTTCAATTACAGTTGCCTCGGCTCCAAGCGGTTCTGTTCTCATGATATTTGTCGAGCGGGTCAAGGCGCAGCCTTCTGGGCCGGCAGATTCGGGGTCAGGCCTTCTGAGACACGTTTGATTCCCGGGTCGGCGCTTTTCGCACCGTCGCGAATGACTTGCGCATACCCGGCGGCATACTTGGGGTAATAGGCAAGTAATTGCAATCCCTTTTCGGTATCCTGGTTGGGCCCGCGAATCAACTGCGCAACGACAGCATCCGGATGCTTGGTGCCTCCCTGCAAAGCCTTGGCCAGATTCCTGTTCGGCGCCTCCGTATTCAAAATACGCAACGCTTCCTTGATGATGCCAAGATGGTCCAGGCTTTCGTCCCGATAAAAAATCGCCGCCATCTGATCCGGGTCGCCAGCGCAATGGACAAGCAGGTAGTTTCGCGCGTAGTCCTCGCTGATGGTTGCCAAGGTCCGGACCTGCTCAAGGTCATGGCTCGCACTGTCCTCTTTCAGAAGCGCATCGAAAATGGCGTGATTGGCATCGCCTTGGCCGGCATGGCGATTCCTGCGTATCTTGGAGGCCAACCCACGTAAAGCCGCGCTGCGGACCGCCGTGTCTTGGGAGGCGGCCAAACCCAAATAAGCCCGGTTGTCCGTGCTCGCGGTATACCTATCCAGGTCGACAAGGATGCGCGATTTCAGAACCGAGGGAGTGGAGGCTGTGCCAAGTAATCCGGTAAAGTAGGTCGACATCTCCCTCTTTTTCGCTGCGCTCAGCTTGTAGCCCCCACAGATCAAAGCCTCGAGAAATTTCTCCCTTAGCCCCACGCTTATTCCTGTATCGCCCAGGGCCTTTTGATAGGGCGTGATGCAGCTATTAGTGACATTCTGCCTGAGAATGAAGGCGATATCCTCATCGAATCGCGCCAGGGATTCCAAACCTCCGGGAATCGATTTCGGTGTTTTGACCAATCCAGCGTAGGCCAAAACGAATTCACAGCTCAGAGGGTGTTTGTGATTCAACCGTCGCACCGATGCCGGGTTGCCGTTCGACAGCGCGGTGATGAGCGAATCGCTCCAGGTCTCGCACTCGGCCACGGTCGCCGCCATCGCAACCAGCATTATCGACTTGAACAAGAAGGATCGTGTCATGGATCGACCTCGCAATTACTGGTCTTGGTTACGTATACGGACAACGGGCGAAAGCCTGGCAATTGATTTATTTCATCGAGTAAGATGTAAATCAGGAAACCCATTACTCGAATCGGAAAAGATTGCCGACGCATTTCAAATCGCCTTGCTTACCAAAATGAAATAGACCACCGAAAGAATTACCGACTCAGCCAATTCGACCAGCTAAGAACCCCGATTAATTGCAACCATAAATGAGAGTAATTATTAGTACAGACTCGCATAACTCCATATTTTCATGCAAAAGGAAGCCATTCCCATATTCCTTTGAAGTCGAATATTTTAAGCATTCGCCAATCTCCTTGGCATTTCAAGAAAACCGGATTTGCTTACCGGCGGGAAATAATCCGACCATGGAAGTACGCACAATCCGTACGCGACTATTTTCAGATGTCCGATTTGATTAATGTATGACGGGAAGAAGACATAATCTGTCACCGATGCAGGAGAACGTTTCGCGCGCACCCTCCACGCCACCTGAAGCCGATGTTTACTTTGGAATCAAGGTTTTTTAGAAGCGTAGCGGCTGTGCTCTACTTGCCTGGAGAAAAGTCTGATGATCATTTGGTCGACTTTATCCGAAAGGTTTTTGAGGACACGAACGGTCCTTTCCTTGGGATCCATATGAGCCCTCGTCTTTAACCAATATTAATGATGGCGATTTACCGTGAGCCGCACAAATCCGGCTTTGAAAAGCCTAGCCGGAAATCAGAATCCGCGATTAGGTGTTGCGACGATACGCCCCACCCACCTCAAACAAAGCCCTGGAGATTGCCCCCAAAGTGCAATACTTCGCCGCCTCCAACAACTCCCCGAACAGATTCCCACCCATACGCGCCGCGGCCTGCAAGCGCTCCAGCGCCGCCGCACCCTCCAGTGGAAACCGCTTCCCATATGCCTTCACCTGCTCCACCTGATCCCGCTTCTCCTCATCCGTGCTGCGGATCAACTCCGCCACCGGAGCCTCCTCCCGCACCCCGGACTTGAGAAACGTATTTACCCCCACAATAGGCAACTCCCCGCTCTGCTTCTTCCGCTCATACAGCATGGACTCTTCCTGGATGCGGCTGCGTTGGTAATTGGACTCCATCGCCCCCAGCACCCCGCCGCGCGCGTCCAGTTCTTCGAACACCCGTAACACCGCCGTTTCCACCATGTCCGTAAGCCGCGCGAGAAAATGGCTGCCCTGCATGGGGTTCTCGTTTTTCACGAGACCGAGTTCGCGGTTGATGATGAGCTGGATTGCCATGGCCCGCCGCACCGAGGACTCCGTGGGCGTGGTGACGGCTTCGTCATAGGCGTTGGTGTGCAGGGAATTGCAATTGTCGCCGATGGCCAGCAGGGCCTGCAGGGTGGTGCGTATGTCATTGAAGTCGATTTCCTGGGCGTGCAGTGATCGGCCCGAGGTCTGGATATGGTACTTCAGTTTCTGGCTGCGTTCGTCCGCGCCGTAATGGTCGCGCATGGCGATGGCCCAGATGCGGCGGGCCACCCGGCCGATGACGGCATACTCGGGATCCAGGCCGTTGGAAAAGAAAAAGGAGAAGTTGGGGGCGAAGCGGTCGATGGCCATGCCCCGGGCCTTGTAGTACTCGACATAGGTGAACCCGTTGGCCAAGGTCAAGGCCAGTTGCGTGATGGGATTCGCGCCGGCCTCGGCGATATGGTAGCCGCTGATGCTGACGCTGTAGAAGTTGCGCACGCCGTGGTCGATGAAATATTGCTGGGTGTCCCCCATCAGGCGCAAGGAGAACTCGGTGGAGAAGATGCAGGTGTTCTGGGCCTGATCCTCTTTGAGGATGTCGGCCTGCACCGTGCCCCGCACGGTATTAAGGGTCTCGGCGCGGATGCGCGCGTAAACCGTCGGATCCATGACCGTGTCCGCGGGCAGGCCCAGAAAGCCGAGGCCGGAGCCGTCGTGGCCTTCGGGAAGCTTGGAGGCACGGTAGCGGGGCGGTTTGATGCTCCGATTATTGAACCAGCGGACGATTCGCTTTTGGGTCTTTTCCCAGCGGCCGGTTTTGCGCAGCCAGCGTTCGCAGGCCGCGTCCACGGCGGTGTTGAAGAAGAAGGCCAGGATGATGGGGGCGGGCCCGTTGATGGTCATGGAGACGGAAGTGTACGGGGCGCAGAGATCGAATCCGGAATAGAGGCGCTTGGCGTCGTCCAGGCAGCACACGGAAACACCGGAGTTACCCACCTTTCCGTAGATGTCCGGGCGCGGATCGGGATCGGCGCCGTAGAGGGTGACGGAGTCGAAGGCCGTGGACAGGCGCACCGCCTTCTGTCCCTTGCTCACGTAGTGGAAACGGGCGTTGGTGCGTTCGGCCGTGCCCTCCCCCGCGAACATGCGCGTGGGATCCTCGCCTTCGCGCTTGAAGGGAAAAACGCCGGCGGTGAAGGGGAAGCGGCCGGGAACATTTTCGGCGCGGAGGAATTCCACTTGATCGCCCCAGGCGTTGGTGGCGGGGAGGCTGACTTTGGGGATGTCCAGGCCGCTCTGGGAGACAGTGTGGTTGCGGACTTCGATGTCCTTGTCGCGCACGTGATAGGATTGGCTTTCGCCATGGTAGGTTTGGCGCAGGGCATCGAAACCGCGCAGTTCCGCCAGGATATCTTTGTCGATTCTTGAAAGTATGGCATCGTAACGGGCGCGTAACGTATCGGAATAGGCGGATGTCGCGTTCGCCTTCGCAGCATCAACGCCGGCCAGGCCAAATTCCGCTTTCAGGAGCCTGGCGTCCTTCTGCATTTTCGCGGCCATGCCCTTTTTATCTTTTGACTCGGACTTGGCTGTCATCCCTATCGGGACCGCCTTGGGAGGCAATATCTCCCCGAGCTCGCCCAAGGCATGATAAACATGATCCGCACTCCGGGCCTTCGCCGCCTGCTCCTGCGTCGCTTTATGGTAGCCGGTGACCGCCGCGGAAATGCGCCGCAGGTAATCCACCCGCTCCCTGGGTAGCAAGCCGCGCCGGTCCGGTTTGCCCTCGGGAAACCGCGTAAACGTCCAACCCAGGTGGGCGAATAAGGCGTTGCATAGGGCATGGGTGCCCAGATCCTGGAAGCGGTGGGCGCAGGTCCCGAATACGGGCAGTTTTTCAAGTGCGGTCGTGAACAGCTTGCGGTTGCGCTGGTAGGCCTTGCGCACGTCCCGCAAGGCGTCGTCCGCCCCGTGCTTGTCGAACTTGTTGAGCACCACGAAGTCGGCGTAGTCCAGCATACCGATTTTTTCCAACTGGCTGGGCGCCCCGTATTCCGGAGTCATCACGTACAGGGAGGTGTCCGCCACCTCGGTCACTTCGGTGTCGCTCTGGCCGATGCCGGCGGTTTCCAAAAGGATCAGATCGAAGCCTGCCGCTTGCAGCAGCCGCATGGCTTCCTTCACCACCGCGCTCATGGCCTTGTGGGCCTGCCGCGTGGCCAGTGATCGGAAATACACCAGATCGGATCGGCCCGCCGCGTTCACGCGCAAGCGGTCGCCCAACAGGGCCCCGCCCGTGCGTCTCCTGGAGGGATCCACGCACAGGACCGCCACCCGTTTGGCCGGAAAGGCTTCCAGGAAACGGATCAGGATTTCATCGACGAGGGAACTCTTACCCGCGCCGCCCGTGCCGGTGATGCCGACGATGGGACAAGCGTTACGGATTGAATCGGCTTTGGATTTCTTGCTTTCCCTGCCCTTCCCCGTCCGTTGCGTGCCGTGTTTACCATCCGGTTTCTTTCCGGCCACCTCTCCGGACTTGCCCAGACGCGCTCGGATGTCTTTGATCAATCCTTGCGCGGCAGCCTTGCCGTTCGTGGATTTTCCCGAATCCGCCTGTCCCCATTCCAATGTGCTTATGCCGCGCGCGATCGCTGGAGTGTCATCCGGGGAGAATTTTGCGGGCAACCTGGGCATGGGTTTTCCCGGAGCGCGATCGCATTCCTTGAGCATCAGGCGGATCATGCCCTCCAGCCCCAGCTTGCGTCCGTCTTCGGGAGTGAAGATGCGGGCCACGCCCCGCTTGTGCAGCAGCGCGATTTCCGAGGGGTTGATGACGCCGCCGCCGCCCCCGTAGACCCGGATATGCCCGCAGCCCCGTTCCCGCAGGCGCTCCACCATATAGGTGAAGTACTCGATATGCCCGCCCTGATAGCTCGAAACCGCGATGCCCTGCACGTCCTCCTGGATGGCCGCCTCCACCACGTCGGCTACGGAGCGGTCATGGCCGAGATGGATGACCTCGGCGCCTTCGGAGACCAGCACGCGGCGCATGATATGGATCGCCGCATCGTGGCCGTCGAACAACGCGGCCGCGGTGATGAAACGGATGGGATGTTTCAGGCGGAGCGGCCGGGATTCCATTGCGGGGGCCGTTTCTCCAAAAAGGCGCGCAGGCCTTCCTGGGCTTCGGGTGACACGCGGATATCGGCCAGGGTCTTGATGGCCAGGGACCCCTGGGAATGCGGAGTGGTGCGGGTCAGGGAGCGGATGAAACTTTTTGCGACGGCGAGGGCATGGGGCGATGCGGCCAGGATGCTTTGGATCACGCGCTGCAGGGCCCGCTCCAGACTCTCTGCATCGTCGGCGACTTCATGGATCAGATTTATGTTCAGGGCCCGTTGCGCGGAAAAGCGTTCCGAACTCAGGAACAGGGCCCGGGCCTGGGACTCGCCGATCTTGCGGAGTACGAAAGGACCGATGCAGGCGGGCACCAGGCCCACGCGCACTTCCGAAAGGGAGAACAGGGCATCGCGCCTCGCGATCACGTAATCGCACACGCTCACCAGGCCCACGCCTCCGCCCAACGCGAAGCCTTCCACGATTCCGATGATCGGCAGCGGGAATTTATCCAACGCATCGAAGATGCCGTAAAGATCCTCCGCATCCTCGAAATTCTCCTCTTCCGTGAAGGTGAGGCTCTCCTTCATCCAATTGAGATCGCCCCCGCTGCAGAACACGCCGCCCTCGCCGCGCAAGGTGATGACGCGCAGATGCGGTTCCGCTTCGGCCACGGCCAGCGCGGATCGCAACTCGCTGATTACTTCGGGGTTGAAGGCGTTCTTCACGTTGGGCCGGGACAGGCGCAGGTCGAGAACGCCGTCCCGGATTTCCATCTTGATGGTCTTGAACTCTCCGCTCATTTTCATTTCCTCACATGCGGAACAGGCCGAAGCCGTGTCCGTTGCTCCAATGGCCGTGCTGGACGGCCTCCAGGCATTGCCCCACCACCAGGCGCGTTTCCAGCGGGCTGATGATGCCGTCGTCCCACAGGCGGGCCGTGCTGTAATAGGGCGAACCTTCGCGATCATACGCGTCCACGATTGGCTTTTCCAGATCGGCGATTTCCTTGTCGCTCAGCTTGCGGCCCTGGGACTTCAACTGTTCCACCTTCACTTGCGACAGGACCTTGGAGGCCTGATGGCCGCCCATCACCGAGATACGCGAGTTGGGCCAGCAGAACAGGAAACGCGGCTCATAGGCGCGCCCGGCCATGGCATAGTTGCCCGCCCCGAAGGATCCTCCGATGAGGATGCTGATCATGGGCACGCGCGTGGTGGCCACGGCGGTGACGAGCTTGGCGCCGTGCTTGGCGATGCCGCCTTCCTCGAAATGCCTGCCGACCATGAATCCTGGTATGTTCTGCAGGAACAGGAGCGGCGTGCCGCGTTTTTCGCACAGCTGGATGAAGTGCACGGCCTTAAGCGCGCCTTCGCTGAACAGGATGCCGTTGTTGCCGATGATGCCCACGGGAAAGCCCTGGACGGACGCGAAGCCGCATACCATGGTCTTACCGTACAAGGGCTTGAACTCGTGGAACTCCGAACCATCCGCGATGCGGGAAATGACCTCGCGCACGTCGAAGGCGGTGCGTAGATCCTTGGGAACCAGTCCCAGCAGATCCGTAGAGGGAAGCTCCGGTTCGCGCCAGGCGGCCGTGCGTGGGAACAGAGGCTCGCGCTTCCAGGTACGGGCGATGTTCGCCAGGATGTCCCGGGTGATGCGCAGGGCATCCTTATCGTTCTCGGCAAGGTAGTCGGCTACGCCCGACTTGCGCGTATGCATGTCGCCGCCGCCCAGATCCTCCGCGGTCACGTCCTCGCCGGTTGAAGCCTTGACCAGGGGCGGTCCCGCCAGGAAGATGGTACCCTGGTTCCGCACGATCACGGTCTCATCGCTCATGGCCGGGATATAGGCGCCGCCCGCGGTGCAGCTTCCCATCACCACGGCGATCTGGGGGATGCCCTGGGCGCTCATGCGGGCCTGGTTGAAGAAGATGCGGCCGAAATGGTGCTTGTCCGGATACACGTCCGCCTGCATGGGCAGGAAGGCGCCGCCGCTGTCCACGAGATAGACGCAGGGAAGGTGGTTCTGTTCCGCGATCTCCTGGGCGCGCAGATGCTTTTTCACCGTCATCGGGAAATACGTTCCCCCTTTCACGGTGGCGTCGTTGGCGATGATTACGCAATTTAGGCCCGACACTTTGCCGAAGCCGGTGATGATGCCGGCGCAGGGCGCCGCGTTGTCGTACATGTCCCAGGCGGACATGGGCGAGAGTTCCAGGAATTCCGAACCGGGATCCAGGAGCATGGCGATGCGATCGCGCGCGACCAGCTTGCCGCGGGAGACGTGCTTCTGGATGGCGTCCGGGCCGCCGCCGCCCGTGGCCACGCGCATGCGCTCGCGCAATTGATCGAGCAGGAAGGCGTTGTGCGACACGTTCTCGCGGTACTTCTCGATCTCGGCCTCTTTGGATTCGTCGTGAGCCTTCTGGTCTTTCTGGGAAAGCATATTATGCCTCTGTTCCCGGATTGCCGTAGTGGTAAACAAGCCTGGGGACTGGAGTTTGCCCAAAGCGCATCCGATTCGATTCCACTTTCAGCCTATTCATCAGTACGTCCCTTAACCAACTTTAGTATCAGGAGGCAGCATGGCCGAGAGGTTAGGCGGATCCGGCAACTCCATTTCCAGCAAGGCCGTGGCCAGAGCCTTGCCTTGGGTGTCCGTGCGCAGGGAATCCGAGGCGCCGCCGCCCAGCACATTCCAAAGCACGAAGTTGAAGGCGAACAGCTTGGGCAAATCGAAGCGATCCACCTTGTCCGGAGTCAGGGTCTTGAAATAGGCCTTCACCTTGTCGCCGGTCAGAATCGGATCCAGAAAGGCCGCGCCTTCCCGGGTATAGGCGATGACGCCGATGTTGGCGTGGTTGCCCTTGTCGCCGCTGCGCCCATGGGCGATTTCCCCCAGGCGGATCATTGCGACAACTCTTCCGCGCCGCGCACGTAGACCACGGGCCGCACATGATCCCGATCGACCACGGTGGGCCAATAGGAAAGCACGGGCCGGGGCTTGGGCCGCGATCCCGCGTATCCCGAAATGCCCGGGGGCCCCGAAGTGATCACCGGGGAAATCTCCCGGCAGAACCGCTCCACGGCCTTTTTGTCCTTGTCCCACACGGAAATCCGCAGCACCACTTCCTTGAGCTCGCCGGACTTGGTCTCCACGCCCGGCAAGGTCGCCCCGGATCCGAGCACTTCCAGATACTTGCGCCGCAACGGGAAGCCCGCCTGTCCCACCCGGTCCAGGATCATCTCGCCCGTGGCCTTGGCTTTGCCCGCCGCGTCCCGGCCGCTCACCACCAGATCGCCTTTGGCCGAATAGCCGTTCCCATAAGCGCAGGACACCTTCAAGGTGGCGGGCGGCGGCACGCCTTTGACGCCCGTCACCTCGACCAGATCCCGGCCCACCTCGATCACGTCCGCGCCGGTGAAATCCAGGGTAACATCCGGGGTATGGTAACGCGCCGGATCCCCTATCTCGTACAGCAACTGCTCAGTCACGGTTTCGCGGCTCACCACGCCCCCGGTTCCCTCCGGCTTGGTGATGCGGCAACGGCCCGTGGAGTCCAATATCGCGATGGGATACCCGATATGGGCGTAGTCCGGCACGGTCTGCCAACGCGACAGCAAGCCGCCCGTCACCTGGGCCCCGCATTCGATGAGATGCCCCGCCGCGCTCGCCGCCGCCAGCATGTCCCAATCGTCCCAGGACCATTTGAAAACATGCATGGCCGGTCCCACGGTCAGCGACGCATCCGCCACCCGTCCGGTGATGACGATGCGCGCGCCCCTGTCCAGGGCCTCGCAAATCGGTTGCGCGCCCAGGTATACATTGGCGCTGACTACCCCACCGCGTTCCATCCCAGCCGAACCAGCCGGTCCGGTCTCTCTGCCCGAATATCCCGCCGACCCCGAACCCGCGGACGTTGCCGACGACCCCGCGGTCGAACCGCCGGATCCCACCGGCGAACCAGCCGTGGACGCGGCCTCGAAATGCCCCAGGATCTCTCCCGTTTCGAAATGCCGGAACCTCTCCCCCGCCGCTCTAAGTTCGTCGAGGCGCGGCATCAAATCGTCCCCGCTCACCCAGGCCACCTTCTCCGCGCCCATGCCCGCCGCGGCCAAAAGCCGGGCCACCTCGCGCGCGCAGCCAGCGGGGTTGAGGCCCCCCGCGTTGGTGACGATGCGGAGCCTGGGTTGGGCCTTGAGGATGGGTATCAGGCGCGCTACGGTGGCCGGGAAGTCCGCCACGTAGCCCGCTTCGGGATTGAGGCGCCGCTGATGGGCGAGGATGGAAAGCGTGAGTTCGGCCAGATATTCCAGGGTGAGGAAATCCAGCGCGCCCTGCTCCGCCAGGCGGATGGGCGCGTCGAGGTTGTCGCCCCAGAAGCCGGCGCCGTTGCCGATCCGGATGCTGTCAGGAATGCCCGACGTTGGCAAGGTTTCCTTCGCTTTCCCGCGGCCGG
>Ga0209515_10004162_pt1 | contig 19800 bp, 14 predicted proteins | sample Subgroupgradi54m_FD_187454 | JGI IMG/M metagenome (GOLD analysis project Ga0209515, IMG submission 187454) | Subsurface groundwater microbial communities from S. Glens Falls, New York, USA - GMW60B uncontaminated upgradient, 5.4 m (SPAdes)... ...
ACTGCGCCGACGCCTCCTTCCTGGATCGCAAAGCCTATGAGCCAGTAGGCCAGCATGCCGACGCCGTACACCATGAAGTTCATCATCATCGTGTGATTGGCGTTCTTCGCGCGGGTCAGTCCGGTCTCGACGGCGGCGAAGCCGGCCTGCATGAACATGACGAGGAAGCCGGTCACGAGCGTCCACACGAAGTTGATGGCGATCTGATTCTGTCCGACCAGGTTCACGACATCTGCGATCGTCAGGCCTTTCTTGGCATCGCTGACCGGGATGTCGTTGACCGTGCCGGTGATCGTGCCAGCCGGGTCACCTTTGGCGCGGTCCGCGGCCGCGGGCCCGGTGATCCCCTTGATGTCCGCGTCGGTCAGCATCACTGGCGCCGGGGCGGCCGGCGCCGCCGCTGGCGGAGGCGCCGCGGGAGCCGGAGCAGGGGGCTGGGCCGCCGGAGCTGGAGCCTGGGCACGGGCGGCACTGGGCAGAAGCACGCTCCCGACGAGCACGAAGGCGAGCAGCGCCTTTCTCATGGTCCGTTGTCCTGTCAGTCCTGTCATTGCTTCCAGTCTCATGGTCTCTTGTCCTCTCATCGCTTCCAGATTGCGTTCTTCATGTAGGCCTGGTTGATCACGCCCAGGATCCCAATGAGGCTGACCACGATGCCGGCCAGTACGATCCCGAGCCGCCCACGATTGCCCGCGGCTAACGTGAGACTCGAAACCGCAATCAGCCATCCGACCAACGTCACGACTATTCCTGCAAACACCATGTTGGCTTCCTCCTCGAACGCGGTTGTGCCGTCGTCAACTTTCCTTGTGCTCCCAGGGTTTGCACCTCAGGAACAACCCGACCGACGACGCAAGGCTGACGGCGAACAGCAGCAGATACAGCACGCTGCCCCCCGTGAACATCGCGCCGGACAGGAACGTGAACGCGACGAGAAACAACAGAATGGCCAGACCCTGTGTGGAATTCGCTCCCATCTAAGCTCTCCTTGAATAATCAAAGACACACGTGTACTGCGCGCGTATGCGAACGAACACGCGACAGGCTAAAGCGCGCCGATCGCTCGCGCTACGGAGGTGATGAGGAGCAGCTGTGGCGTGCGTTCATCTCCAGTCCTTTCATGAAACCGAAACGTGAGGATCGAGCCCGAGAGCTACGGGCCTCGCACGCGCCCTGAGCAAACGGAGATCCATCGGTCCGCATGCGCGATTGCGCGACTTTTCCAATGAATTCGTGAAACTCGCGTGAAGGACGGCGCGGGAGATCGCGACAACCGTGTTGATCTGTTGTGACGAAGGCCACATCGTTGTCGGATTTCGATGACGCGGACCTGAAAGGTCCGCGCCGCGCTGGCAATGGTCCGCGCCGCAGCGGTCAAGGTCCGCGCCCGCGCGAGGTGAGAAAGGTTTATTTTGTCGACAGGAATGATCGGATCGAGATCGATACCAACAATTTCGAAGGTATCACTGTCCTGTTCAACGTTCTCGCGCTCTTCCGCCACGCCCGTCTCCCTCTCGAAGTGCGGCGAGACGAGCCGGCATACCGACGCCGCGCAGCGCGAGAAGAATTTTCGCCTCGAGCGCCAGGAATCCTCGGCGGCGTTCGAGCCTGCGGAATCGCAGCCACGGCGGCCGGGTGGTCATAGCCGCGAATATACAATTTCACTGCTGAATGGAATTCAACTTGGTGATGCTGGGCCCTCCCGGCGCGGGCAAGGGCACGCAGGCACGCCAGCTGCGCAGAAAATGGAACATTCCGCACATCTCCACCGGCGCGATGCTCCGCGAGGCGGTCCAGGCAGGCACGCCGCTCGGCCGCGAGGTCGGCGCGATCATGGAGAGCGGCGGCCTCATCAGCGACGAGGTCATCACGCGCATCGTCACAGAGAGACTCGCGCAGCCTGATACGATGGTGGGGTTCCTGCTCGACGGATTTCCACGCACGATACCACAGGCGCGCTCGCTCGAGGACATCATCGCGGGCCGATCGCGGCTCATCATCATCGACATCGTGCTCACCGAAGCCGAAGTCGTGCGCCGCCTCGCCTCGCGCATGGTCTGCGCCGAATGCGGTACCAACGCCACCGGCGAAGGCGAGGCGTGCATCGATTGCGGCGGACCGCTCGTGCCGCGCGTGGACGATCGCGAGCAGGTCGTGCTGAACCGCCTCGAGGTCTATCGAAGCCAGACCGAACCGCTCGTCAGGTATTACGGGGAGCGTCCCACGTACTGCCGCATCGACGGGGCGCGCCTTCCAGACGATGTGACTGCCGAGATCATCAACGCCGTCGAGAGCGTCTTGGCTACCTTCCGTTAAACAGATCGAGCAGCGCGACCGTTTCGCCGCGGATGGCCGCCTTGAGCGTCGGCTCCAGATCGGGCAGCCATTCCGGTGAATGCGGCGCGGGAACGGGAACGCCGGTACGCCGCGACTCGGAAAGCTTTGCCGCGTTGACCGCGCCGATGTGCAGCAGCACCGACGGCACGCCCGCGCGGCCGTACTCCGCGAAATCCTCCGACGTCATCTTTGCCGGCATCTCGACGACCTGCTGCGTGCCCATCGCCTTCTGCAGCGCCGCGGCCACGCGCCTCGTCAGCGCAGGATCGTTGACGACGACGTGCCCCGACTCGGGCATCGTGATCGACGGCTCGCGCGGCGCGCCGGACGCCGCGGCTTCTGCCTTGACGATCCGCGCGACGGCCGCGAGCACGCGCCTCTGCACGTCGTCGGTGTAGGTTCGAATGTTCAACTCGAGTTTCACTTCGTCAGGGATGACGTTGGCCTGCGTGCCGCCGTGAATCGATCCGATCGTCAGGACCACAGGGTCCATCGGGTTGTTCTCGCGCGAGACGACGGTTTGCAGCGCCATGACCGTGCGCGCGGCCATCACGACGGGATCGATCGTGTTGTACGGCATTGCGCCGTGGCCGCCGCGGCCGTAGAGCGTCACGGTCGGCGAGATCGACATCGCGCGGAACGGCCCCGGATGGAAACCGATGGTGCCGGCCGGCATCGTGTCATCGTCATGCAGGCCGATGACGTAGTCAGGCTTCGGAAAGCGCGTGAATAGTCCGTCCTTCAGCATCGCTTCCGCCCCGCTGTTGGTTTCTTCCGCCGGCTGTCCGACGAGCATCAGCGTGCCGTGCCACTGCTGGCGATGCTCGGCCATCCATTTCGCGGTGCCGCTCCACGCGGCCATATGGAGGTCGTGCCCGCACGCGTGCATGACGGGCACCGTCGCCCCTGCCAGGTTCTTCGTCACGACCGTGCTCGCGAACGGCGCGCCTGTCTTTTCCGCGACGGGCAGCGCATCGAGCTCCGTGCGCAGCATCACCGTCGGTCCCGCTCCGTTCTCGAGCAGCGCGACGATGCCCGTGCGCCCGACGCCGGTCGTCACCTCGAAGCCAAGCGCCTTCACGCGCGCGGCGAGTTTCGCGGCGGTCTGCACCTCCTGGAAGGCGAGCTCGGGATTGCGATGGATGTCCTGATAGAGCGTCTGGAGGTCGGGGTAGTAGGCGTCGATCTCAGCAGTCGTCTGACCTTGCAGAGGCGCGGCAACCAGCAGCACGGTGAGCACGAAGTGGATGCGGATCATGTGGCGTCCTTTGGCAACTGATCATAAACTCGCATCATGAAATTCACTGCTTTCCTGTGCGCGTTCCTGGTGGCGTCGACAGCCCATGCCCAGGAGTCGCGGACCCAGAGGGTCCGCGCCGCATCGGAGTGCGACCAGCTCGCGGCCTCTCTCAAGCTGACCAATGCGAAAGTGACCGGGGCGCACGCGGTGACCGCGGGACGGTTCACGCCGCCGGCGGCCCCGGGCGCCGAAGCGCCGAAGGTAATCGCGGACCTCCCCGCGTTCTGCCGCGTCGAGCTGACGCTGACGCCGTCCTCTGATTCCGACATCAAGAGTGAGGTCTGGCTTCCGATCACGGGCTGGAATGGCAAATTCCAGGAGGTGGGCAACGGCGCGTGGGCAGGATCGATTCAGTACGGCGCGCTCGGCGAGGCGCTGCGCCGCGGGTACGCCGCCGCGTCGACCGACACGGGACACACCGGCACGGGGGCGCAGTGGGCGGCCGGCCATCCGGAGAAAGTGATCGACTGGGGATACCGCTCCGAGCATCTGACCGCTGTGAACGGCAAGGCGGCGATCACCATCTTCTACGGCATGGGACCGAAGCTGTCGTACTTCACCGGATGCTCGGGCGGCGGACGCATGGGGTTCCAGGAAGCGCAGCGCTATCCCGCCGACTTCGACGCGATCCTCGCGGGCGCGCCGGCGTACGACCGCGGCAATGAGGCCTTCGGTTTCATGATGAAGTGGACGGCGACGCACGAGACGCCTGAGAGCGTCATCCCGACGACCAAGTACCCCGCGATTCATCGCGCGGCGCTCGATGCGTGCGACGCGCTCGATGGACTGAAGGACGGGCTCATCGAAGACGTCCTGGGCTGCCACTTCGATCCGAAGGTGATCGAATGCAAGGCGGCCGCGAACAACGACTCGTGCCTGACGACGCCGCAGGTGACAGCGGCGCGGAAGTTGTACGCGGGCTTCAAGAACCCGAAGACCGGCGAGCTGATCTTCCCGGGATTCGAGCCGGGCAGCGAGCTGCAGTGGACGGCGGTCGCCAGCGGCGACCTGCCGCTCGATGTCGGCTACGACGTCTTCAAATACATCCTGTTCCAGGATCCGAACTGGGATCCGAAGACGTTCGATCTCGCCAAGGATTACGACCGCATTCACAAGCTCGATAACACCACGCTCAGCCCGAACGACCCGAACCTGAAGCCGTTCGTCTCGCGCGGCGGCAAGCTCCTGATGTACGAAGGATGGGCCGACCCGAACGTCTCGCCGCGTTCGCCGCTGATGTATTACGACCGAGTGGTCAAGACGATCGGCCAGAAAGCCGTGGACGATTCGATCCGCCTCTTCTACGCGCCAGGCATGGGGCATTGCGGCGGCGGCGAAGGACCGAACGTCTTCGACGCGCTCACGCCGCTCGAGCAGTGGCGGGAACAGGGCAAGGCACCGACCTCCATCCCCGCGACGCATTCAACCAACGGCAAAGTGGATCGCACGCGGCCGCTCTGCCCGTATCCGAAGATCGCGCAGTACAAGGGAACCGGCAGCATCGACCAGGCGGAAAACTTCTTCTGTGCGGAGAAATCAACCAATGTTCCTGCATCCAAGTAAGAAACACGTCGTCACCGCGGCCATCGTCCTCCTCTGCTCCACCGCGGCGTTCACGCAAGGCCTCCGCTGGGCGAAGGCGGCGCCATTCCCCGAGCCTGACGAAGAGCTCTACGGCGTGACCGCGAACGGCAAGATGTATGTCCTGGGCGGCTTCGGCAACGTGCGCGGCAAGAACTACGAATACGACCCGGTCGCGGACAAGTGGACGAAGAAGGCGTCGATGCCGCGCCCCGCGCATCACCAGGCGATGGTCGAATACCAGGGAAAGGTCTACGTGTTCGGCGGGTTCGTCGCGCCGATGACGGGACCGCAGGGCGGCTGGGAGCCGATCGACAACGCGTGGGTGTACGACCCCGCGACTGACTCATGGAGAAACCTCGCGCCGATGCCCATCAAGCGCGGATCGGCTGCCGCCAACCTCGTCAACGGCAAGGTCTACGTGATGGGCGGCGCGACGACGGCTGAAGGATCGAAGGATGTCGCCATCAGCAACGCGACGACGGCGAACAATCTTACGCGCAACGACATCTACGACATCGCGAGCAACACCTGGTCGAGCGGCGCGCCGATGGCGCTCGCGCGCAACCACATGTTCTCGGGCACGGTGAACGGGAAGATCTACATCATCGGCGGCCGCATCGCGCACGCCTTCGTCGCCGCCTCGCAGAACACTGATGTCGTCGAGCAATACGATCCCGCGACCAACACCTGGGGCGCGCAGATGACGAAGATGCCGACCGCACGCAGCGGCGGCGGCTGGGCGACCTACGGCGGAAAGATCTACGTCGGGGGCGGCGAGGTCGCGACCAACTCGCTCGTCGGCGCATTCCGCGCACTCGAAGCATTCGACCCCGCGACCAACTCGTGGTCGATCCTCCCGTCGATGCCGATGCCGCGCCACGGCGTGGCCGGCGCAATGATCGGCAACAAGCTGCATCTGGTGAGCGGCATGATCACGTCGGCAGCCGCCGGCGCGGGACAGGACAGGACGGTCGAGGTCCACGTCGCGCAGCACGATGTGCTCGAGCTGCCGATGAGCGGAACTAACTGATCCTGTAATTCAAAATTCAAAATGCAAGATGCAAACACTGCCCCTGTCACTGACAGGACGGTGTTTGCATCTTGAATTTTGCATTCGGCATTCCGCGCTGACTTCCCACGTTTGCATACCGCCGCCCGCCTCTATACAGCGGAACTGAGTCTGCTGCAGCAGCCGGTATGCGAACGCACCGACTGCTCACGATTCTCGCGCTGGCCCTTGTGACATTCGCCGTCGCGCAGTGCGGCGGCGGCTCGTCCGCGCTCACATCACCATCGCCGACGCCGTCACCAGCGCCATCGCCATCGCCGGCGCCATCTCCAGCGCCGGCTCCCAGCAATCCGGGAAGCTCACTGTCGGTAAGCCCGCAGACGATTCAAGGCCAGGGCCAGCCGCAGGCAACCGTCACGCTCGCGGCAGCGGCGCCTGACGGCGGCGCGCTCGTGCAGCTGACCAGCAGCAATTCGACGGTCGCGAGGGTCCCAGCCACCGTCCTGGTCTTCCCGGGGTCGCGCAGCGCGACGTTCCTCGTCGACACATCCACCGTGGAGTCATCGTCGACGGTCACAATCATTGCGTCGTACGCGGGGACGTCGATGGCCGCGACGCTGACGGTGATGCCGCCGGCCGTCAATGCGTCGTTCGTCGTCCGCTCGCCTGCAAAAGGAACGGGCGCGTGCGTGATCGAGCAGGACGCGGCAGACTTCGACTGCATCCTCGACGGGTCGTCATCGAGTGGATTCGTCGATTCGTGGATCTGGACGTACACGATGGGGACGAGCACGCTCGGCCACACGGCCCGGAACGCGGGGAGCCACCCGCAGATCTCGACCAAGTGCCAGTTCCTCGGCACCGCAACCGGCGGTGACGGCCCGAACGGCGATCACTTCCTGAACATGGTGGTGACGCTGCAGGTGCAGGATCGCGGCGGCGTGCGCAGCAGCACCGTGCAGCAGAGCGTGAAGGTCTATCCCAATCACGAATGCGGATTCTCGTACTAAGTTGAAAAAGTTGAAGAAGTGAACTTTTCCACTTAGACCTTGATCTTGCGCACTGTCTGCGAGTTGTCCTCGAGAAACGACTTCTTGTTCTCGAGCTCCTGCGCGGTCGGCTGAATCGTTCCCGTCACATCGATCGCGCGCGACACCAGCGTGTGCTCGCCCGGCGCCAGGCTGTTCACCGTGAAGTTGAACAGCTTCCACTCGTACTTGTTGCGCGTCGATGGATCCATCGTGGCTGCCTGCCACGGCCCGTCATCCACGCGCACTTCGACGGCCTTGAGCGGCGTGCCGTCGTTCAGGACGACGCCCAGCACCTTGTAGCGTGATCCGTCGCTCGTGATGCGGGCGATGTACGACTTCAGCTGCATGTGGGTGATGGCGCTCTCCACCCACTTCATCTCGCCGTCGATCATTTCGCCCTTGAGCGTCCGATACCATCGCGTCTGGAACTTGCCGAGGTAGGTCTCTTCCTGCACGTGAATCTCGGACAGCCATTTCACGTTGCAGACGCCGTACCACCCTGGCACGAGCAGACGGACGGGCATGCCCTGGTGGAGCGTCAGCGGCTCGCCGTTCAACGCGTAGGCGAGCATCGGTTCAGACGACAGCGCCTTCTCACGGTTGAGTGCGCGGCCGAACTGCTGCTGCACCTTGAAGGTCTGCGTGCGGAACTCGACGTCTTCTTCGCCGCGATCGGCGCCGAAGAAGACGAACTCGCGCGCCTGCGATTTCACGCCGGCCTTGTCGAGCACGGTCTTCAGCGGGACGCCCGTCCAGCGTGCGTTGCTCGAGAGCCCCTGCAACGGACCTCGATTGCCCGAGCACTCGAAGCCGGCCACCAGCTCCGTGTTCCCCATCTTGCGGAGGTCGTCGAGCGAGAGCGACAGCGGCCGGTCCACGAGACCGGACACTTGCAGCTTGTAGGTGGCCACATCCACCTTCGGGTGGCCGTAATGCTGTGTCGTGAAGAACTGATCTTTCGGCGTGATCGGGCCATTGATGGCGCGGATGTCGATGATCCGCCGATCGACGGCAGGGTTCGTGATCACGCGGTCGGGAAAATCGAGGAACGGCACGACCGTCTCGCCCTGTGCGAGCGCGGGCAGCACCCATTCGGGAATCCCGACGATGCCGAGGCCCGCGAGCGCGAGGCCGGTCTTGAGCATGTCACGGCGGCTGGTCCTAATCGTCCCTGTCATCGTTGCTCTCCTGCGTCCCATATCCTACGCCGAACCGTGTCCGAGCACGATCCTGACGACGTGCGAGCCCGCGTCGTCGACGAGCGGAATCGCTCGAGGATCGACCCTCACTCCGTCCAAGTGCGCCGACGCGACGCCCCTGCAGACGCGATCCGGATTGGACACGAGGATCTGGTACCGGGCGCTCAGATACTGCCACTCTATTGAGTACTCCGGCCATGACGATGGAATGCACGGATCGACGATGAAGGTCGAACCGCGCCGGCGGAGACCCAGGATGCTCTCGAGGCCGGCCCGGTACATCCAGCCGGCGGATCCCGTATACCAGCTCCAGCCCCCTCGCCCCGCGTGCGGCGCGCGCGTATAGACATCGCCCGCGACGACGTACGGCTCGAGGCGATAGCGGGCCGCGTCCTGCGGCGTTCGTGTGTGGTTGACGGGGTTGAGCATGTGGAACAGCTCCACGGCTTCGTCGCCGCTGCCGAGCGCCGCCATGGCCATGACGATCCACATCGCGGCGTGCGTGTACTGGCCGCCGTTTTCCCTCACACCGGGAGGGTACCCCTTGATGTATCCCGGTTCCTGCGCTGAACGATCGAAGGGAGGGGTGAGGAGCAGAAGCGCCTTCGATCCGCGCGCGACGAGCGCCGTGCGGACGGCATCCATCGCGCGTTCCGCGAATCGCTGCGGCACCGCGCCCGACAGGACCGCCCACGACTGCGCGATCGAGTCGATGGCGCACTCGTCATTCTGGGCCGAACCCAGAGGATGGCCGTCGTCGTAGTAGCCGCGCCGGTACCACTCGCCGTCCCACGCCTGTTCGAGCTTCAACGCGAGGCGGCGCGCGGAGGCGCGGTACGCCGCGGCTCTCGCGGCGTCGCGTCTCGCTTCGCACAGGGGGACGAACGCGCTCAACACGCTGTGCGCGAAGAAACCGAGCCACGTGCTCTCTCCACGGCCCTGGGCTCCGACGTTATTCATCCCGTCGTTCCAGTCGCCGGTCCCGAAGAGCGGCAGACCGTGCGCGCCTGCGGTCACGCCTTTGTCGATGGCACGTACGCAGTGCGCAAACAGCGTCGCGCGCTCCTGCGCCACCGCGGGCTGCCCGTACGACTCCCGTTCGTCGGGCGCGAGCACCGGCGCGGTGAGAAACGGAACCTGCTCGTCGAGGATGGCCTTGTCGCCGGTTGCGCGGACGTACTCCGCCGCGGCATAGGGCAGCCACAACAAATCGTCGGAGCACCGGCTCCGCAGTCCCCTGCCCGACGGCGTATGCCACCAGTGCTGGACGTCGCCTTCGACGAACTGCCGCGCCGCCGCGCGCAGCAGATGTTCACGGGCCAGCTCGGGACGCGAGAACGACAGGGCCATGACGTCCTGCAACTGGTCGCGGAACCCGTACGCGCCGCCGGGCTGGTAGTAGCCCGCGCGCGTCCACAGGCGGCAGCTGATGTCCTGGTAGACCAGCCACCGGTTCATGAGGACGTCGAAGGAATCATCGGGCGTGCGGACGCGAACCGCATCGAGCGTCTGATTCCAGAAGACGCGCACGCGGTCGAGCGCCGCCGCTGCACTGGCCGCGCGGCCGTGCTGCTCGATGAGCGCTCGCGCATGTGTTCGATCGGTGCCCTCGCCAAGCAGGAAGACCATCTGCTTGGTCTCGCCCGGTGCAAGCTCGACCCGCACCTGCATCGCAGCGCATGGATCGAGACCCGACCCAAACTCGCCGTTCAGCGCGTCCGCCCTGAGCGCCGCGGGGTTCGCGAGCGTCCCGTTGCGGCCGATGAAGCCCTGGCGATCGCCAGAGGCCGACGACACCAGCGCGCTGGAATGCGCAAATGCCACGCGGCCGCCGAACTCCGCGTTATAGCCGTTCCACGCGAAGAGGCTGCCCGTCTCGCATTCACATTCCGTCGCGACGTGCGCGCGATCGCCCTCGCGCGGCGGTCCGAGGACCCACTCGTGGTACGCGAAGACGCTGAGATGCCGGTCGATCGCGCTCTCGTTGGCCAGCGTCAGGACCGAAAACTTTACCGGATCCGCCACGTCGACGTACACCGACAGCTCGTGGCGAATGCCCGTGTTGGCGTGCGAGAAACGCGTCGTCCCTGCCCCGTGCTCGACGACGAATCGCCCGCCCGCCGGCTGGCGCGTCACGGGACCGGGCGTAGCCGACCATGTGTGTCCCGAGCGATCGTCCCGGATGAAGAGCGCCTCGCCCGTCGGATCCGTCACGGGATCGTTGGCGAATGACGTGAGGCGGTTCTCACGGCTGTTCACCGACCACGTGTGGGCGGCACCAGATGTCGTGACGATCGTGCCGAAGGTCGGGTTCGCGATTACGTTCGCCCACGGCAGCGGGGTTTCCTGATCCCCTTCGAGCACGACGGTGTAGGCGCGCCCTTCGTCGGTGAAGCCCCCGATGCTGTTGGCGAGCGTCATCTCCGGCACGGGCACCGCTACGTCCGGGTACTCGAACGGCTCCGCAACCGGCTGCCCGGCCTCCGCGACAGGAAGCGCCGCGCGTCGTTCGCCGCCAGACGCCGACTGTTCCAGGTGCGCCCGATCGAGCTGCGCGCGCAGATCACCAGCCGCGCCGTCGAGGATGGCGCGAGCGACGGCGCTCAGCAGAGTCCGCTCCGCGGCTCCCATCGCATCGGCGCGCAGCAGATAGGCGCCGCCCGACCGATGCCGCCACGCCCGCCACGGGCCATCGTCGAGCAGCGCCGTGAGGCGCCCCTGCATCTCGTCGAGGTAACTCACCGGATGTTCGTTGAGGATGACGACGTCCGCGGACAGACCTTTGAGGCGCCAGTACTCCTGCGCCTGCAGCGCCTGACGCACGAGCGCGAGATCGTCTCCGACGACGCGCACCAGCAGGATCGGCAAATCGCCCGAGATGCCGTGCGGCCAGAGACCGCTCTGGCCCAGCACGTTCGCGCCGAGGACGCCGGGACGCGCCCGTAGCGAACCGTCGACCGACAGGACGCGCGAGGCCAGGCGCTCGAACACGACGGCGTCCTCGACGGAGATGTCGAGATGACGGCGTCCGCTCTGCACGTGCGCGAGCGCCAGCGCGAAGGCGCGGGAGGAGGCGCGCGGGTCGCGGTAAGTCTGCGCGAGCGCTGCCGCGGTGTCCCGATCCGCGGCCATGCCCGTCGCGAAACACAGCCGCACCGACGCGCCGGGAGGCAGACGCACACGCTGCCGCAGGCTCAGAACGGGATCGAGGACGACGCCCGTCGTCCCCGAGAGCGCGCGGCCGTCGAGCGCGATCGGATTCTCGACGGACCTGCCGCGGCCGATGAAGCGCGCGCGATCCGTTTCCCACTCGACCGCGCCCTGCGTTCGCCCCTCGAGGCTGACGACGTGCATCACCCAGATGCCGGGCTGACCGGCGTCATGCTGACGACGATGGCCGAGGAGCGCCGCCGTCTCCGGCAGGTATTCGGTCTCGACAAACAGCTTGCCGAACGCCGGGTGGGCAAAATCCTCCGCCTGCGGACCGAGCACGACCTCCACGTAGCTCGTGACGTCGATCTCCCGGATCCGGAGCCCTCGGTTGATCAACTTCAGCCTGCGGACCTCGACGTCATGCTCTGTCGAAACGGCAATGTCGAGCAGCGTCACGATGTCGTCGTCGCGCTGCGAGAAGGACGCTTTCTCCGGCAGGAATACGACCGTGTAGTTCTCACCCTCCCGGCGCGCCGGGTGATACGCGGGCGACCAGACCGTTCCGCTTCGCACGTCCCGGAGATAGAGAAACTGACTGCCGTGATCGCAGGTGGGATCGCGCCGCGAGCGTGTGACGGCGAGTCCCTGGCAGGCGCTCGCGCCGCCGCCCGCGTTGGTGACGCTGGCCACGTACCTGCCGTTCGACAGGAACTGAGTATGCGGAAACGGCGTGTGCGGCGTCCGGTAGCGGCGGAGCGGCACCGCCGAAGGCGCCGGGCTGACGCGCATCTCGTCGAGCGGCCTCGGCTCGGTCGCCGGACGCTGTCGGGGGACGCGCTCCTGCAGCAGAAGCTCGGTGGCCTGAATGCGCGGGTCGGCGTGAAACCGCGCGACCATCCGGTCGCCGAACACCGCGTTGGCGAGCGCGACAAGCGTCATGCCTTCGTGGTGAGCGAAGCACGCGGGCACGACGACCGGTGCGTGCGTCCCCGTGGCCTCCGCCCCGCGTTCTGTGTAGTCGATGGCGTCGAAGAACCCGTAATCGCCGAAGGCGCCCGCGCGCGCGAGGCGCCGCAGATTGTCGGCGCTGCCGGCGGGATCGATCGGGGCGGCGAGCGCGGTCGCATACGGCGCGACGACCAGCTCGTCGCCGAGGCCTCGCTTCAGGCCGAGACCGGGTACGCCGAACGCTTTGTACTGATAGGTCCCGTGGCGATCGACGGCCGTGTACGCGGACTCCGAGATCCCCCACGGCGTCCGCCGCGAGGCGGCGTACTCCTTCTGACGGCGGAGCGCCATCCGGCACGATTCGTCGAGCAGCGTATTCGGATAGCTGCGCATGACGAGCAGCGGCATCAGGTACTCGAACAGCGTCGCGCTCCACGACAGCAGCACGGGCGCGCCATGGATGCTCGTGATGCGCCGTCCCAGGTGGAACCAGTGCACCTCCGGGACATCGCCCTTGGCGATCGCCACGAAGCTGGCCAGGCGCGCCTCCGACGCGAGCAGGTCGTAGTACGACGGGTCGAGGCGGCCGGGGCCGTCGCCGTCCGCCGGGCGGTAGCCAATCGAGAAGAGGCGCCGCTTGCGGTCGTAGAGGAAGCCGAAGTTCATGCCGTCGAGCAACGCGGTTGCCCGCGACGCCAGCTCGTGGAGCTGCCGTTGCCGAGGGGCCGGCCCGCCCTGACCCGCATGCATGCGAAGACCCGACGCGAGCGCGATGAGCGCGCCCGCGAGGTTGCCGCTGTCGACGGTCGAGACGTACGAAGGTGGAAGCGGCGCAAGCGACGACGTGTCGTACCAGTTGAACAGATGCCCTTCGAAGCGCTCGAGCCCCTCGACCGTCGTCAGTGTGCCGTCGAGCCTGGCGATCAGCTGTGCGGTGTCGATGAAGCCGAAGTCGTGCGCCGCGAGCGTCGCGAGCAGGCCCATCCCGACGTTGGTCGGCGAGGTCCGGTTCGCGATCCGCGCCTCGGCATCGAACTGCACGTTATCGGCGGGAAGATGATGGTGATCCGCATCGACGAAGGTGTCGAAATATTTCCAGGTCGCCCGCGCGACGGATGTGAGGTACGCGCGATCGGTGCCGGTCAGAGGCGCGGTGCGCGCCGCGATCGGGCGGCTGAGCGTGAGCGCGATCAGCGGGGCACACACCCACAGGATCAGGATGGGGGCCGCAACGGGCAGAGCGGCGGGATGCACCACCCCGATCAGAAGCGCGGCGAGCACCGCCACGAGGGGGCTCGGCAGCATGCTCGTCACAAACGCGCGAGCCGTGAGGTCGCGGGTGCGATGCGCTCCTGCCGCCGATGTCTCCCACTCCAGCAGTCGGCCGCGTGACATCCCGAGGCGCACGAGCGTGATGCCCACGGCATGGAGCATCCCGCACGCCTGGTTCGCGACGAACGTGAGCTGAAGCATCACACGCGCCGCGTCCGCGAGCAGATCGTCGACGGACGTTCGCGCGAAGATGCCCCACGTTTCGCCGGCGCGCGGCCCTCTGAGCCACGCGAGCAATCGAAGGAGCACGGGGAACGCCAGCACACCGGCGACGGCGGCGGTCCACACGGCCGCGCTTCCCGGCCCCATCGTCCAGCCGAAGAGGAACAGCGCGACGATGGCTGGAGCCAGGAGGCTGCGCCGCAGGTTGTCGAAGATCTTCCAGCGCGAGATGATCGGCAGGCGGTTGCGGGTGAAGCCCCTGCGCGCCGGGACGTACGGGAACAGCCACCAGAGGATCTGCCAGTCCCCGCGGACCCACCGATGCTGGCGGCGCGTGTGCGCGAGGACGCTCGACGGGTAGTCGTCAACCACCTCGACGTCGGTGACGAGCGCCGTCCGCGCGTAGATGCCTTCGAAGAGATCGTGCGACAGCAGCGCGTTCTCCGGAACACGGCCCTCCAGCGCGGCGGTGAACGCGTCGACGTCGTACAGCCCCTTGCCGGTGAAGATGCCCTCCCCGAACAAATCCTGGTAGGCGTCGGAGACCGCCGTCGTGTAGGGATCGACGCCCGTGTGTCCTGCATACGTCCGCGCGAAGATCGAGCCGGCTGCGCTCGTCATCGTGACGCTGACGCGCGGCTGCAGGATTCCGTAGCCCTCGGTAACGCGGCCGAGCGCCGGATCGATGTGCGGCCGGTTCAACGGGTGGGCGATGATGCCAACGAGCGTCCGTCCGGCGTCGCGCGGCAGACGGGTGTCCGAATCGAGCGTGAGGCAATAACGGACCGACGGAAGGAGATCGAGCCGGCCGACCTGCGTGGAGAAGCTCGTGTCGGTCGCTCCGCGCAGCAGCCGGTTGAACTCTTCGATTTTGCCGCGCTTGCGTTCCCAACCAATCCACGCCTGCTCGCGGGCGTTCCACTGCCGATCGCGATGGAAGAGGAAGAACCGATCGCCGTGCTCGGGCGCGAACTTCTCGTTCAGCTGTGTGATGCCTGCGCGCGCGGTGTCGAGGAGCGCCGCGTCCGGCGGCATCTCCTGAGACGAGGCGTCAGCGAAGTCGCTGAGGATGGCGAAATGGATGTGCGGATCCATGTTGCCAAGCGCGACGACCTCCAGGTGCTCGACGAGCGCCTCGACGCCGGTGACGCTCGTCAACATCGTCGGAACGATCACCATCGTCCGCGAGTCGTCCGGGACGCCGGTCTCCGCGAGGTCCAGGCGCGGCAGCCGCTGCGGCCTGATGGCTCGCGCGATCAGGCGCTGGATGGCCGCGATCGCCACATCGGCCGCCGGGATCGACAGCAGCACGATCGCCGTGAGCTCGAGGAGGAGCGACGCGTGGTGGACGCGCATGTACGCCACGGCGCCCGCGAGGATCGCAAGGGTCACGGCCGCGATGGCGCCGAGATATAACGGGGCCGGGTGCGACATCACCAGGCGGCGAAGCCACTCGCGGACACGGGGACGATAGGCGAGGTCGGCCTCGAGGTCGGGCCGGCCGCGGCCGATCAGGTGATAGCCGACGTGTGCCGCGCGATCGACGAGCGACGCGGCATCCGCCGACTGTCGTGCGCTCTCGACGGCTTTGAGCGCCACCCGTACCTGCGCTTCACCACTCCGTTCGGACAACTCCTCGACCGCCTGCCGCTGCCGATCCCGGCTGAGGAAGTCCATGCGCGCGTACACGCCTGCCGGGTCGCGCCGCAGCACGTGATCGACGAGGCTGACGTGCTCGACATAGGCCGGCCAGTCCACCGTGTCACAGAGGCGCAGGCTGGTGATGACGTTCGCGACCGACGCCTGGCTGGTCGCCTGCCGCTGGTGCTCCTCGCGCACGACCTCTTCGGCCGTGATCCCGCGGGCCGCCAGGTAGCCGTCAATCGCGGGACGGAGGGGCGAGCGGCGAAGCTCGTATTCCCGCGCGCGATGGAGCAGCTCCACGACGTACGCGGTGTGGACGCCTGGCGCCAGCGCGGCGAGTGTCAGTCCCGGGCGGCGTTCGATCTCCGCGAGCAGATCGTCGGCCGCGCCGACCGCGGCGCGCGCGGTCAGCAACTCGCCCGCGAGGCGCCTGAGATTCTCGATGAGCGCGAGCTTCAACATGCTCGGCCACGCCCACAGCTCGCCGATCGTCAGCGGGGCGACGCGTTGATAGCTGTTGAGAAATATGGTGAGCTGCGGCACGTCGAGGCGGCTGTCGCTGTGCCGGATCAGCTCGACGGCAATCGCGTAGATGCGGGCGTCGCCCGCGTGCTGGCGAAGAGCCAGCGACGGGAGTTCGCGGTAGTACGTGCGCGGGAGGTTCTGACGGATGTCGAGAATCTCCGCGGTGACGAGGTGAAAGTTGTCGAGGAGCCATTCGGCGGCGGCGGTGATGAAGTGGCCGTCGTGCACGTCGGCGGCAAGGTCGCTGTACGCGTCACGGAGGGCGCGTGCGTTCTCCTCGAACCGCGGGAAGATGCTGCGCGCCCGCCGGCGCCGCGCGGTGTCGACCGTGAAGCGCGCGGCCAGCGACAAGGCGCGCTCGTCGAGCCGTTCGATGCCGAGCAGCTCGTCGCGAAAGGGTTGGAGTAGGGCGGGGACCGCGTGGGTCAAGCAGGACGCGTCGGCCTGCCGCGGTCGGCGACATACCTCGCGTATGCGGCGACGGTCGCCAGGCGATCCGCGTCCCACCGCTGGTCGCACGTCGCGCACCGCCAGCCCAGTCCGGCGGCCAGATCAGTCTCGCTGACCGACGCGGCCACGGTATGGCACAACGGACACGTCGCAGGGTGCGCGAGGCGCTCGACGACCGCGGTGGCGCTCGTCATGCGCGCCTCGCGAACAGCTGCACGAGGAGATTCACGGCAATCGCGGCGAAGATCACGCCGGCGACCACCCGCGCCTGGATCGCGCTTCGGCGGCTGCTGCGATCGTTGCGGGTCTGCCAACGGTCCCAGCGCAACTGTTGGTCAGCGGCCTCACGGCCGGTGTCGGTGATCATGACTGGCCGCCGCGTCCGTGCATCACGTCGTCGACGGTCTGCTGCGGCGCCTGCGGCCAGAGCCGGAAGAGCGCAATCGGTGGCACGAGCGCGACGGTGGTGAGGTACATCCAGCTGCGCATCGACGACGCGTCGATGGCCACGAAGACGAGAATGGATGCGGCAATCCAGCAGCCCGCCACTATCCACCTCATGCGAGGGTTGGTCATGAAGCCCGACTTTCACAAGGGCTTTGATGAGGCTGACCGCGGGAAGGACGTGCGGAGTGATCAGCGATCAGGAAAGCAGTGCAGTTGTAAGTGTACGTCCCGCGGCGGAGGCGAACAAGGACAATCGTGGACCATCAATCGTGGAGGACGACGCTGAGCAGTGAGCTGTTGACCTTCAGGCCGCCGTTGTATTCGATGAACCCGAGGTCGCGGAACTTGTTCATGAAGAAGTTGACGCGCGATCGCGTCGTCCCCACCATCTCGGCGAGCGTCTCCTGCGACAGCTGGTGCACGACCTGCTGCGGCTTGTCTTCCTGGCCGTAGCGCGCCATCAGCAGCAGCGCGCGCGCCAGCCGCTTTTCGCTCGAGTTGAACAGTTGATCGACCAGGTCCTCCTCGATGCGGATGTTCCGCGAGAGCATGTGGACCCTGAAGCGGTCGGAGAGCGCCGGCTCCTTGTGGAGCATCTGCATCATGTGCGCCTTCTCGACCACGAGCACGGTCGTCGGGGTCATGGCCGTCGCCGTAGCCATCCGCCGCGACTGTCCTGCGAGGCACCCTTCGCCGAGAAAATCGCCGGCGCCGAGCATCGCGACGATCGCCTCTTTGCCGGTCTTCGAGAGCACTGAAATCTTGATGGTCCCCTGCTGGACGTACATCACCTGAGCGGCGGGGTCGCCTTGCGAGTAGACGACTCCCGACTTCTGGTACTTGGTAATCGAGCGCGCGAGACCGGCGGAGTCGAGAAAGTCCTGGAGATCGAACTCCGTGGATGCTCTCGGCGCCTTCGCCGCCTTTCGTGCGGGCATCAACCGGATCATACTCCTAGCGCGCCCCGTCGGCTTCCGCGCGCGATTGCCCAACCTCAGCCGTGCAGGGATCACGCTACCTCTTCGGTCCGATGGTCAACCGGTTCACGACGCGACGCACGCCTTCCGTGCCCTTCGCAACCGCGCCAGCTTGGTTCCTTCCGGCAACCGTAATGACCGTTCCCTTGAGGGTCACCACGTGCTTGTCCGTGTCGACGCTGATATCGCTGCCCTTCAGCAGGTCCTCATTCACGAAGCGTGAGTTGACACGGGTCGTGATCCATCCATCGGTCATGACTTCGCCGGTCTTGCTCAGGCCGTCTTTCGTCTTCGTCCCCACGACCTTGGCGCCCTTGACGACGGCGTCTTTCGCCTGCACCACGTGGTTCTCCGGCTTTTCGCCGGCGCTCTGAGGTGCGGCGGTCGTGGGTGCGGCGAGCGCGAGGAGCGCGGCCAGCGTGACGAGGTTTAATTTCGCAGCGTTCATATGTTTCTCCGGGTTTGAGTGCGTTCATGCGGCGCCTGATGGCACCGCCTCTCGAATATGGCCGATCCCGCCGGCGGCCGCTGTGCAATCCGGTACACATAGCGGACCCGGGCGACGCTTAAAGTGGGAGTGCATGCGATCGACCCAGTCCAGCTGGAGAGGCCTCGCCCATTTCGCGATCGTCGCGGCGATGACCGTCATGGGGTTGTGTGTACCGAGGCCGGCCGCGGCGTACTCCGTGCTCGCCCACGAGGCCAACATCGACGCGCTGTGGGACAGCACCATCAGCAAGATGCTGCAGGCGCGCTTTCCGGGCGCCACCCCCGAGGAGCTCCTCGACGCGCGTGCCTACGCCTACGGCGGCTGCGTGATTCAGGACCTTGGCTACTATCCGTTCGGCAGCCAGCTCTTCAGCAACCTGCTGCACTACGTCCGCACGGGCGATTTCGTCGAGGCGCTGATCCGGGACGCGCAGGACATCGACGAGTACGCCTTCGCACTCGGTGCGCTCGGTCACTATGCGGCGGACAACAGCGGGCATCCCCTGGCCGTCAATCGCGCCGTGCCGCTGATGTATCCGAAGCTCAAGGCCAGGTTCGGCAACGCCGTCACCTACGCGCAGTCGCCGAAGAGTCACGTCCTGGTGGAATTCTCGTTCGACGTCGTCCAGGTCGCCGCCGGGGCGTACGCGCCGGCGGCCTATCACAGCTACGTCGGGTTCAAGGTCGCGAAGCCGGCGCTCGAACGCGCCTTTCACGAGACGTACGGCATCGAGATGAAGGATCTCTTCTTCAACGAGGACCTGGCGATTGCGACGTACCGTCACGCGATCGCGACGACCATTCCGGAAATGACGAAGGTGGCCTGGGGCAAGAAACGCGATCAAATCGTGGCGGTCACGCCGGGGATGCAGCGGAAGACGTTCGTGTTCAACCTTCCGCGCAGGCAGTACGAGAAGGAGTTCGGCGCCGATTACACGAAGCCACACGGGTTCGCTCGCGTCATCGGGTTCGTCTACCACATCGTGCCGAAGATCGGCCCGTTCCGGTCGCTTGGTTTTTCGGTGCCGACGGCGGAAGCCGAACGCCTGTTCCTCGCGAGCTTCACCGACACGAGGGAGCATTTCCGCCAGTCGCTGGACGCGATGCAGGCCGGCCGGCTGCGGTTGGCCAACACCGATTTCGACACGGGAAAACCGACGGCCAGGGGTGAGTACTCGCTTGCGGATGCCACGTACGACGAGTTGCTGAACAA
>Ga0209515_10004163_pt1 | contig 19796 bp, 20 predicted proteins | sample Subgroupgradi54m_FD_187454 | JGI IMG/M metagenome (GOLD analysis project Ga0209515, IMG submission 187454) | Subsurface groundwater microbial communities from S. Glens Falls, New York, USA - GMW60B uncontaminated upgradient, 5.4 m (SPAdes)... ...
GATGCGCGTCGCAGTGATCATTCCCTGCCGGAACGAAGCCGCGGCCCTCGGCCACGTGCTCGCAGCCATCCCGCGCCAGTTGGTCCACGAGATGATCGTCGTGGATAACGGCTCGACGGATGGCACGGCTGACGTCGCCCGCGCGGCAGGGGCGCGGGTTGTCGATGAGGCCGTCCCAGGGTACGGGCGCGCGTGCCTCGCAGGGCTCGCGGCGCTGGATCCGTTGGTGGAGACGGTCGCGTTTGTGGACGGGGACTATGCCGATTACCCGGAGGACCTTCCGCAGCTCCTCGCGCCGATCGAGCAGGGTGTTGCAGATTTGGTCATCGGTTCCCGCACCGCCCAGGCCGCTCCCAGGAGCTTGACCATCCAACAGCGTGTGGGGAATTGGCTCGCCTGCACGCTCATGCGCGGCTGCTTTGGGATTCGCTACACCGACCTCGGGCCGTTCCGGGCGATTCGTCGTCAGGCGCTTGAGCAGCTCGGCATGCGGGATCACACATTTGGGTGGACGGTGGAGATGCAGGCGAAGGCCGCGCGCCATCGCTTGCGGGTGGTCGAGGTCCCGGTCCGCTATCGTCCGCGGATCGGCCGCTCGAAGATTTCCGGCACCCTCCGCGGCACGGTCCTGGCAGGCATCGGTATCCTCTCGATGATTTGCAGAGTGGCCCTGAGTCGGCACGTGAGTCCGGAGGGAATTCCAATCACCACATCCCACGCTTTGTGATGCGGCGGCTCCTCATTTTCGTGAAATATCCCACGCCGGGCCAGGTCAAGACGCGCCTGGCCGCCTCCGTGGGGGACGACGCGGCAAGCCGCATCGCTCGTCTGTGCGCGGAGCTCACCCTCGAGCGGCTCGCTTCCTGGCGTCGTGACGCCGTGCTGTGCGTGCACCCGCCGGACACACTCGCGCGCGCGCGCGCCTGGCTGGGATCCGAGTGGTCGCTTCAGCCGCAGGAGGGCGCAACACTGGGGGAGCGGCTGGCTCAGGCCGTGGGGCACGCCTTTGCGCAGGGAGCGACGCGGGTCGTCGCCATTGGCACCGACTCGCCCTGGCTGGAGCCGCACGACGTGGAGACGGCGTTTGATGTCTTGGAGCGCGTCCCTGTGACCATCGGACCAACCGAGGACGGAGGCTACTACCTCATCGGCCTCTCCCAGCCAGTGCCGTCCCTCTTCGAAGGGATTCCGTGGAGCACGACCTCGGTGTACACTGAGACATTCGCGCACGCAAGCCTCTTGGGCTTATCCGTGCAGTCCCTCCCGCTTGGATACGACCTCGACCGTGTGGATGATGTCCAGCGCCTGGTCTCTTCCGAGCGCGCCCGCGGCCGCGACTCGTCGCGACTCGCCACCATGGAACACCTCGCTGATCTGCGCGGCGTTGTGAGATGATGACAGTGATTTTATTCAGGATTACAGTGATTGACAACGTGATGTCAGTGATACGGCCTTATCACTGTAATCGTTTTTCAAAATCACTGTAATCCTAAATAATCTCTACCAAGGAGGCACCCATGCCTGAATTGAACCACCAGACCAGACTCTACACCCCGTCCCTGGCCGTCGTCGACCGATCCGGCTGGACCGTGTTCGTCGATGCCGAAGCGCCGAACTGGGTCTCGACGGATGCGCGTGGCACGTGGGTGCTGCAGGCGTTAGCCGGCTCTCCGTGCGACTTCTCGACCCTCGTGTCACGCTACGCGAGCCAATGGGAGATGGACGGAGCGAAGGCCTGGGTCCACCTCCAGAGCTTCCTCTCTGAGGCGCTGCGGCACGGGATCGTGAGTCTCACGCCGGTTGAACCGCCTCCGTACCAGGGACGCTCACACCACCTGAGCCTCTCGCGTCTGCGGGAGTGTTGGTTCCAGACGAACAACTCCTGCAACCTCACCTGCGGCCACTGCCTCGTGAGCTCCTCCCCGCGCGGCGAGCAGGGACTGCCGACGGCGACGTGGCGCTCCCTGATCGAGCAGGCGGCGGCGCTCGGGGTGGATCGCTTCTACATCACCGGCGGCGAACCCTTCGTGCGGCCCGACATGCCCGAGCTCATCCGTGCCATGACCGAGACCCACCAGATCGACGTGATCCTCCTCACCAATGCGACGCTTTTCCAGGGGGCCCGGGGGAAGGTGTTGGAGGGATTGGATCGTACCCGCGTGAAGTTTCAGGTGAGCCTCGACGGCTCCACCCCGGCGATCAACGATCCAATTCGCGGCAAGGGCAGTTTTGAGGCGGCGGTGGCCGGGATGCGGGAGCTGTCCCATCGAGGTTTTGAGGTGACGATCACGACGGTGACGACCGGGAGTAATCTCCACGATCTTCCGAATCTCACGCGGCTCGCCGCCTCCTGCGGGGTGCGCACCCAACACCTCATGTGGATGCACCGTCGAGGCCGGGTTACCGAAGAACGCAACGGCGCAGTCCTGAGCGAGCGAAGCGAGTCGAAAGAATGGTTTCCCGCGACCGAGCCACTCATCGAAGCGGTGCGTGCGGTGAAGCGCGAGGCGGACCGGCTCGGCGTGATCCTCGACAACGCTGCGTCGTTCGAGCTGCGCGCCAACGCTCCGCCCCGCACCAAATTTGATCTGGGCAATGCCGGGTGGCAGAGCCTGTGCGTCTACGCGGACGGGCACGTGTATCCCTCGGCCGCGCTGGCCAACCACAAGCCGCTCGACTGCGGGGAAGCCACCAACGGGATCAGTCTCGAGCAGGTCTGGCGCACGAGCCCGATCCTCCAGGCGGTTCGCGAGGCGAGTGTCGTGCGCAAAGCCCAGGCGGCCGACGATCCCTTCCGGTACCTCACCGGAGGCGGCGATCTGGAGCACAGCTATTTCTTCTCGGGTCGTTTCCTCGGCGAGGATCCGTACTATCCGCTCTACCACGCGCTGCTGCTCGATGCGATCGACGCGTTGACCGCGCGCAAGGTCGCGCTGGTCAACGACCGCTCGGGCTACGACGCCCCCCGAATCTACCACGCGATGGGTGACGGCGCGATCGTCTGCGGCACCACTGAGGTGGGCGCGGAGGAGATGGAGGTGGCGTTCCTCCACTCGAACTGTGTGCTCTCCTTCGATGTGGAGAAACCGCGCAAGATCGTGCGGGAGTTCTACGGGCAGGCCGCCGAGCAGCCGCAGGCCGAGCTGTGCTGTCCGACGAAGTACGATCCGGAGGACGTCTGCCACATCCCGCAAGAAGTGCTCGAGCGGTTCTACGGCTGCGGTTCTCCGGTGACCGCCGCCAACGTCCAACGTGGCGAGGTGTACGTGGATCTGGGCTCCGGGGCTGGCATCGACTGTTTCATCGCGGCCAAGCGCGTCGGACCAACCGGCCGGGTCATCGGGATCGACATGACCGATCAGATGCTCGCGGTTGCGCGCGAGAGCCAACGGAAGGTGGCCGCTTCGCTGGGCTACGAGGTCGTGGAGTTCCGCAAGGGGTTCCTCGAGGAGATTCCGGTCGAGACGAAGACGGCCGACGTCGTCACGTCGAACTGCGTGGTGAACCTCTCGCCGGACAAGCCCAAGGTGTTCGCGGAGCTCTGGCGCATCCTCAAGGACCACGGTCGGGCGGTGATCGCCGACATCGTCTCGGACCGGGAGGTGCCGCCGCGTCTGAAGGTGAACGAGCGGCTCTGGGGCGAGTGCATCGTCGGAGCGCTCACGGAGGAGCAGTTCCTCGCGATGCTTGAGCAGGCCGGTTTCTATGGCTTGTCGGTCCTCAAGAAGACGTTCTGGAAGACGATTCCTGCCCGCCAAGATGATCGAGGGGTAGGCGGGGAAGGCTACAAGTTTTACTCGGTCACGGTGCAGGGCTTCAAGTTCGAGAAGACGCAGGGTTGCACGTACGTCGGGCAAGTCGCGATCTATCGGGGGCCGTTCAAGGCGATCCTCGATGAGGAAGGCCACTGCTTCCCCCGCAACGTGGCCGTCCAGGTGTGCACCGACACCGCCAGCAAGCTCTCCCAGCCGCCCTATGCTGGGCTGTTCACAATCGTGGAACCGGATGGCTCGCAGAAGGAGCTGCCGCTCGCGGCCTGTTGTCCTCCTGGCAATGGTTCCTCCGCTTGCTGCTAACTTGGGGTCAGACCCCAATCGGGAAACTTCGCAACTTTTACGCTTGGGGTCTGACCCCACACGGATGGCGACATGTCTTTTGCGAATGATCTGAGAGAGTGGCTTGAGACGGACGGGCTCGGAGGGTTCGCTTCGGGCACGGTCTCCGGAATCAGGACGCGGCGTTATCACGCTCTTCTGCTCCACGCCACACACCCTCCCACCGGCCGCATGGTCCTGATCAATGGATTCGAGGCCTGGGTGGCCACCCCGTCGGGCAACTGGGCGCTCTCCTCGCACCACTACGCCCCCGACGTCGTCCATCCCGACGGGGCTGGGCGCATCGAATCGTTTGAGGCCGATCCCTGGCCGCGCTGGACGTTCCGTCTTGAAGATGGGACGAAGATTTCGCAGGAGCTATGGATCGCACGTGGTTCCCCGCTCGTCGTGGTGAGCTGGAAGCTCCTCAGGCCTGAGCGGCCCCCCCTCTGGCGCGCTGCGCGCGCCACCTCCCCCGTGACCGTGGGAGATTCCCTCCAGCACAAGGCGGGCGTGCGGCTCTCGGTCCGTCCGCTCCTCTCGGGACGCGACTACCACGCGCTGCACAAGGCCAACCCGGCGTTTCAGTTTGAACCTCAACGGGAGGGCGAGGCGCTCGTGTGGCACCCGTACCCTGGAGTCCCCGGCATTCGCCTCCTCTCAAACGGCGTCTACACCCACGACCCGCAATGGTATCGCAACGTCCTGTATGTGGAGGAGCGCGCCCGAGGCCTCGACCACGTCGAGGACCTGGCCTCCCCGGGGCACGTGCAATGGGATCTCGCGCAGGGCGAGGCGATCTGGATTCTCAGCCCAGCCGGCGAACGAGCTGAGACAGCGCTCCAGGGTTCTGCGAGTGCGATCGCCACCCGGCTGCGAGACGGCGAGCGTCGGCGCCGACGCCAATTTCCCTCGCGCCTGCACCGCGCCGCGGACGACTACCTCGTCCGTCGCGGCGGCGGCCAGACGATCGTCGCGGGCTACCCCTGGTTTACCGATTGGGGGCGCGACACCTTCATCTCGCTGCGCGGCCTGTGCCTGGCAACCGGCCGATTGGACGAGGCGCGGGCGATTCTCCTCGAGTGGGCGGCTCTCGTCTCCCACGGCATGCTCCCAAACCGGTTCCCGGACCACGGCGAAGTGCTCGAGTTCAACTCGGTCGACGCCTCGCTGTGGTACGTGATCGCGGTGTACGCGTGGTTCGAGACGATGCGCTCGTGCGGCCGCCCCGTCAGCCCGCGCGATCAGGCGACCTTCCAGCAGGCGATCCACGCGATCCTCACCGGTTATGCGCAGGGGACGAGGTTTGGAATCCGGTGTGATGCGGACGGACTGCTCGCCGCCGGCGTTCCCGGCGTGCAACTGACCTGGATGGATGCCAAGGCGGGCGACTGGGTCGTGACCCCGCGCATCGGCAAGCCCGTCGAGATTCAGGCGTTGTGGATCAATGCGCTCTGGGTGGGAAGCGGCTTCTTGGCGCGGTGGGGCGAGCTCTTTGAGCGAGCCCGCGAGACGTTCCGGGCTCGGTTCTGGAATGAGGCAGGCGGCTGCCTCTATGATGTCGTGGACGTCGACCACCAACCGGGGAAGACCGACGCCTCCTTCCGACCCAATCAGCTTTTCGCGGTCGTGGGGTATCCGGTGGCCCTGATCGAGGGCGATCGGGCTCGCCGCATCCTCGACGCGGTCGAAGCGCGTCTGTGGACCCCGATGGGGTTGCGCTCACTCGCCCCGGGTGAGCCGGGCTACACGCCGCACTATCGTGGCGGGGTGCGCGAGCGCGATGGGGCCTACCACCAGGGGACCGTCTGGCCCTGGCTCATCGGGCCGTTTATCGAGGCGTGGGTGCGGGTGCGCGGCAGAACCGCGGCGGCGAAGCGCGAAGCCCGAAGGCGGTTTCTCGTCCCGCTTCTTCGATACATGGAAGAGATTGGGTTCTGGCACCTGTGTGAGATTGCGGATGGCGCCCCACCCCACACGCCGCGCGGGTGTCCCTTCCAGGCCTGGTCTGTGGCCGAGGTGTTGCGTCTGTTGCTCGTCGTCCTTCAAGAGGAGCGGGTCGCGCTCCCGCGACGGCCTCGACGAGGACGTTCCTTCTTCTCGTCTGACATCAGGAGCAGCCTATGAGACGTTCTATCTGGATGAAGGTGGGGGTATTCGTGGTCCTGGTTGCTGGCCTGGGATGGCTCATGAAGCTCCTGGGGCTGGATGTGACCAAGCTGACGCCGGAGCGGATCGGGCAGTTCGTGCGCTCCTTCGGGGTGTGGGCGCCGCTCGTCTACCTCGCGGGGTACGGCCAGCCGATCGTGCCGCTTCCCGCGAGCATCATGACGATCACCGGTGGCCTCGCGTTCGGACCAGTCTGGGGGTCGCTCGCCGCGTTGACCGGGGCCACGATTCGCGCCTCCACCGAGTTCCTTGTCGCTCGGCTCTTGGGACGTGACGCAGTGGCCAAGCTGCTCAAGGGGAAGGTCGCCTCCCTCGACCAGAAGCTCGGCGAGAACAGCTTCAAGGCGGTCCTGCTGATCCGGTTGATTCCGAACTTGCCCTTCGACGTCCAGAACTACGGGTTGGGGTTTTCTCGCGTGCGCTTCTGGCCGTATGTGATCGCCTCGTTCATCGGGATATTGCCTGGGTGTTTCGCGTTCGTGTACCTGGGCTACTCGCTCACCGATCCGAAGCAAATCTGGAAATTGGGTCTGGCCATCGCGCTGATCGTGGGGCTCCTGCTGGCCACGTCCGCATGGAAGCGTCGGCAGGCGCCATCGACGGGAGCCCAGGGATGACGCAGGCGACGCAGGCCGTGCCGTCACGAGCCGCGCGCTCGCGGATCCTTCCTGACGATGCGCACAACCGGGAGCTCACCCACAACGCGCATCCCACGGACTGGATGAACCCGGCGCCAACCGGACGCTACCACCTCGTCGTGATCGGATCCGGGACCGCGGGGCTCACCGCAGCGGCCGGCTGCGCCACGATCGGCGGGCGCGTGGCGCTCATCGAGCGGCACCTCACAGGCGGCGATTGCCTCGTGAGCGGCTGCGTGCCCTCGAAGGGCATCATCAGCGCGGCGCGGGTCGCCGCCCAGGTCCAGCACGCCGCGGCCGACTACGGCATTCGCGTGCCTCCTGGGGTGAGCGTGGATTTTCCTGCGGTGATGGAGCGGATGCGGCGACTGCGCGCGCGGATCAGCCCCGCCGATTCCGTGCAACACCTTCAAGAGATCGGCGTCGAGGTGTTCTTCGGGCAGGGCCGATTTACCGGCCGCGACACCGTGCAAGTCGATGACACCACACTTCGCTTTGCCCGCGCGATGATCGCCACGGGTGGTCGAGCCGACATCCCCGCCATTCCTGGCTTACAAGACGTCGGAGCGCTCACGAATGACACGCTCTTTCAACTCACGACGCGACCGGATCGGTTCGTCATGCTCGGCGCTGGACCGATCGGCTGCGAGATGGCGCAAGCCTTTCACCGTCTTGGCAGCCAGGTGACGTTGCTCCATAATGCCGGGCACATTTTGAATCGCGAAGACGCGGATGCCGCCGAGATCGTGCAACGGCGATTCCTGCGCGAAGGGATTCAACTGCTCTTGGGTGCCAAGACGCTGCGGGTCGAACGTCGAGGCCATGGCCCGATCGCCAGTGTCGATCAGCAGGGACGCATCACCGAGGTGCCATTCGATGCGATTCTGGTCTCCGCTGGTCGAAGGCCTAATATTGAGCATATGGGGCTGGAGGCAGCGGGAGTGGCGTATGATCAGCAGGGGGTGAAAGTCGACGATTTCCTGCAGACCACCAATCCGAGAATTTTCGCGGCCGGTGATGTGGCCTCGGCGTATAAGTTCACCCACACGGCGAACGCCCTCGGGCGCATCGCGATGGTCAATGCGCTGATTTGGAAGAGTCAGCGCGCGAGCCGGTTGACGATTCCCTGGTGCACCTACACTGATCCTGAGATCGCGCATGTGGGACTCTATGAGCCGCAGGCGAAGGAGCGGGGTATTGCTGTGACCACGCTGACCGTACCGCTTGTGGAGAACGATCGGGCGATGCTCGATGGAGAGGACACCGGATTTGTGCGCGTGCACCTGAAGACCGGTACCGGCACGATTCTGGGGGCGACGATTGTGGCAGCGCACGCCGGAGATCTGCTCACCTATTTCACCTTGGCGATGACGAGCGGCAAAGGGCTTGGCTCACTCGCGAATGCCATCTATCCGTATCCCACGCAATCCGAAGCGATCAAGAAACTGGCCGGGCTCTACCTGCAGACGAAATTGACGCCGACCGCGAAGCGCGTCCTTCGTACGCTGATTGGGTGGAAGCGATGAAGTGGAGCCCATGGTTTACGATCGCGATGTTGCTCACGACGTTGTGGGGACCAGCTCCGCTTCATGCCGAGATCGATCATCACTCATGGGATCAACTGTTGCACAAGTATGTTGATGATGCAGGCTTGGTCGACTACGAGGGCGTCCAGTCACAGCGGGACCTGTTGGACGCCTACTTGACGAGTCTCGCGGATATCGACCCGACCGGGCTTGACTCCAAGGAGCAACTCGCGTTGTGGATCAATGCCTACAATGCGTGCGTGCTCAAAGGCGTCCTGGATCATCCGGGCATGATCTCGGTGCAAGATGTGAAAGGGTTTTTTGACAAGGTCCGCTATCCGGTCGTTCGGGCGTCGTTGACCTTGAATCAAATCGAGGAGCGTGGCCGCGCGCTCGGCGATTGGCGGATTCACATGGCGGTGGTGTGCGCCTCCTCGAGCTGTCCCTCTCTGCGCCATGAGGCGTATGCGCCCGCCCGGCTCGAGGAGCAACTGACGGAGCAAGCGAAGCGATTCCTCGCCGATGAGACGCGCGGCCTGCGCCTCGACGGTAACACGCTCTGGCTGTCGAAAATTTTCAAATGGTATGCCAAGGATTTTGTGCCCACTGGCCGCCCCAGTGCCGCCACGCTGATGCAGGTGCTGGCTCCGTATGCCCCGCCTCCAGCCGTGCAGGCCGCTGAACAACCCGGCGTGACGCTGCAATTCTTCGAGTATGATTGGTCGCTCAATAACCGAGGAGGGCCGCGATGAACAGATGGGCACTCATGGTCGTCGGGATCGGGATCGTCGCTCAGGCTGCGACGGCATTCGCAGAAACGGGGACGGTGCAATTGCAGGGGACGGTGCAGGGATCGACGGTGCAAGGACAGGCGACCTTGACGGATACCACAGAAGGGCTTCAAGTGACTGTGAAGGTTTCTGGGGTGGCTCCAGGCTCTCATGGGTGGCACATCCATCAGTTCGGTACATGTGGCGATGCAGGCAATGCGGCCGGCGGGCACTATAATCCTGAGGGTGCCCCGCATGGATTCTTCCCGAAAGACGGACCCGGGAAAGCTCATCCAGGGGATATGGGGAATATCGAGGTCAAGCCAGATGGTTCGGGGGAAACCACCGTCACACTGCCGGGAGTCCCCGTAAGCTCTGTGGCCGGTCGTGCGATTATCTTGCATGAGAAAGCCGATGATTTTGGCCAGCCGACTGGGAACGCCGGCGGTCGCATCGGCTGCGGGCCTATTGTGCTGACGAAAGGACCCGCGACATGATCCTTGTCGTCTTGGTGGCCGCCGTGGTCTTCCTGGCCTATGCCAATGGCGCGAATGATAACTTCAAAGGGGTCGCGACCCTGTTCGGCAGTCGGACCACGAACTATCGCACCGCGCTCTGGTGGGCGACGGCCGCCACATTTGCCGGATCAGTCACGGCGGTGGTATGCGCCGGCGGATTGGTCAAGGCCTTCAGTGGGAAGGGACTCGTCCCCGCAGCGCTCACACAGGACCCAGCCTTTTTATTGGCGGTCGCCTGTGGGGCAGCCGTCACGGTCATCCTGGCTACGCTGACGGGGTTTCCCATTTCGACGACCCATAGCTTGACAGGAGCGTTGGTAGGTGCCGGGCTTGTGGCTGTGGGAGCGGTGAATATGTCCAAACTCGGCCACACATTTTTCCTCCCGCTGGCCGTGAGCCCATTCCTGAGCTTTGCGTTCACGAGTGCGCTGTATCCGCTCTTTCGATTCGCGCGCGTGCGCTTCGGGGTGGAGCGGGCCATGTGTCTGTGCGTCGATGGGGCCTTGCCAGAACCCATCCTTGTCCAACCTGATGGGACCGCGGTGTTGCGTTCCACTGGTCTCCAGCTGTCTGTGGGCCAGCTTCAGACGTGCACCGAGCGATATGCAGGACGCGTGTTCGGATTCGATTCGCAGTGGGTGCTTGATCGGTTGCATTACGTGTCCGCCGGAGCCGTGAGCTTCGCGCGCGGCCTCAATGACACGCCAAAAATTGCGGCCCTGCTCGTCGCGGCGAGTGCCTTATCGATTGGGTTGACGGCTGCGATGGTCGTCATCGGAATTGGGATGGCGGTCGGTGGATTACTGAACGCTCGTCGGGTCGCGATCACCATGAGCGAGCGCATCACGACGATGAACCACGGGCAAGGGTTTACCGCGAATCTCGTCACCGCGTTCCTCGTCCTCTTCGCGTCCCGCTGGGGGCTGCCGGTTTCGACGACACACGTCTCCTGCGGGAGCCTCTTCGGGCTCGGGACGGTGACCGGCCAGGGGCGCTGGACGACGATGCGGTCCATCCTGCTCTCCTGGCTGGTCACCCTGCCGATCGCAGCCATCGCTGCGGCCTTGTCCTTCTCGTGTGTATCACTGATCACTCATCACTGATCACTCGTCACTGGTCCATGCCAAGTATGCTGTTTGTCTGCATCGCCAACTCGTTCCGTTCCCAGATGGCTGAGGCGGCTGCGAAGGCGGTCAGTGGGGACCAGTGGGACATCTGGAGTGCCGGCTCCAGCCCGAGCGGCCGCGTCCATCCGCTCGCGGTCCAGTTGATGGGGGAAGTGGGCCTCGATCTCTCGACGCATCGCTCGAAGGGATTGGATGCGGTGCCGCCCAAGCGGTGGGATTACGTGGTGACCATGGGCTGCGGGGACTACTGCCCCACCGTCAACGCCGCGCATCGAGTGGACTGGCAGATCCCTGACCCGGCCGGGCTGCCGCTGGACGAGGCCCGGCGGATTCGTGATGAGATGATGGAGCGTGTCCGCGCCCTGATGACCGAAGCCGCACGGATGAGGGGGAAGGGTCCTTGACAGGGACAAGTGGGAGGGAGAAGATAAGGCCCTTCCCTAAGAAGCCATCAACCGAAAAGAGTTCGGCGTCAGCTGGAATACAGTGGTGGAGACCGGGCAGTTCTTAGTGGGAGACGAGGTTGAGGTGACCCTCGAAGTCGAGGGGCTCGCCAGCATCGTAACAACAAGGAGGGGCATCGAGATGAAGAGGCAACGGGCGCTGTTGGCGGCCTCAGTGGCGGGACTGATCGCAGCCCTTGGGATCGCGGGCAGGGCGAGGCAGGCCCACGCGGATGAGCACGGTGGCGAGGCGTCTGGGGACACGGTCCCCTGCTACGGGATCAACAAGTGCCAGGGGACGGGAGGTTGCAGCGGACTGGGCCATTCCTGTCACGGCCAGAATGCGTGCGAGGGCCAGGGCTACATTGAGTTGAGCCAGGACGCCTGCCTCCGCATCAAGGACGGGCGGCTCACGCCGGAGCCGGAACGCTAAGCCGGAGTGCGGGGTCAGACCTCATGCCCAACGCGTCAGCATGTCCCCGCTTGGGGTCTGACTCTCAGCGGCGCTGGCCGATGCTCGGCTGCGGGGTGGGGCTGCGGACCGAACACTATGGCGTCATCACGCGCGAGTGGCCTCGGATGGACTGGTTCGAGGCGATCTCCGAGAACTTCATGGACTCCGGGGGACGCCCGCTCCATATCCTCGATGAGGTGCGAGCCCGCTACCCGGTCGCGCTGCACGGGGTGTCGCTCTCGATCGGCTCGGCCGACCCGCTCAATCGGTACTACCTCGAGCGGTTGAAGGCGCTGGTCGAGCGCATCGATCCCGCTATCGTCTCCGACCACCTGTGTTGGACCGGCGTCGATGGCGAGAACCTGCACGATCTGCTGCCCCTGCCGTTCACCGAGGAGGCGATCCGCCACGTCGCCGGACGGGTCGAGCAGGTCCAGGACGTCCTCGAGCGTCGCATCCTGCTCGAGAATGTCTCGACCTACGTGACCTACCACCACTCCACGATGCCGGAGTGGGAGTTTCTCACCGCGGTCGCCGAGCGCTCCGGCTGCGGGGTGCTCCTCGACCTCAACAACCTCTACGTCAACGCGTACAACCACCAGTTCGACCCGCACGCATACCTGCGCTCCATTCCGGGTGAGCTCATCGGCCAGTTCCACCTCGCCGGCCATACCGACATGGGGTCGTACCTGTTCGACACGCACAGCCGTCCCGTCATCGACGCGGTGTGGGACCTCTACCGCGAAGCACTCAGCCGGTGGGGCCCGGTGACGACGCTGATCGAGTGGGATGAAGACATCCCGTCGTTTCCGCGACTCGCGGAAGAGGCCGAGCAGGCCCGCGCGATCTATGTCCAGGTGGTCGGTGGTCAACCCGACGTCCTGTCCCCAACTTCGTATTCGGTCCGATGAGCGAGCCGTCCTTGCTTGAGCTGCAGCGGTGGATGACCTCTCGCATCCGCCCCGCGACAGCGGGTACGGCGGCCGACCTGCGCAATCTCGTGAAGCCGCAACGGGGCACCCCGGGTGTCGAGCGGCTCTCCGTGTACGCGGGCGGCTACGTCGCCCGGACGCGTGAGGCGCTGGCCCAGATGTACGAGGCGGTGCGGCACGTGGTGGGAGCGCACGTCTTTGCCGAACTGGCGAGACGCTACGCCGCCCGCCACCCCTCCCACGACTACAATGTGAATCTCCGTGGTCGGCATCTGCCGGAATTCTTGACGACGGACCCGCTCACGGAACAGCTGCCCTTTCTGCCGGATCTCGCACGGCTCGAGCGGTTCATCTCGCAGGCGTTCCACGCGTTCGAGGCGCCCCCCGGGAATCTCACCCGGCTGGGCGAGTTGTCGCTCGAGACCTGGAGCACGATGCGCATCATCTTCCAGCCTTCGGTGGGAGTGCTCGCGTCCGCCTGGCCAATTGTCGACATCTGGGAGGCGCGGACGCGCCCCCGCGAGGAGGTGGACATCGACCTCATCAATCGGCCGCAGCGAGCACTCGTCTTCCGACAGGGGTTGACCGTGCGGTGTGAGCGAGTGGATGAGCCGCAGCACAGACTGCTCGATGGGCTCCTGGCGGGACGGCCGCTGGGGGCGGTATGCGAGGAGCTGGCCCACACGAGCGCAGCGGCACTCCCCCTCGATGCGTGGTGTGCCTCTTGGGCGCGCCGCGGGCTCCTCGTCCGCTGCGAGGCGGTCTCAGCGCCGCTGGCCTGAGGAGCGGTAGTTTCTTCTTGCACTTTTCGGGATGACTAGTACACTGCTCAGAGGGCTGTGTGGAGCATGAACGGAAAGGAGGGGCCGATGCCTCGAACCAATCGGATGATGGTAGGACTCGTGGCGGGGATGCTCGCCATGAGCGGGTGTTACGGGCCGTTCAATCTCACGAGACGGCTCTACCAATGGAATGGCCAGATCAACGGGAAGTGGGAGAAGGAGTTCGTGTTCATCCTCCTCGCGTGGGCCCCGGTGTATGGGCTGGCGATCCTCGGGGACGGGGTCGTCTTTAACTCGATGGAGTTCTGGACAGGCAAGAACCCGGTCGATCCTCCCGGCAGGGGGCACAGCGAGCTTCCGCATACGAAACGCCTAGCGCGAGGCGATCAGGAAGCACTCCTTACCTACACCCCAAGCGGTGACAGCGCGCAGCTGCTCATTCAGCAGTTTCAGGCGGGTCAGTCGGCCGGGAGCCTGCGACTCGAGCAGCGAAATGGCATGACCATCGGCTCAGACGCTGACGGGAAGCTGCTCTTTACCGCCCAGACCCTGCCGGATGGCAGCGTCCTCGTCCGTGACAGCAAGGGGAACGTCGTCGCTTCCTACTCCGCCCGCCAAGTGGAACGCGCGCTCGCTGCTACCACGCGGTGGTGAGTTGTTTCGTGGTGGGATGAGTCAGGCGCACGCCGTCGCCGTTCCCGCCCACCTCGCCCATCCGACGGCGACCGGCATCCCGAATGGGAAGCTCGGGATGTGGGTCTTCCTCGCCTCGGAGGTGATGTTCTTCACCGGCTTGATCGGCGCCTACGTCGTGTTGCGCATGGGCCACCCGAGCTGGCCCGGGCCGGAAGGACACCTCAGCGTACCGATGGGCACGATCAACACGCTCGTGCTCATCTGCAGCAGCACGACGATCGTGCTCGCACTCGCCGCCTCCCAGCGCGGCGCCATGGGCGCGGTGCGTCGGTGGCTGCTGGCGACGGTCCTCCTCGGGTCCACCTTCCTGGTCATTAAGGGGTTCGAGTACTCGGTGAAATTCCACCACCACATTTTCCCGAGCACCAACGTCTTCTGGTCCTGTTACTTCACGCTGACCGGTTTTCACGGGCTCCACGTCCTGGGCGGGATCGTGTTCAATCTGTGGGTGTTGGGCCTCACCGGTCGGGCTTCGGTCTGGGCCTCCCAGAGCCACCGGCTGGAGCTGGCCGGGCTGTACTGGCACTTCGTCGACATCGTGTGGATCTTCTTGTTCCCGCTGCTGTACCTGCTCTGATGGACATTGCGAATTTGTGAAGATGAGCGCTCAGGTGACCGCGAAGATGTACCTCAAAATCTGGGGTTGGCTCGCCGGCCTGATGCTCCTGGGGGTCTTGCTCTCGGAGCTGCCGATTTCCAAAGCGACGGTCGTGCTCCTCGTGCTCGGCCTCTCCTCGGTCAAGGCGTTCCTCGTGGTACTCTACTACATGCACCTGAAGTTCGACCGTCGGCTCTTGGCGCTCGTCCTTCTCGCGCCCGTGGTCTTGGTCCTCCTCGCGGTCGGCCTGCTCTACTCCAGCACGTTCGTTCGGCTGTAAAAAAACGCTCTAGGCTGAAGGCTCAAGGCTGTAGGCAAGAACGATTTTGCCTAGAGCCTCGAGCCTAGAACCTAGAGCGCTTGTGTTAGACGCCGAGGCTGGGGACGGGGATGCGCAGTCGTCGGCGCGCGAGTGTGGCGTCCGGCGCCGGCAGCTTCGCGGGATTCCCTTGGGGCAAGCGGATGCGGGTGGCAAGCTTCAGCCAGCCCAGCGCGCGGATCGCCAGGTACGTGAGGTCGATCTCCCACCAGCGCAGGCCGTGCGCGGCCGAGTGCAGGTAGGCGTGGTGGTTGTTGTGCCAGCCCTCCCCGTACGCGAGCAGCGCCACCCACCAGTTGTTCGTGGAGCCCTCGTTCGTGTCAAAGGTCTTGTAGCCCCACAGGTGCGCGGCCGAGTTGACGAACCATGTGCCATGGTAGACGAACACGAGGCGCACGAACATCCCCCAGACCAACCACGGCAGACCCCCCAGCGCATAGAGCAGGGCCCCGAAGAGCACGGATTGCAAGACGTGCGTCCGATGGAGGAACCGGTGAATGGGATCGCGGGCGAGCTCCGGCACGTAGCGGAGATGCTTCGTGGGATGATCCAGGACCTCGTCGTACGCGAAGAGCCACAGCATGTGCGCCCACCAGAACCCGCGGGTGGGGCTGTGGGGATCTTGCGGGCGGTCCGAGAACGCATGGTGGACCCGGTGCGTGGCCACCCATTTGATGGCGCCCCCTTGGAGTGCGAGCGACCCGATCAGCGTCAGCACATACTCGAGCCACTTCGGCACCTGGAAGCTGCGGTGGGCAAGGAGCCGATGGAAGCACAGGGTGATGCCCATGGCGGTGATGGCCTGGAGCCAGACGAAGAGCCAGAAGGCGCTCCACGTGAACGTGAAGGGAGCCAGCAGCGCCCCGGCATGGATGAGCACGATCCCCGCGGCGATGTCCCACTTCGTGCCCGCCTCGCCTGAGAAGAAGGCCCGGACCATCGAGGTGCGCTTCGCGGCTCCACGTGGCGGGACGCGCTCGATCCTCCGAGCCTGGGGCTCGATTTCCACATCCACATCATCCAGCACCGCCTCTTGCAGATCTTGCGCCATGTGCGCTCCTTGTTGTCCGTCTGTTCTCGTCGTGTCCTGCTGCTATGGTATGATCAATACCGCTCGATCTGCCGCAGCAGGCAGTACACCAGCCGATGATCGATCAGCAGCTTGATGAGCCCGTGGCGCATCGTCTCGAACCATTCGTCCTGCGAGACCGTCATAGCCTGGGCCGAGGCAGGCTCCGTGAAGAAGTACCGAAAGTAGACGTCGATGGCCTGCCACTCGCGCTCGGACAGCCGCCGCAGGGTGACGTCGACGAGGTCCTGGTGGTAGGCGTTGAGAAACTGGTACGGGACGCACCGCAGGTAGCTGTACGGGGTGAGTGCGCGCTGGCGCGGATCGGGCGGTTGCGAGAGCCGCCGGTACGCGTCGAGGACCGACGGCCAGAACCGCTCCCGCAGCCACTGGCTCAACGAGGGGGCTTCGGGGGTCTGGGCGAACGCGAAGACCGCGTCGCGGAAGATCGTGTGGACCATCCGCGAGTACTCTTTGTCGGTGATCGCGACGTAATCCCCGCGCACGCCGAACTTCTGCTTGTGGGTGCGAGGCAAAAATCGGCACCCCTCCGTCGAGAGCAGGTAGTCCCAGGAGGCGAGCGCCCAGGCGAAGAGCGGCTGGAACTCGGTCACGAGCTCCTGGTAGTCCGATCCCAAGGGGCCGTCCGGCTCGGCGTGGTGGCGTCGGAAGAGCTGAGCGACGAGCGCCTCGACGTGGGGGAGCTTGCCCCGCTGGAGGTAGGTGAGCGTCGGCTGCTCGAAGACCTGCGGCAGGGCGATCTCGAGCGCCGGCTCCTCCTGCGCATAGACGGTGGCGTGTTGCTGAAGTGGTGCGAAATCAAGGTCCAGCATGGTCGTCTTAGTCTAGCACCACTCGGGAACCACCACAACAATAAATGATGACATTCCTCGTCGGCCTGACGACGGCCGTGTGGTTGCTGGCACTGGTCACGGGTCTGCGAATCATCCGGGCTCGAGGGGTGATCGCGAGACTGCGCGGGATCCTCCTCGCGGCGATCTTCGGAAGCGTCGGCGCGGTGTTGATGGCGCTCCTGCTCGTCCTGCAAGCGTTCCAGGCGTTCTCCGGCGAGACGCTCATCGCGCAGGTGACGACCCGGCCTCTCGCGGCCGAGGAGTTCGAGCTCACCTACACGCCCACTGGGCAGGCAGCCGGAGCCGCAACGACCGTTCGTCTGACCGGAGATCAGTGGAGCCTCAGCGGCGGGATCGTGAAGTGGCATCCGTGGCTGACGGCGATGGGACTTCGCAGCTACCACCGACCCATGCGGATTGCCGGCCAGTTCTCCAACCTGGCCCGACAGCGCACCCATCCGCCAACGGTCTATCCGCTGTCGGGGTCAACCGACTGGCTTTGGGAAGCGTTCTACCGGGCCGACCCGTACCTGCCGTTCATTGAAGCCGTCTACGGTTCTTCCGCCTACGTCTATGTGGAGTCTGGGCAGGTCTACGAGATCTACGTCACCCCCTCCGGCTACCTCATCAAACGGCGGTCATTTTGACAGCCTCCTCGACCTATGTTAAAATGGATGGCGCTACGAAAGTACGTCTGTGCGCCACACATCTCACAATCCTCCTACCGCTAGTATGCTCGCCGTACGCCTGCCCCAGCCATGGGGTGGCAGGCCCTGTGGTAGCTGCACCGTTCCAACACGAATAAGACGCCCCACACCATGATTGCCCGGTATACATTACCAGCCATGGGTGCGATCTGGAGCGACGAGCATCGGCTCCAAGTGATGCTGGACGTGGAGCTGTTGGTGTTGGGGGCGCAGGCGACGCTGGGATTGGTCCCGCGCGAGGCGGTGGCGGCGATCACGCGCAAGGCGCGGGTGAACCTCGCGAAGATCCAGCGCCGCGAGGCAACGACCCAACACGATGTCATCGCCTTCATCGAACACCTGGAAGATCACGTCGGCCCGTACGGCCGGTACCTCCATTTTGGATTGACCTCGAGCGATGTGCTCGATACGTCGCTCGCGGTGCTCCTGCAGCAGGCGACGAAGCTCCTCCGCGCGGATCTGCGCGATCTGCTCCAGGCGCTCGCCGCCCAGGCCCGTCGGCACAAGCGCACCCTCATGATCGGCCGCACCCACGGCGTGCATGCCGAACCCACGACGTTCGGGCTGAAGCTGGCGATGTTCTACGATGAGTTCCGGCGTCAGCGCGATCGGCTGGCCCGGGCGGGTGAGGAGATCCGCGTCGGCAAGATCTCGGGGGCGGTCGGCACGTTTGCGAACGTAGACCCGGCGGTGGAGCGCCAGGTGTGCCGACGGCTCGGCCTGCGTCCGGCCCCGATCTCGACGCAGATCATCCAGCGGGATCTCCACGCCTCATACGTCGTGACGCTCGCGCTCATCGGGGCCAGCCTCGAGAAGCTCGCCACGGAGATCCGCCACCTCCAGCGCACCGAACTGCGCGAGGCGGAGGAACCGTTCGGGCATGGGCAGAAGGGCTCCTCCGCGATGCCGCACAAGAAAAACCCCATCACCTGCGAGCGGGTCACGGGCCTCGCGCGGCTGCTGCGCGGCTACGCGGTCTCGGCGATGGAGGACATCGTCCTGTGGCATGAGCGGGACATCAGCCACTCATCGGTGGAGCGCGTCATCCTTCCGGATGCGACCATCACGCTCGACTACATGCTCCAGACGATGACGCGCCTCATCCGCGGCCTGGTCGTCCACCCCGACCAGATGCGCGCCAACCTCGCGAGTACTCACGGGGTGATCTACTCGGGGCAGGTGCTCCTCGCGCTGATGCGCCAGGGGCTCTCTCGGACGCAGGCGTACGAGCTGGTCCAGCGCTGCGCGATGAGCACGTGGCGCCACGGCCACGAGTTCACCGACGTCCTGCTGCGCGATCCCGCGATCCGTCGCCACCTGACCCCCCAGGCCCTGCGACGCTGTGTGGAGCCGCAGGTGCACCTGAAGCACGTGGATCGGATCTTTAAGCGCGTCGGCCTCTAATTCAGCATGAAGCAATAAGCAGTAAGCAATAAGAAGATGATGAGAGCCAACAAGCCATTTCTCCAGACGGTCCGCCTACTGCCTACCGCCTACTGCCTCCTACTGCTGTTCACGACGGGATGCATCCGACGGGCGCTCACGATCCGCTCCGTGCCGCCAGGGGCGCAGGTGTTCCTCAACGACCACCTGAAGGGCGAGACCCCGCTCACCTACGACTTCGAGTGGTACGGCTGGTATCGCGTGCTGCTGCATAAGGAGGGCTACGAGCGGCTGGACGACCACAAGTTCCTGCGCGCGCCCACGATGTTCTGGATCCCGTTCGATCTGGTGTGTGAACTGCTGCCCTTCCGCGTGTGGGATCGGGAGACGTGGTCCTACACGCTGGTGCCCGCGCCACCGCCTCCCACGCCGTCGCCGCCTCCGCTGACCACGACGGTGCCGGCGCCTGAGGAGAAGGAGTCACCCCATGCACCGCGGTGAGAAGCTCTACGAGGGCAAGGCGAAAATTCTCTATGCGACGCAGGACCCGACCCTCGTGATCCAGTACTTCAAGGATGACGCGACCGCCTTCAACGCCCAGAAGCGCGGGACCATCATGGACAAAGGGGTCTGCAACAACCGGATCTCATCGGCCCTCTTCACGCACTTGGAAGGGCATGGGGTGCGGACCCACTTCGTCAAGACGCTCGATGATCG
>Ga0209515_10004164_pt1 | contig 19794 bp, 9 predicted proteins | sample Subgroupgradi54m_FD_187454 | JGI IMG/M metagenome (GOLD analysis project Ga0209515, IMG submission 187454) | Subsurface groundwater microbial communities from S. Glens Falls, New York, USA - GMW60B uncontaminated upgradient, 5.4 m (SPAdes)... ...
CAAGACCCGCCCTCCACTGGCGATTGACGGGCAGGGGAAACTTCTATTTCTCGACCTCGAAACCACCGGTCTCGCGGGCGGCGCGGGCACATACGCCTTCCTCGTCGGCTGCGGCTGGTTCGATGGCGGCGTGTTCCGCTTGCGGCAGTTCTTCCTTGCCGACTTCACGGCGGAGCGCGCGCTGCTCGAGTCGGTCGCCGAGCTTGCCGACGCCGCCGCCTGCGTCGTCACCTACAACGGCAAGACATTCGACCTGCCGTTGATCGAAACGCGCTTCGCGCTGCAGCGCATGGACGCGCCGTTCGCGGACGTGGCGCACGTCGACATGTTGCATCCGGCGCGGAGGATGTGGCGCGAAGAAGACGTGGAGTGCCGGCTCACGTACCTCGAGCAGGTACTCTGCGGCCACGAGCGCGAGGGTGACGTTCCCGGCTTCGAGATTCCGTCGCGGTACTTCCACTATGTTCGCAGCGGCGATGCGCGCCCGCTCGAAGCGGTGCTCGAGCACAATCGGCTCGACATCGTTTCCCTGGCGATGCTGACGGCGCGCGCTGCGCAGCTGCTGGACAAGGGACCGTCGGCCGCCACGACCCCGCGCGAGGCGTTTGGGATGGGGCGTCTCTACGAACGCGCCGGGATGTTCGATCAGGCGTTGGCGTCGTTTGCCAGAGCATTTCAGCAAGCGCCAACGGTAAAGGTTTGCGCCACAGGCATGATTCGAATCGAGGCCGTGCGAGCGTCCGCGATGCTGCTTCGCCGACTCCGGCGCTACGAAGAAGCCGCCGGGTCCTGGCGCGAGCTTCTCGGGATGCGCCAGTGCCCGCCGCCGTATGCGCGGGAGGCGATGGAGGCACTCGCCGTCCATCACGAGCATCGCGCCCGCGATCTCGAGGCAGCGCGGACCTTTGCGCTTCAGTCGCTGCGGCTGCAGGCGACGGCGGCGCGGCAGGAAGCCGTGAAGTACCGCCTGGCGCGGCTCGATCGCAAGCTCGGCTCGCAGGCCCTGTCTACACTCTTTCAGCTCTCACATACAGACTGTCAGCAAGGTTGACTAGCGGCGGCAGATTGTTCGCGATCCGCGCGAGCGCCGCCGAGGCGTGCACGAGCGCGCGGTAGTGGACGGGCAGGAGCTCCGCTTCCGCGGGCTGCGCATTCAGCGAGAAGAAACCGTCAACCGTGAGGCGCGCCGGTCCGATCGCTCGCGCGAAGGTCCGCCGCAGCTCGGACGGCGACCAGTACCGCACTTCGAACTTCTCCGGCTTACGGAACCCTCGCCTCGCCTGCTGGATGACGCAGCGAAGCCCGAAGGCATTCGGCATCTGGACGACCGCCTCGCCCCCGGGCACCAGCACGCGCCCAATCTCCTCGGCGGCTCGCGCCGCGTCCGGCTTCGAGAAGTGCTGAATGACGCTGTACGAGAACGCCGTGTCGATCGACGCGGTGCGCAGCGGCAGGTGGCGCGCCTCGCCGATCACGAAGTCGGCTTCGACGCCGAGCTGCGCGCACACCGCGCGTGCCGCCAGCAACGCCTGCAGCGACGGGTCGATGCCGAGCGGCCGGTAGCCCCGCCGCGCGGCGGCAATCGTCCATCGCCCCCAGTTGCAGCCGATGTCGACGAGCGTTCGCCCGCGTCCCTCCTCGAGTGGAATGTCGGGGATCGGATACTTCGACAGCCGTCCGATCAGCGAGCGATAGAGGTTGCCGCCGGTGCCGCCGATGGCCTTCTGGACGAACGGGTGCACGCCTTCCGCGGGCGGCGCCGCGGCCCAATCATCGAGCGCCGACCCCTGGCGAGCCGATTCGAGCGACAGGGTCGCCGCCCAGTGCGTGTGCGGGACATCGTCGCGCAGCAGTATCGGGAACCCTTCGATGATCGGGTACCGGTGTCCTTCGCTGCAGGTGAGCGCGGCATCGGACGGGATCAGCGGACGCTGATCCCGCGGGCAGGCCAGGAGGCGGAGCGTCTGTTGCGACAGCAACGACTCAGGCGGTCGCGTCCGCCTTTGTTCTCGTCGTCTTCCTGGCCTTGCTGCCGGTGGTCTTCTTCGCAGCCTTCGCGGCGGAGGCCGCCGTCTTGCGCTGCGCGGCCGTCTGCGCCCCGAACTTCTTCGTAAAGCGCTCGACGCGTCCTTCGGTGTCGATCAGCTTCTGGCGTCCCGTGAAGAACGGGTGGCAGGCCGAGCAGATTTCCAGGTGCAGCTCGGGCTTGGTCGAGCGGGTCTTGAACGTGTTGCCGCACGCGCAGCGCACTTCGACCTCTTGGTACTTCGGGTGGATGCCTTCCTTCACGGTGTCCCTTCCTCGGCCCCAATGAGGAGACTTCGACCTGGGGCGCAAAAAAGCCATTATATCGCGACAGCAAACTGGCCCCGGCATCTGCTCCAGCCGATAAACCAAGCAAACCAGTGAAGTCTCTGCTCCGCTCGACCGGCCGAAGGCTGAAGCACGCGATCTACCCCTACCTTCCCACGGCCCTGAAAGAAGAATACTCAGCGTACCGATTCGGCCAGCGGACGCGCCTCCCGAACACCGTCTATCTCGAGACGACGAGCGCGTGCAATTTGAACTGTGTGATGTGCGCAGCGCAGCGTCCGACGACCAAGACAATCAAACCGAGCGGCTACATGGAGTTCGGCTTGTTCAAACGGTTGATCGACGAAATCGCGTCCGACCTGCCCTCCATCGAGTCGATCTACATGCACAAGGACGGCGAACCGTTGCTCCATCCGGATATCGTCCCGATGATCGAGTACGCCGCATCGCGGCACCCGAACGTGACGCTCGTGACCAATGCGACGCTGCTCGACGAGACGATGGCGCGCGCGATTCTCGCAACGCCGCTTCAACACATTCGTTTTTCCGTGGATGGCCTGACCAAGGCAACCTTCGAGAAGATCCGGATTCAACTACGGTCCAACGAGTTCGCGCATCTTGGGACCGACGTCGGCTTCGACGCTGTGATACGGAATATCGAACGGTTCCTGTCGCTGCGTACCGAGGTCCGCAACACGACGCTCACCGCTGGAATCAGGACGACAGACTTCAAGCCAACAGCTGGCGAAATCACGGGCTATCGCGCTCACTGGATTCGCCGGGTCGAATTCGTGGATGTCGCGCAGCTGGCGTCGTGGACTGGAGAGGTTCTCAAGGAGGGCGGCACCTCTCGTGAACCGTGCCTCTCGCCGTGGCTCTCGCTCGTGATCAGCCACGATGGAAAGCTGGTGCCCTGCTGCACGTACATCGACGCGACCGGCCATGGAAAGGGGAAGCTGTTCGACCTTACGACAGGTTCACTCCGTGAAGCATTACATGCCGAAGCGCGGAAGAGGCTGATGCGTGCGCATCTCGGTCACGACTTGGAAAATGACGCGCCATACTGCATTCCATGCCGCGATTGGCGCGACGTTCCGATTCCGACACGCGGACGTGCGCGAACGCTTGCACTGATGCGGGATGTTTCCATCTAGATCGCCTTTCACACGCGCACGATCGACGCTGGCGCGGGCGAGGATGATGGGACCCCGCGCGGCTGGCGCGCGCATCATCGAGAAGCTCAGGTACGCTCTCGGCTATCGTCCGACCGTTCGCCGTCTCGGGTACTGGCTCGATCGATACAGCCGGGGACTCTACGATGGACCATATCAGGAGCGTCCTGAGGTGGGCCCGTTGAACCTGGAAGTCAAGCTTCAACGGCAGCGACTCGGCGGGCCCTTCGAGCCGCTGGAGATCGTGCTGGTGAATCGCGCCGTCGCCAGCCTGGTCAACGAGCATCAGCGCAGGATTCTGGAAGTGGGATCTGGTACCGGCCTTTTCGCATGGCTGGCTGGTAACGATCCGCGGCGCTCGATTATCGCAAGCGAATTCGACGAACCGGCGCGAATGTGGGCATCAGAGCATCGGGCTCGTCCGAACATCGTCTATTGCGATCAACCGCTCGAGGCATTCGCGGCGAAGGAATTCGACCTCGGCGTTGCGATCGAGGTCATCGAGCACATTCATGCTTTCGGGCCGTTTCTCCGCGCTCTCAGCCGGGTGTCGGACACGGCAATCATCACGACGCCGAACAAGCAGCGCACACCGTTCACCAGCATCGCTCGTACCCCCGAGTATTCGGAGCATGTGCGGGAATGGACCGCAGGAGAGTTTCTGTGGGTGCTCCGTGCATTCTACGCGCGCGTGGAGTTGCTCACTATTCCAGCCGTCCACCAGCAGGTGGCGGCGATGCAGGCGAACGACAATTACTGGCCGCGCCTCGCGGCGTGTACCGATCTGAGCTCGGCACCGAACCTGATCGCCGTGTGTCGCGGCGTCATCGATTAGCGGAATAGCAGCTTCACGGGCACGGCATCAGCGGTATCCAGCGCTCCTGAGACGAGACGACCGTCGGCGTTCCGACGAAGTCGGCTTCGATGGCGACTCCCAGGTCGCGGCGGTCGTCCTTTCCGAAATCGGACGGACGCCACGTGCGCGAGACATCGGTGTCGAAGACAATGCGCGGCTGGCCTGGCGGGATCTCGAACGCCCTCGCATCGATACCCGAATCGGTCCGGAACTCGTCCACCAGTGTCTGGCAATGGGTCGTGATCCGGACCTTCACCGGATGCGTCGCCGCATCCGGATGATCGATGTGGAAGCGGATCATCAGATAGCGCGACGGCACGGCAAGCGCGAACGTCGCGCGTTTCCTGGTCCATCGAAACTGTCCTTGCGGAAGACGTTCACCGGGATACGTGCCGATGATGTAGTCGCGGTTGGTGCGCTCGGCTCGCGTGAGCGGCTTGAGCGGCCCGCGCGCCAGCACCAGTTGGCCGCCGGCGTAGCCGATGGCGATGAGGAGCCCCACGATCCAGGCTGCGGCCGGGATCCGGGATCCGGGATCCGGGATCCGAGGTTCGAGGTTCGAGGTTCGAGGGTTCGTCATGATTTCGAACCGCGCGACGAGATAAAAGAAGATCAGCAGCACGATCGGGTTCTGCGTCGGCATGCCGAGCAGCGACGCGATGCCGAGTCCAACCAGCAGTCCACGCAGTGTGGCCGTCTCTACCCGGTGTTCCGGCGGCGTCCGCCGTGTCACGACCAGCCACGCGACGAGGCACGACCACAGCACGATCGGCAGCGATCCGATGACGCCCAGCTCCACGACCTGGTGGCGCCACCAGTTCTGCGCGTTGTCGAAGGGAAGGCGCTCGCCGGCGATGACCCGCCAGTAATCGGACGCCATCCAGTTGAAGCTGCCGATGCCGACGCCGGTGAGCGGATAGTCGCGGATCATCCTCATCGCGACGGTGCCGTAGCCGCCTCGCGTCCACAACCCGCCGATGGCCGCGTCGGGGCCGGACACGACCCGCCTGAACGGGCCAATCGCGCCGGCGACGGTCACGAGCAGAAGCACGACAACCGCGATTCCGGCAAGCAGGGAGGAGGTCTCGCGCCTGTCGGACTCCGCGCGCCTGCTGGCGCGCAGCAGCTCGTAGACGAGGAGCAGCGTCCCGAGCGCGCCGCAGATAAATGCCGTGCGCGACCCGGACATCCAGGCGCCGGCCCAGTTGATCGCCAGCGCAGCGGCCTGTGCCGCGCGTGTATGGCGGATGCCGAGGTAGGGAATCGAGACAAACGCAATCGGCCCGGCAAACGCCGCCACGGTGCCGTACGCATTCGCGTCGAGCAGCGTGCCCGCCGCGCGCCGTAACCCGGGCCACACGCCGCCGCTCAGGAAGCCGATGTTCACCGTGCCTTGGTAGATGGCCACCAGGCTCGCGATGGTGGCGCCCAGCCATAGGCCATGGACGGGACTCGGGATTCGGGATTCGGGATTCGCTTGAGATCCCGATCCCTGATCCCTGATCCCTGATCCCTCCAGAAAAAGCCATTCCAGCCACAGCAGCGCGACGAGCTGCGTGATGACGACATACAGAATCCAGCTCTCGACCTGCGGCGTGGTGAGGAACGCCCACGAGTCGAGCGCGCCGGTGTCGCGCAGCGTTCCCAGACGCAGCCCCGCTTCGCGGACGATCATCACGGGCCAGCCAACCGAAAGCGTCAGCGCCCAGACGCCGAGGAGCAGGCGCCACGATGGCGGCAGCGCCCAGCGGCCGAGAGGAATGCGCGGAAGCAGCGATCCCAGCAGACCCGCCAGCAGCACCGTGTAGAACACGTTCAGCGCCGCGACATGGAGGACGGCGGTGAGCAGCGCCGGGCCAAGCGGCAGCGCCGTCGTCATGACGGCCGGCGCCATCAGGGGCCATCGGCGTGCTCCGGTAAAGCCGGCTCCGAACGCGACGATCGCAAGTATGCGAGTCGCCCATCCGGCCGCTGGATCGACGAACAGGTGAAGTGGGATCGCGGTGAGCAGGGACGCAAGCACCAACGACTTCGTTGCGCGCTGACCGAATGACTCAGTCGTTGTGATCACGGCCTGATCAGAATCAGCGTCATCTGAATGCCGTTTGATGACCAGCGTGCCTCCCAGTCGGCGGTGAGTCGCGCGAACGCGGGCCAGCATTCGTGATGCGGCACCGCGCTGCCTGGGGTGCCCATGACCGCCGACACCGATCCCGGCGCCGGCGGACGAACACGCGCAGGAGGGGGCAGGTACCAGTTCGCGTTGTCGAGAATCAACACGCCTCCGTGCTTGATCTTGGCCGCGACGCCGCGGCACAGGCAGCCGCGCGGCGCGGAATCGACCAGCGCGTAGTCAAGCGTCTCGTCCGCGAGTTCGTAGGCGGCGCGGACGAGCGGATTGCGATGCATCTCCTGCTCGTCGTCTTCGCCTTCGAAGTCGTGCGGGATCAGGCGGTAGTCCACGTTGCGGAGACCGTCGGCCCTGAGCGTCTCTGCGACCTGTTCGTAGTATGACGGCGTCGTCTCGAAGCTGGTGAGACGTTTCGTGCGCCTCGCGAAAAAGCGGGTGGTGTTGCCGCTGCCCCATTCGACGCCGACGCTGTCTGGACCGAGCAGCCGCTCGAGTTCGCGGATCGATTGCGGCGTCAGCGACGGTTCTTCGGGGCGGAACGCTGCGCGGATGGCGGCCTGTATCCGATAACGGAGATATTGCGGCGTCCAGTGACCGACACGCCGATTCCTGAGAGAGAAGAGAATCCCTGGCCGGAAATCCACCTGCCCGGGAGTGTGCACTAAATCGCTTAGAATCGCCAAGAATGCAGCTGACGAGAGCATGATCGTCGCTCACGTCGGGCCGCCCCTGGGACGAACCGGCGGTCCAGCCGGCTACCTCTATCAACTGCAATCGGCGGCCGCCGCCGATCCAGCGCCTCGTCATGACGTACGCTTCCCGATGGCGAAGCGCGCGTCAGGCTCGGCCGCGCGCCCAAGCGATCTGCGCAGCGCGCTGGGGCGCATCAAGCGCGCCCTCTTCGGCGCACCTGAGTTCTATCGTCCTCCGGTCGAGGAGCTCTCGCGGCGGGGCGGCAACATCGACCGCATGATGCGCGAGCTGACAGAGCAGGTGCGCGCCGACACCGCGGACAGCCGTACCGCGGCCACCGACGCCGACCTGATCGTCACGCACGATTCCTTCTCGACGGGGGCGGTGCTCGACAAGCGCCGGAAGGGCCAACGCCTCTGGATGATGGTCCACGCGGTCACGCCGATGGCGCTGTACGTCGCGTGGAGCTGGGGCGTGCCGGAGGCCGACTGGCGATCGCTCGTGCAGCTGCCGGACGTCCGCTCATGGATCGACTGGGAGCTCGACACCTGGAAGCAAGTCGACGGCGTCATCATTCCCTGTGCCGAGGCGGCAGAAAGCTTCGAGCTGACCGACGCGCGCTTCGGGCAGGTGCTGGCCGCTGCGCGGTACGTCTCGAGTGGCGCGAGCGCGCCGCCATCGACGGGCGCGCACGTCGAATTGTTCGGCGCGCGGCGGCCGAGTCACCGCATCGGCCTGTACCTCGGAAGCCCAGAGCCGTATCGCGGATTCGACGCGCTCGTGGACGGCGTCACGTCGCTGCCGGTCGACGCGGACGTGGGGGTTGCGGTTGCGGGTCCAGAGGCAAGCAAAGTGCCACCGCACCCGCTGCTTCGCGCGCTTGGGCGCGTCGAGGATGTCGGCGCGCTGCTCTCGTCCGTCGATTTCCTGATCAACGTCAACCGCTTCAGCCTGTTCGACCTCTCGACCATCGAGGCGATGCAGGCCGGCAAGCCGCTGCTGCTGCACGCCGTCGGAGGCAATCGAGCCTTCGAGCGGCTTGGCGCGGGCTGCGTGATGATTCCCGATCTCCAGGCACGGACGATTGCGGACGGCCTGATGCGGATCGCGGCGCTGGACCGATCGAACCTGGATGCGCTCGGCCGGCAGTCGCGTGCCTGCTGGGAGACTCAACTGACGCCGCGCCACATGTGGGAGCGTCACCTCCCGCTGTACGACGAGATCTCGCGGACCTTTCCGACGTAGAGGCGGGCCTTCAGGCCCGCCTATCGCGTGGCCGCCCCGTGCACGAGACGGGATCCAGGCCGCGAGCCCGTCAGCCCTTTCGGCGTGAGGGTCACCACACCATTGACGATCACGTATTCGATCCCGGCCGGATACTGGTTTGGCTTCTCGAACGTCGCGCGACCGGCAATCGCGCGCTCGTCGAACACGACGAGATCGGCGAAGTAGGTCTCGCGGATGATGCCGCGCTGCGGAATCTGGAAGACGCTCGCGGCCATCGAGGTATTGCGCCGAATCGCATCGCGGAGCTCGATGACACGATCGTCGCGCGCCAGGGTGCCGAGCAGACGAGGAAAGGCGCCGAACCCGCCGGGATGGGTCCCTGGCGGCGCCGTCCCCGTCGTCGCGGCGCTCGTGTCCGTGCCGATCATCACGCTGCCGAACTTCAGCGCGTCACGGAGGACCGTGTCCGCGCCGCCGGGCGCGGCGGGGTAGGGCGTCAGCGTGCCGCTCATGAACACGTTCCGCTGGCCGGCGCTGACCATCCGCCGAACCAGCTGGAAGAGTGATCCGTCAGGCGGCATGCGTGACAAGCCAGTGAGCACGATGCGGTGCGCCTGCGGCCCCACCATCTGCAGCGCCTCGTCGCTCGAGCCCAGCGGACTCTCCACCTTCGTCATCAACAGCCCCTCGTCTCGTCCGACGACGGCCGCCACGGCGGTCAACTCCTGAAGATCGGCATCGACATCGTCCACGACGCCGAAGGCGCCGTCGCGTATCGCCGCGTCGATGAACACCGACCGGTCGCCGGCGGCATGGGCGATCGACAGCGGGACCATCGTGCCGACGTTGATCGCCGTGCCTCGCGATTCGAGCTTGGTGAAATAGCCGTTCAGCCCGCTCCAGTCGAATGTCACGCCGTATCGCTGCAGCGTCGCAGTATCCGCCGTGGCTGCGGTCCAGAGCGCCGGGCTGCTGCCGCCGAGGATTTCGCTGGTGATGCCCTGCCGCAGGTGGCTCTCGCCGTTGCCGTCGGCGAGCAGCGCAACCCCCGACCGGCTCTGGACGTCGATGAAGCCCGGCGAGACGATCTTGCCCGTGGCGTCGATGACATCGGGCGCGCTTCGCGCGCTCAGGTCGCCGATGGCGACGATGCGGTCGCCCTTGATGCCGACGTCGGCGCGGCGCACGTTGGCCGCCTCACCGGTTCCATCGTGCAGCGTGCCGCCGCGAACGATCAGATCGAAATCCGGCGCCGTCGAACATGCCGCCGCGGCGAGGCTCAACACGCCGGCGATGATGGTCGGTCTCATTCCTATTCCCAGGATGAATTCGCGACGAGCGGACTCTCGCTGCGAACGAAGATCGCGTCGCCGCTTTTCAGACGGTTGTCGGAACGGCGCCCGTGGAGGGCGCCGAAGTCGTACAATGCGAATCCCGCCGACTCGAGTGACGCGATCAGCTCCGCGAACGTCGCCATCTCCTCGCCCGCTATCCGGAACATCCAGAATTCGGCGACGACCACTTCGGTCTGCCGAAGCAGCTCCCGCGCGCCTTCGAGCACCGCCAGCTCGTGGCCCTCGACGTCAAGCTTCAGGAGCAGGTGGGCCGGTTTCAGATTGCTGAAGAGCGCGTCGAGCGTGGTCGATGCGTACGACGTCGGGTGATACGGGTCGGTCTCGGACGGGGCCGGGGGGCGGGTCGGAATGAAGTTGCCCGTTCCGGCTTGATCGTCGCCCCCGCCAACCATGACGACCGTGGACACGCCCGGATGGGTGACTGCGGCCGCATGAATGTGGATCCGCGGGGAACAACCGGCCACCTGCTTCAGGAAGGGCTGGCATCCGTGCTGCGGCTCGACGAGGTGATACGTGGCGTCCGGAAACGTCTCGCGGGCCATCGAGGTCCACTGGCCGCGATTGGCGCCCACGTCGATGACGACATCGGGCTGAAATCCAGCCCGGCGCAGGAGCACCAGCGCGTCGTCCGTCGCGTCGAAGCGCGTGGCCGGCCATCGTTGAACGACGAGACCGAGCCGATGTATCCATCGCTTGAGCAGGGCACGCGCGTGTCGCGGCATCTCCGAGATGAATATTACGCGACGTGGGCAAAACTGCCGCCACGATCGCAATTTCTGCACACGGGCTGCACAACGATTTGCTCTGACACGCGTGGCGGCGTGTTGCGCCGATCGCGATCGGTGCGAAGCTCGACATCACAGACGATCCGAGGAAGGCACATGGCGCGGAAGAGATACGCATGTCGTGGGTACTTCGGCGAATCATCTCCGCCACGTCGCACGTGTCCCACGGACTGGCGCTTGCCGCGCTCGTCCTCTCATTCATCCGCGCCCAGAGCTCTGCACCGGTCGCGGCGTACTCGTTCAGCGAAGGCACGAACACGACGACCGCCGACGCCAGCGGCAACGGCAACCGCGGCACGCTGATCAACGGGCCGGCGTGGATGACGCCGGGGCGATATGGACACGGCCTGCAGTTCGATGGAACTGACGACAAGGTGCAGGTGGCGCCGAATGCGTCGATGGACCTCACGACCGCGTTGACGATCGAATCGTGGGTCTATCCGACAGCGTCGAACATGTCCTGGAAGATCGTGCAGCGGAACGGCTCGAGTGGTGCGCTCGCCTATGCCTTCAGCCTCACGAACGGCACACGGCGGCCCACGTTGTGGCTGACCACGTCCACGAGCGCGTACGCCCTTGTGAGCGACGTCAGTGTTCCTTTGAACACGTGGACGCATCTGGCCGTCACCTGGGACGGCGCGACGGTCCGGTTCTACATGAACGGGATCCAGTTCCACGTACGCACCGCGACCGGGACCCTGATTGCCGCGACGAGCTCGCAGCCGCTCGTGATTGGCTACAACCCCGGCGAGGCGTTCACAGGGCAGATCGACGAAGTCCGCATCTACAATCGCGCGCTCGCGCCAGGCGAGGTGGCGCTCGATCGCGATACCGCGATTGATCCGGTCGATCCACTGGGCGTCGCGCAATACACGCCAAATCCTGGTGCGCAGGGCATTGCGCCCACCGCGACGATTCGAGCGACCTTCACCAGGCCGATCGATCCGCTGACGATGACGCCCGACGATTTCTTCCTCACCGGACCCTCGGGAATCGTGGGAGCGACCGTCGCGTACGACAGCGCCACAGACACGGCGACGTTGACGCCCACCGCGCCGATGTCGCTGCTGACGACGTACACCGCGCACCTGACATCGGCGATCGCTGGCCTGAACGAGGAGGGTTCGTTCGCCGAGGTGTCCTGGAGCTTTACCACCAGTCCGAACCCCGCACTCGCACATGCCGCCTACGGTTTCAGCGAAGGCGCCAGCACGACCGCTCTCGACAGCAGCGGCAATGGAAACGCTGGCGCGCTCGTCAACGACCCCACGTGGACGACGAGCGGCCGCTACGGCAACGCGTTGGTGTTCGACGGAACCGACGACAGGGTTGATGTCCCCGCCGCGTCGTCACTCGACTTGACGATAGCGTTCACGTTCGAGGCGTGGGTCTATCCGACGACTTCGAACATGACGTGGAAGATTCTCCAGCGCAATGCCATCGGAAGTAATGGGGTCGCGATCGGGTACTCGTTCGGGCTTGCCAGTGGGAGTCGTCGCCCGGGGCTTTACTTCACCACGTCGGCCGCCACGTACAACATGGTGAGCGACATCGCGGTTCCGCTCAACGCGTGGACGCATGTGGCCGCGACGTGGGACGGGACGACGGTCCGGTTCTATCAAAGCGGCCTCCAAACAGACGTTCGCACCGCTGGTGGGACGATTCTCGCGAGTGCCTCCTTCCAGCCGCTGACGATTGGCTACAACCCGGGAGAGGCGTACGCGGGACGTCTCGACGAGGTGCGCGTCTATGGTCGCGCGCTCACGGCCGGTGAAGTCGCCGCCGACCGCGACCTCGCGGTCAATCAGTCCGACCCGCCGGCCGTCGGGCAGGCCATGCCCACAGCGAATTCGAAAGGCAATCCGCCGACCACTGCTGCGACCGCGACGTTCACCAAACCAATCGATGCCGCGTCGCTCACCAACGCCACGTTCTATCTGACAGGTCCCGCAGGCGGCGTGCCCGCGACGCTTGCGTACAACAGCGCCACGCATATCGCGACGCTGACGCCCTCGACTCCGCTGAATCTCTTGACCACTTACACCGCGCATGTCACGACGAACATCACGGACCAGGCGGGCGTCCATCTTTCGGCTGGGGCTACATGGGATTTCCTTACCGGTCCGGATCCGGCGCTTCCACACGCCGCCTATGGTTTCAGCGAGGCCAGTGGCACGACCGCGTCTGATTCGTCTGGCAACGGCAACACGGCGACGCTGACGAGCGCGTCGTTGTGGACGACGAATGGCAAATACGGCACGGGCCTTCTGCTTGGCGGCGGCAACAACGGAGCGCAGGCGCCGGCGTCGGTGTCGTTGAACGTGAGCTCGGGCCTGACGCTCGAGGCGTGGATCAACCCCTCGTCCATTGCGAACTACCCGAAGGTGATGTGGCGGGACGGTGTCGGTGGATCTCCGTACAACCTGGGAATGGCGTGGGGGAACGGTTCTATAGGTCTCACGATCGGCACCACCAATGGGAACTTCAGCGTCTTCGCGTATACCGCGATCGCCGCCAACGTGTGGACGCATGTCGCGGCCACGTATGACGGCTCGTTGATGCGGATCTACATCAACGGGCAGCTCCTGAATTCCGCGTCGGCATCGGGGACGATTCTCTCGAGCGTCGGCGACCTGTGGCTCGGCCGCGCGCCGTGGGGTGAAGGATTCTCCGGACGGCTCGATGAAGTCCGCGTGTACAACCGGGCGCTTACTGCGGCGGAAGTCGCGGCCGACATGAATTCGTCGATTGACGATGTCACACCGCCGGCCGTGACGTCGACGAGCCCGGCCACAAGCTCCTCGAACGTCGCCGTTGACGCCAACGTGACGGCGACCTTCAGCGAGGACCTTGCAGCGACGTCGGTCACGACATCGACCTTCGAGCTGCGGGACGTCTCGAACAATCTCGTTGCCGCGTCCGTGACCTACGCGCCGGCGACGCACACGATCACGCTCGACCCGGCGGCGTCTCTCCCTGGAAGCAGCACCTTCACGGCGAAGGTGAAGGGAGGGAGCGGCGGCATTACGGACGCATCGGGCAACCCGCTCGCCGGCGATTACACGTGGAGCTTCACGACCATCGACACGACGCCGCCGACGGTCACCTCCGTGACGCCGCCGTCAGCGACGAGGTACGTCGCGCTGAACACGACCTTGCAAATCACGTTCAGCGAACCGATCGATGCCAACAGCATCACGACTGGCACGGTTCAATTGAAGGACACGCGCAACGCGGTCGTGAGCGGCACGGTTCGCTATGACGCGCCGACGAATTCGGCGACGTTCACGCCATCATCGCCGCTGCTGCCGACTCGAACATACATGGCGACCGTTATAGGCGGAGCGTCGGGCGTCAAGGATCTCGCCGGGAATGCTCTTGCGGCGAATTACGTCTCGACGTTCATCACGACGGTCACGCCGCAGCGGATCAGCGCCGGGGAAACTCATGGGGTCGCCGTCGATGATTCCGGCCAGGTGTGGACGTGGGGCTCGAATTCGTCCGGGCAACTGGGCCGCTCGACGGACAGTCGCATTCCCGGAGCCGTACCCGGAGCAATAGGGGTGATTTCAGTCGCTGCTGGCGGCTTTCATACGCTCGCGTTGAAGAGCAATGGAACGGTGCTGTCGTGGGGATACAACTTCTACGGGCAGCTCGGAATAGACGGTCAGACGAATTCGCCCCCGAACACAGTCGTTGGTCTCTCGAACGTCATCGCCGTCGCCGCAGGACGGTACAACTCGGTCGCGCTGAAGTCGGACGGCACGGTGTGGACGTGGGGCTATGCCGATCAGATCGGCGATGGTCAGGGGCTGCAACGGACCTCACCCGTTCAAGTGCCGAGCCTGACCGGCGTGCTCGCGATCGCGGCGGGCGACTACCACGTCATGGCGTTGAAGGCAGACGGCTCCGTCTGGACGTGGGGCAACAACTTCTACGGCGCACTCGGCAATAACACGACGACAACGCAGCTGTCGCCCGTCCAGGCGGTTGTGTCGCCCGGAGTTCCGTTATCCGGCGTGGTCGGCATCGCCGGAGGCGATTATCACTCGCTCGCGATCGACGGATCCGATCTGTCGCTTCGCGCATGGGGCTACAACGGTTCTGGACAAATTGGTGACAACACCACGACCCAGCGCTTGACGCCCGTCGCTGTCAGTACCCTGGCGAATGTTCGAGATGTCGACGGTGGCAATCAGCGGTCCGTGGCGGCGCTGCTCGATGGGAGCGTGTACGTCTGGGGCTCGAACGTCGATCAGTTCGGCAGCAACTCGAAAGTGCCCGTCGGCGCGCTTGGAAACCCGACCGGCGTCCAGGTCAGCAGCGGAAACGGACACAACATCGCTGTCACCAGTGCGGGGACTGTCTGGACGTGGGGCGACCAGAACGGCTCGGGACAACAAGGAGACGGCACGACTGTCCCGCACGCGTCGGCGTTGACCATCAGCGAGGATCACTATGCGTGGAAGGTTGGCGCACCCATTTTCAGTTTTAACGGTGGAACGTACTTCCAGAGTCTGACCGTCAATGTAACCACGGCAACCGCGGGCGCGACGATCCATTACACCACCAACGGCGCCGATCCGACAGATGGCGATTCGGCGGTTCCAAGCAACGGCAACGTGTCTGTCACTCAAACGTTGACGCTGAAGGCACGAGCGTGGAAAGCCGGCTCGCCTGCCAGTCCCATTACCGCCGCTCCGTACACCCTCAAGGTCACACAGCCCTCGTTTTCGCCTGGCACTGGAACGTACACGTCGCCGACCACGATCACGATTGCCAGCACAACAACGGGCGCAACGATCCGCTACACGACGGACGGCTCGACACCAACGGCGTCGTCGCTTGTGTACACGGGTCCCATTACCGTGGGTACGACATCGACGGTCCAGGCGTTTGCGACGCTGGCGGGATGGTCCGACTCGTTTGTTAGCTCGAGCACGTACACGATGAATTTCGGCACGCTCACCGCGCCCACGATGAGTCCCTCGCCCGGCACGTATGACGGGCAGGTGAGCGTGACGCTGGCCGCGCAGCCGCAGTCGATCATCCGGTATACGACCGACGGCAGCATCGTCTCGGCGTTCTCTCCGATATATGCAAAGCCGCTGAACATCACGCAGACGACGACGATTCGGGCAAAAGCGTTCCGGACCGACTATACGGCTAGCGCGGAGACGACAGGGACGTACACGGTCGTCGCCACGGCACCGTCAATAAGCAGGGCCAGCGGGACGTACGCGCCAGGGACGCCCGTCACGATCACCGATTCGGATCCGACCGTGACGATTCGGGTGACGTTCAACGGCGCGGATCCCACCAGCACCGATGGCAGCGTTCCTTCAGGAACGACGTTGCTCGTAGGCGGTTTCACGTTGAAGGCGCGCGCGTTCAAGACCGGGACGAACAACAGCGCAGTAGTCTCGGCCACCTACACGTTGACCGAGCCATTCGGTCCGGGTGCACTCGCGGCCGGTGGTTCCCACACGCTAGTGACGACTCCGGACGGGCTCCTCTACGCGTGGGGCGAGAGCTCCTCGGGTCAACTTGGGTACGGCGGGACGTCGCAGAAGCGGGTTCCCACGGTGGCGACCACTCTTACTGGAGTGACCTCGATTGCAGGGGGAGCGTCGCACACTCTTGCAGCAACGTGGGACGGCCGATTATTCGCATGGGGTTCGAACGGCTATTTGCAGCTCGGCGACGGAGGGGGTTCGAATCGTCTGACACCGTATGAGATTACGAGCCTCACAGGCGTCGTAGCCGTTGCCGCTGGAAACACACACAGCCTCGCGCTCACGGCTGACGGCCACGTCTATTCCTGGGGCACCGGCGCGCAGCTCGGTCTGGGATCAACGAACACCGCATCGGTTCCGACGCTCATCAGCGGCCTCTCGAACGTGGTTGCGATTGCGGCTGGCGGGTTTCACAGCCTTGCCGTCACAAGCAGCGGTCAGCTGTACGCGTGGGGCAACAACAGTTACGCTCAACTCGGTGACGGCGGAAGCTCATCACATACCACACCCGAACTCATTTCAGGGATCAGCAATGTCGTAGCTGTCGCGGCAGGCGGAACCCATAGCATGGCGCGCGCGCATAGCGGCGCGGTCTACTCCTGGGGTGACAACAGCAGTGGGCAGTTGGGCCTGGGAAACCAGAGCTCACGGACGACGCCAACGGTGATTCCCGGGCTCACTGCGATCGACATTGTGGCGGGCGGCAGCCACAGCATGGCCGTGCGGAACGACGGTGTGCTGCTCGCCTGGGGTGCGAACAATGCGGGCCAGGTTGGAGTTGGAAGTGTTGGCGGCGTTCGGACTTCACCCGTGCCGGTGAGCGGCATCTCGCAGGTCGCGCTTCTCGCCGCGGGCGGCACGTATAGCGCTGCGGCGACTCTGAGTGGTCACATCTCCGCGTGGGGTCTCGACGATTCCGGTCAGCTCGGAGACGGAGGCTTCAGCAATCGATCGACGCCGTTCGAAGTGCTCGTCGCGCCGGGCACTTGGGGATCGACGCCATCACCCAGCCTCAGCATCGCGCCGGGCACGTACAACACCATACAGACTGTGGTCGTCTCCAATGCGCTCGGATCAGTCGCCGACATGCATTACACGACGTCAGGCGCAGATCCGACGCAAAGCGATCCCGCGGTTGCTGACGGAGCATCGCTCGCGATCGACCAGACCGTGACATTCAAGTTGCGTTCATGGGTCGCCGGACGGGCTCCAAGCAAGGTCGTCACGGCAGCGTACGTTCTTCAGCCGGACGTTCCGTCCACCTCGCCTGGAACCGCCACCTACACCAGCGCCCAGAACGTCAGCATCACCAGCACGACAGGCAATACGGTCGTGCGGTACACGGTCGATGGCACTGATCCGACGACGGCGTCAACGCTCTATGGCGGCCCGATTGGCGTCAACACGTTCACCGTTCTGAAGGCGAAGGCCTTTCGCAACGGATGGACGCCGAGTGCCACTGCAACGACGACGCTGACGTTCAACTACGGAACGCTGACGGCGCCCATTGCGGATCCTCTGGCCGGAATGTACGCCTCTGGACAGTACGTCTCATTGACCGCTCAAAGCGGAGCTCAGGTCAGGTACACGCTTGACGGCAGCGATCCAGACGCATCATCGACGCCTTACGTCGGTCCGTTCCAGTTGCCCGATGGTTTCGTCACGTTGAAGGCGCGCGCGTTCGAGGTGGATTGGACGACGAGTGCTGCCACGACCCTGAGTTACACCATGACCAACGACAACACACCGCCAACGATTACGGCAGGCTTCTCGCCGGCGCCGAACGCGTCTGGTTGGAACAACGGCGATGTCACGGTGACGTTCACCTGTTCCGACGAATCAGGAGTGTCGGTCTGCACGTCGCCGACTACGGTCCGTGGCGAGGGCGTTGGGATTCCCGTTACCGGCGCGGCGACGGACGTCTGGGGCAACCACGCCGCGAATACATGGAACGTCAACATCGATCGGGCGCCGCCGTCCGTCCACGTGTATGCGCCGGCGGAAGGTTCCACGGTCGCGAGTGGCACGACCTTCGTGACCATTCGAGGCGGTGCGGCGGAGCTTTCGGGCCTCGAGTCCGTGTCCTGCGACGGAGTAGCGGCCACTGTGACAGGCAATCTATTCACCTGCACCAGCAGCGTCGTCGCTGGTGTGAACACCGTCACCATCGAGGCGCACGATCTGGCTGGCAATAGCGCGTCAACAGGCCTGACCTTCACGGTTGGTGATACGGTGATTTCGCGACTGGAGATCAGTCCCGGAACGATGACGATGTTCGCGGGCGACACGCGTGAGGTCGTCGTCCAGGATCAGAATGGCAACGAACTGCATGACGGGGTGTGGACCGTCAGCGATTCGTCGATTGCGGAGGTCTTGGAAGCCGACACTGCGACGACGGTTACGGCCATCGCAGCGGGGGAGACGACGCTCTCCGTTGCGTCTCATGGCTACACCGCGCACGCGACGGTTACGGTGTTTGCGGCGGGCAGCACGCTTCCCAGCGGGACGACGCTCTGGAGTCTGAACGATGTCTCCGGCCTCGGGGCTCCCAAGCGAGGAGAGGTCCTTCGGGCGGCATCAACCACGGCCGACATGGATCCCAGCAGGGCACCCGCGCTGTTGTTCGTTGACGAAGGCACCGAGTGGGAGGGGAACACGCTTGTTCGCCGCAACGATCGTCCGACGAGAATCCGGACGACGACCGCGGACGGGCGACAGCTCTCTGACGTCAGCTTTGGCGGGCGCATCCCACAGCAGATCGCCGCGGACAACAGCGGTGGTTTCATCGTCGTGCTTCCATACGGAGGTAATGGCTTACCGTCGACGATTCAGCGATTCGACGGACGCAAGGGATCGATTACGTGGGAGTACATCGCCGTTGGAGGATTCTTCTCCGATGCGGCGATTCATCTCGACGGGACCATATATGTATCCGAATTTCACATTACGGGAACTTCATACCTGATCGCGCTTGCTCCAGACGGCCATATTGGCAAATCGCCTCTACCCCATGGCCACTTCAGGCGAATAGATACCGGTGACTGCGGATTCGATCAGGAGGTTGATACTCCGGCGTACGCGAGTCATCCCATTATTCGTGAGGACGGCTCTGTCGTGCTCCTCACGCATGAGAGCGCTTCGTATGAACGTGTGTATAGCTACCATACCGATGAATTCGGGCATTGCGGTCAGCAAACCCTGGTTTTCACGTCGACGCAGAGGGCGCATGTCGTCGAAGTGACGGCGGCAGGAGAGTTCTCTGAACATGTACTGGACACGACGGTGGTCGACATTCCAAGTCAGAATCTCGACGCGTTCCGACTGATGCCTGATGGCCATGATGGCTTGCTGCTCGCCAAGCGTGACTATCCGACGGTGTACCGAATTAGCGCCGGTTACGAGGTCGTCGCAAAGAACCTCGCCATCCTGGCTAATGACGGGTCGACGCGGTACGAAGCGGAGTATGTGCTCGGTGAGGACGGCGCCTACGCGGTTGTCAACAGCTTCCGCGTCACGACTGTGCCTGGGCAGCCTGTGACGTATGCCTACGAATCGAAGGCGGTCCAGTTCGACGCGCAGACGCTGCAGAAAATCAGCGATCAGGCTCTCGGTATTCCGATGCCTGACCCGCAGCACGTCCGACTGAAATTCGCGCTTGCCGGCGGCGGCGTCTACGCGTCAGGACCAACGACCGCCTATGTCGTGAATCCGACAGTCGATACCGCCGGCTTCGCGGCAGGCGGCAA
>Ga0209515_10004166_pt1 | contig 19791 bp, 15 predicted proteins | sample Subgroupgradi54m_FD_187454 | JGI IMG/M metagenome (GOLD analysis project Ga0209515, IMG submission 187454) | Subsurface groundwater microbial communities from S. Glens Falls, New York, USA - GMW60B uncontaminated upgradient, 5.4 m (SPAdes)... ...
GCAGCAAAGAAGAAGGCAAAGAAGGCAGCACCTAAGAAGAAGGCAGCAGCAAAGAAGAAGAAGAAGGCGTAAATTCCTTTTCTTCCACAAAATAAAAATCCCGCACTTGCGGGATTTTTATTTTATCCTTCAGTAAAGGGTTTCTCACCTTGTCTTCATGGGTTACAATGAATTAATATAGAGTGCCGATAAACACAGGGTTCGAAGGGGGTGGGGAGGATCCATATAACTTATTAAAATTTTAATCTTATTTATGAAAAACTTGGGGACAAAAAAAAACATATTTATTCTGAGCACTTTGACAACTCTTTTTGTTGGAGTACTTTTTACCCTAGACAGTAATTATTGTTACTTAAATCCATTCTGTATTGATAGTTTTATTGTCTTGTTTTTAATCCCACCCTTCCTCTTCCTCCTCTCTCTCATCACCTATAAGATGAAAGATCACGTCTTCCGTGCATGGTGGAATTTTGCATGGTGGTGGAGCCTCCTTATCGTTGGGGTAACATTCCTTCTCACCCATGCACAGGGTGGCGGCACACTTGGAATGAATCAAGACTTCACTTTTTTTGTGCTCAGTATTCTCTATGTTCTTCTCGTTATTGTTTCGTTGTATCGAATCGCGCGCGCATCGAGAGTCCAAACATAAAAACAAATAACAGAAGTATCTTTGATGCACAATTGCTTTTTCATTGATTTCTGCTATTTTGAGCATTAATGAATATCAAAAATCTCTCTTTGCTCAGGGGTGCAATCATCTCCTTTTTATTGCTCACTTCTCCGCTTGTTTCCCTCGCCCTCACCACCCCCCTCCAATCCGAACCCCCAGTGAACCTCAACATCCTCCTCCCTTGGCCCGACTTCACCGGAGCCCCAAATGGTTTCACCATGATCGCCTCCTCTACGGGAACATTTAATCAGGTTAGCTTGTGGGCCTGTAGCAATAACAGGGTCGTCATTTCCCGAGTTCGTGTCTATAAAGGTGAACTCGACAATTTAACCGAAGTCGCCTCCAGTACTCCACGCTCACCCAACATCTTCTGTCCTTCCAACCTTTCCCAACGTCCGTGGCTCATTACGGGAGATGAGTATCGCTTCACCTCTCCACTACAGAATTCCGTGGAGATTACCCAAGGTGAACGACTCACCATATTCGTTGATTTCTCACCCTATAACGGTGGCCACCTCCTCGTTGGAGCGCATCCCACACGTTCCGCAAGCGACTTCATCACCATGGGAAGTACGACTGCCGCAACCATCATTCCTCCCGATCCCCGTGACCCCTCCTTTCCATCGTTTGAACTTGCGTTTGATGATGGATGTGTGGGGGAATGTGTGTCGAATGTGTTGTTTTTGCCGGGGATTGAGGCGAGTCGGCTGTATCAAGAAGAGGGAAGTATTGATTGCAGTACCGTACCTCCTGATACGACTCCCTCCGAAGAGTGTTTGCATGAGAATCAATTGTGGGAACCGAATCGTCCGGTGGATGTTGTAAAACTTTTCCTCACTCAAGAGGGAAAGGCCGATCCCGCGCATGAGGTGTATACCAGAGATGTTATTGATGAAAAAAACGTACTTCCTTTTGGCCAAGGAAATATTTATAAATCCTTCCTGAATGAAATGAAATCATGGGAGACTACGTATCACATCACGGCCACCACCGTTCCCTACGATTGGCGATTGTCGCTTGATGACATTCTCTCTGGTGGAAAAAAGGAAGGAGAAAATATTGCATACAGCAAATCCACCACGACACCATATGTTCTCCAAGAGCTGAAACATCTTGCCGCAACTTCCAAAACAGGAAAGGTAACGATTATTGCACACTCCAATGGCGGACTTGTCGCAAAAGCACTCATCAACAAACTTGGTGCTGAAGCTGGGGATCTCATTGATCAAATTATTTTTGTCGCAGTGCCCCAAACAGGGACACCGCAAGCGATCGGCGCACTCCTTCATGGTTACGATCAAGGGCTTCCTTTTGATTCGTTTCCACTTATTCTCACCCCCGAGATTGCGCGTACGTTTGCCAGCACGTCGCCGATGGCATACCATCTGCTCCCGTCATCCGCATACTTTACTTCCGAAGGAGTCACATTGCACGAACCGGTGGCAACATTCGCCGATGGCACTTTGACCGCACCATTCATTGCGCGCTATGGTCATGCGGTGAATACTCCACAAGAACTCAATGACTTTCTTTTGGGGATTGAAGGAAGAAGCGCGCCTGATGCGACCGATGTTGCCTCGCCAAGTGTTCTTCATTCATCATTTCTCACTTATGGAGCGCAAATCCACGATCTGCTTGATGACGCATGGACTCCTCCTTCGGGTATTGCACTCCATCAGATCGCCGGGTGGGGGAATGATACGCTTTCGGAGATCAGATATTTCACGGGAGCGAAGTGTGTCAACGCACTACCGGGTGTATGTGCAAAATACGAAGCCGCACTGGAATACTCTCCCATTGAAGTGATCGATGGTGATGGAACGGTAATTAGTACCAGTGCATTGACAATGAGTACAAGTTCACCGAATGTTTCGCGATGGTGGGTGAATCTACAAGATTATAATAATAAGAATATTGACCGAAAACATGCTGACATCCTTGAAGTCTCTGAACTGCGAACATTCATCAAGGCAAATATCCTCAGCCACTCCACTACCACACTCCCATCCTTTATCTCTGCTTCCCAACCATCTTCTACAGATGAAGCACGCCTCCGCTTTGTCCTCCATTCACCACTCGCACTTTCCGCAAGTGACACTCAGGGAAATATCGTAAGCAGTGCGACATCAACCATCCCCGGTGCACGTTACAAACGCTACGGCGAAGTACAAGTGGTAATACTTCCCGCATCGAGTACCCCCACACTCTTCTTGAATGGAGAGGCGGCCGGCTCATTCACGCTTGAACTCCAAGAGTTTCAGGGTACAACCATGGTCACAACGAGCACGTTCACCGGTATTCCCTCATCAACAAGTACGCTGGTCTCAATGAACTTCACCGACGGCACCATCACAAACGCATCACCACTTGCTGTTGATGAAGATGGCGACGGCACGACCGACTTTTCATTGGTGCCGAAAGTGGGTGAAGTGATTACGCTTCCTCCTGTCCCGACTGATACCACATCTCCCGAAGCAGTGATCACGTTCAGTACTTCGACCAGCGCTATCAGTATCACGGGAATAGACGAAAGTGGCACAACAACAATATCTTCAACCACCACCTATCCCACACTCAAAAAGAACCAGAAACAATACAACGGCATCGCAACGACAGCGGTCAGCATCAGAGACATGGCAGGGAATACCACCCTTCTTGTCTACACCGAGAAACTCCCATCACCTCCCAAGCGTGACATTATCAACCTCACTTCAATCAGTTATAATGGGGAAGTACACAATTTCGGTACCACCACACTGAAATACAAATGGGCGAACAATAAAACTACTGGAGCGTATACAATGTTTGCAACTACGTTCAGTACCTCAACCGTTGTCATTGAATCCCATTATCGACCGAAGAAGCATGTCACGATACTCATGAACAAACCGATTGAGCTTGATGATGAGGACAATGACGACACTGTTGATGCAAGACCGATTAAGACGAAGCTTTCAGGATTTATTATTCCATCAATTGTGACGGAGCAGGGGAAGATGAATGCAGCTTACTAACTTCAACATTATTTATGAAAAAGATTTTAACAAAGAAAAACGTGCTAATATTCTCCTCTCTGGGAATATTATTACTTATTGTTTCAATGTATCCCACTAAGGTTGGTGTTTGTGCAGACTACAGTTATGACTGCAAAAAAAACTTTGACTTTTTGCAGGACATTGTTAGTATTTTCCCCATACTTTTCCTCTTTTCTTTCACCACCTACAAAATGAAAGACGAAGTATTCCATCATTGGATGAAGTTTGCCGTTTGGGCGACCCCCGCGATTATGATATTGACGTTTCTGATTCTCGGTGGCGGAAGCAATAACGGTTTTGGGATGGCGGGCGCAATCGGTGGAGCATTTGACGCCCTCCTCTTCATCATTCTCTACAGCATCTTCTGTGGGGTTTCAATCTGGCGCATTGTGAGTAAGCATAGACATACCAAGTAGTTAATTTATGGAAATTTTAAAGAAAATATTCGGGGATGAAGGTGCGCGCGAAGTGAAGAAACTCGCGCCTCTTGTGGACGCTATTAATAATGAAGAGGCCGCACTTTTGGAGCTTTCCGACGAAGCGCTTGCGGCGAAGACAGTGCAATTTAAAGAACGGCTCCAAGCGGGGGAAACGCTCGACGATATTCTGCCCGAAGCGTTTGCCGTTGTGCGCGAAGCGGCGCGACGCACGTTGGGTCAGCGACATTACGATGTGCAGCTCTTGGGAGGTATTATCCTGCATCGCGGGGCAATTCCTGAAATGAAAACCGGTGAAGGAAAGACGCTCGTCGCAACCCTGCCGACGTATTTGAACGCGCTTACCGGCAAGGGTGTGCATGTCGTAACGGTTAATGATTACCTTTCTCGTCGCGACGCGGTATGGATGAGTCAGATTCATGCATTCCTCGGTCTCTCGGTTGGAGTGATCAATCACGATGCATCATATCTTTATGACTCGACACAGAAAGCACTTGACGAAGATCGCGATACTGCGGGTTCGTTTCGCGTATTTTATGAATTCTTGCGCCCTTGTACGCGACGCGAGGCGTATGCGGCGGATATTACTTATGGAACAAATAACGAATTCGGCTTTGATTACCTCCGCGACAACATCTCCTACGAAGCGAAAGATCTCCGCCAACGCGAACATCACTATGCCATTGTCGATGAGATTGACTCCATTTTAATTGATGAAGCGCGTACTCCGCTGATTATTTCCGCCCCCGCGCAAGATTCCGAATCACTCTACGGTACGTTCGCGCAGATTGCCCGCAAGCTTTCGGAAGGGGATGACTATACCATTGATGAAAAACTGAAGGCGATTCAAATTACGGATGCGGGAATTACCAAGGCGGAACAGCTTTTGGGTGTGGAGAATATTTATACGGAAAAGGGTATTAAATATGTACATCATCTGGAGACTGCGGTGCGTGCCAAGGCGCTCTTTTTGGCTGATCGCGAATATGTGGTACGCAACGGTGAGGTGATTATTGTGGACGAATTCACCGGCCGTCTCCAACCAGGCAGACGTTGGTCGGAAGGCCTCCATCAGGCGATTGAAGCCAAGGAGGGTGTGAAGGTGGAGCAAGAGAGCCGTACGATGGCATCGATTACTTTTCAAAATTACTTCAAACTCTATACAAAACTTTCCGGCATGACGGGAACCGCCGCAACATCTGCGGAAGAATTCACTAAAATCTACGGCCTTGATGTACTCCCTGTTCCGCCGCACCGTCCTTCCGCGCGTCTTGATCAAAATGATCTCATCTTCCAAACAGAAACCGGTAAATTCACCGCTATTGCGCGGAAGGTAAAAGAAGTGCATGCCAAAGGCCAGCCGGTATTGATCGGTACGGTGTCGATCGAGAAGAATGAGTTGCTTTCGGCGTTTCTTGAGCGTGAAGGTGTTCCGCATGAACTCTTGAATGCAAAGAATCACGAGCGCGAAGGAGAAATCATCGCACAAGCCGGGCGCAAAAATTCCGTCGTGATCGCCACAAACATGGCGGGGCGCGGTGTCGATATCAAGTTGGGTGGAAATCCTGCGACGGAAGAAGAATATGCGGCGGTGAAAAATGTCGGCGGACTTTTTGTGCTTGGTACAGAGCGGCACGATGCGCGCCGCATCGATAATCAGCTTCGCGGTCGTTCGGGCCGTCAAGGGGATCCCGGTGAAACACAATTTTATGTTTCACTCGAAGATTCGCTCATGCGTATTTTTGCCTCAGATGCCATTAAGACCATGATGGGTCGCTTTGGCATCCCCGAAGATGAGCCGATCGAAAATCGCATGATTACCAGGGCACTCGAAAGTGCGCAGACAAAGATCGAAGGATTTAATTTTGATTCGCGCAAGCATGTGCTTCAGTATGACAACATCATCAATCTGCATCGTCAGACGATGTATGCCCGCCGCCGCAAGCTTTTGTTGGGAACGACAGAAGAAGTAAAAGAATATTTTGAACACTTGATCGCGGGAGGGGGGGAGATGGGCGAAGAAACGCAAAAACACGCTGAGGAGAAATTAAATGCTCTCGGTGAAGATGCATTTTATGATGTTATCCGCCGCCTCGCCCTTCAGACCAATGATATGTTCTGGATTGATCACCTTGAGCTTATGGATTACGCCCGCTCTTCAGTGAATCTTCGTGCATACGGACAGCGCGATCCGCTTGTCGAGTATAAGCGCGAAGCACTCAGGCTTTATCGCGAAATGGAAGAAGGTATTGCCATTCAAATTCTTGAAATGATTCCGCGCATTCAGGTGGGGGCATTTGTCGAAGCACAGGCGGAACTCAAAAAAGTCGAATCGCAAATGACGCTTGCGGGTGGCGCAAATACCAGAGATGAGCAATCCTCAAAAAAATCAAATCCTGAAGAAAAAGAAGTCGGCCGCAACGACCCCTGCCCCTGCGGAAGCGGAAAGAAATACAAAAAGTGCCACGGAGAGTAGGAATCCTATGAAGCATTTAACCTTCCGATTAAAATCCGGCCAATTCCTGAAAGAAGAGATTGAAATGCGCGCCAAAGACATTGAGGCAGGTGTATTATTATCAATCGTTGGTGCTCTAAAAAATGCTAATCTGCGAATGGCTGGAGCGACTCCCAACCAGCAAGATGTGAGAAGTTTTGATGGGCCGTTCGAGATCGTTTCTGGAACAGGTACGATCTCAAGAGATGGTTGCCATCTTCATATCTCTGTATCTGACAAGGAAGGGAAAGTGATTGGTGGTCATCTTAAGGATGGTTGTCAGGTTGGAGTTACAGTAGAAGTCGCGATAGAGATTCTTGAAGGAATTTCTTACAAGAGAATCCTTGACCAGGATACCGGGTTTAAAGAATTAGATGCGGAATAGTTCCTGTGGAACTGGCAATAAATCGAAAGAGTGCCACGGTAGGTAACTATTCCCAATCTACCATGTATTAGCCGATCGGCTGATACATGGTAGATAGTGGAATGGGGTATGCCATAATGCTAAGGAGTGTTTTGGGGCATGATATAGTAACATGATGAACTTCTCAAAGAATGTTAAAATTTTCATATGAAGACTCACGAGCAATGGTTTGAGGAGGCGGCACGAGTTGCAAAAGGGTCACTTTGTCTTGACGAGGGGGCAATGTGCGGCAGTGTTGTCGTGCAAGATGAACGTATTATTGGAGAGGGGTATAACGCACCGCCACTTGATGATCTTTCTTTGCGTCGCTGTCTTGATGATCGTCAACAGTATGATCGTATGAAAAAGCCTCGATTCGACTTGACCTGCTGTGTACATGCAGAGTGGCGCGCGATCATGGATGCGCTCAAGAAAAACACGAATGCCCTCAAGGGGGCAACGCTCTATTTTGTGCGTATTGATGGGGATAAGAAGATAAAACATTCAGGAAAACCTTTCTGCACGGTGTGCAGTCGCCTCGCACTTGATACGGGTATTGCTTATTTTGCGCTTTGGCACAAGGAGGGCATAAAGCGTTATGACACAAAAGAGTATAATATGCTTTCGTATGAATACCACAAACGTTCATGAATAAAAAAAATCCGCTCGGTGTATTATTCTTTACGATTTTTCTTGACATGCTCGGGTTCGGAATTCTTATACCGATCATCCCGGTCTTATTCGCTTCACCAACTTCCTCGCATTACTTATTGGCCTCGGAAACTTCAATCGAAACGGGGTATGTGCTCCTCGGATTTCTTGTCGCATGTTATGCATTTGGACAATTTTTTGCCGCACCGATCATTGGGCAGTTTTCAGATACGTTGGGAAGACGGAAGCTGCTTATCTTTTCTGTTTTTGGAACGGCAGTCGGGCACGCACTCTTTGCAGCAGGAATTCTCTTGCGCAGTGTCCCGCTCCTTTTTGCCGCACGACTTTTTGCGGGTGCAACCGGAGGAAATATTGTTGTTGCACAGGCGGCGATTGCGGATGTGACCACACCTGAGAATCGGGCAAAGAATTTCGGGTTAATCGGTGCGGCATTCGGACTTGGTTTTATCATCGGTCCCTTTATCGGAGGAAAACTCGCCGACCCGGGGGTACTCTCGTGGTTTAACCCCACCACACCATTTTGGTTTGCGGCATGCCTTTCAGTAGTGAATACATTTCTTGTTTTTTATTTTTTCAAAGAGACAAATACGTATACGCAAAAGCGCGGGCGAGTGGAGTGGGGGAAGGCACTCAAGAATATTGCCCATGCGTTTCGCATTCCCTCACTTCGCCCGCTGTTTATTACGGGCTTCATCTTTCAAATGGGTTTTGCGTTTTATGTTTCGTTTTCCGCAGTCTATTTGCTTACCCACTTTCATTTTTCCGAAGGAATGATCGGAAATTATTTTGCGTATGTGGGGATATGGATCGTATTTACCCAAGGTGTGGTTACCCGACTCATCAACCGATGGTTCCGTGAACATTCCATTCTCCAACATAGTTTGATCGCGGTCGGTCTCTGTATTCTCGCAATTGTGAGCATCCCTCATTCATTTTTGCTCTACTTCATCGCTCCATTTTTTGCAATGGCGGTCGGACTGACTCAGTCAAATATGATGGCACTCATTTCTCGATCGGCATCACAGGAAACTCAAGGGGAAATCATGGGCATCAGTGGGAGTTTGAATGCGCTCGCCCAGACCATCCCTCCGCTTTTCTCCGGTATGGCCGCAGTATTCTTTTCTCCCGCTGCACCGCTCACTATTGCCGGGGTAATGATTATTTGTTCGGGTTTTTATTTCATTACCCACGTCCGCAACGTGCGCAAATAACGTTTACAATTTTTGAATATCCCACGGCTTACGGCTGGCGTAATACCTTTTATTTGCCTATAAAAAAGTTTAGGTTTTTTCATGTCTTTGTTATACTGAAATTAATTATTTTTTTAGAAACTTTACATGGATTTTTCACAATTTATTCTCTTCGTGCTTTTTGTGTGGGGATTTGTGCATTTAAACAATAAAATCAAGCGTCTTAGTGAAACACTTGGGGGGAAGGTCGCATTGCCCACTGAAACACCAACCCCTCTTGCAGTGCCCGCCGAAGCACTTCCTTCGGAAACCCCGACGGATATCTCTCAGTCAATCCCTGCCCCTCTGCCGCTTTCACCGGAACTTCAAGAAGAGCGCAGTGCGCGTTGGCTCGGACGGATCGGCATCCTCATGCTGGTCTTGGGTGTGGGATTCTTTTTGAAATATGCGTTTGAGAATAATTGGATCGGACCGGTCGGTCGTGTCAGTATCGGAATCATTTCCGGCATCGCGCTCTTGGGCTTGGGTCATAAGTTAAGGGGCAAGTATGGACACTACGCCGATCTTATCTTGGGAGGCGGTATCGGCGTGCTCTACCTTTCGCTCTATGGAGCATATGCGTTCTATCATCTTATTCCGGTCGGCACTTCATTCGTGCTTATGTTTTTTGTTACCGTACTCTCCATGATCCTTGCGGTCGTGGGCGGCACGATCAATCTCGCGGTCATCGGCGTGATTGGAGGATTTCTTACACCGGTTCTTCTTTCGACGGGAGAGAATCATTTCACAACACTCTCACTGTATCTCATCATACTCAATGCCGGTGTGCTCGGTGTCTCTGCGTTCACCAAATGGACGAAGCTCAATTATCTGACATTTTTCGGTACGGTCTTTCTTTTTGGCGGATGGCTGGATGCATTCTATTCGGAAGCGCAATTCGGCACGACGTTCATGTACGTAACAATATTTTTCCTCATCTTTCTTGGCAACAGCGTGCTTCACCATTTCGTGCGTAAAGAAAGTTCCTCTTCGGGTGATCTCATATTGATCCTTTTGAATATCATGGGCTATGTCGGTGTGGGGTACGCACTTTTGGAGCCACGTCATGATGCGGTGCTCGGGTTTTTTGCACTTCTCCTTGCGGTGGTTTATCTTGTCCTTGCATACTTCGCCTATGCGCGTGAGGCGCGCGATCGTCGGCTCAACCTTTTATTGCCCGGGATTTCGATTGTCATGCTTTCGATCGCCATCCCGCTCCAGCTTTCGGATTATTGGGTGAGTATTGCGTGGCTTGTGGAAGCGTTCATCCTTCTTTACATCGGGCTCTTTATTCGTGAACGCGCGATTCAAATATTCGGCTGGCTCGTACTCTTGGTTGGAATGGTGTCCATGATGAATGAGGTTATGCATCTGCGCAGTGTCGGGCTGTGGAGTACACGCGGTGTGGAACTTTCATTTCAACCCGTCTTCAACATGGGATTTTTCCTCCTCGCACTCGGTGTTGCAACATTCTATGCCATTGCCGCATTGTTCATGAAATTTAAAGTGCAGGAACTGGAGTGGAAAAAAGCCGTCGCCGTCGTAGTGGTACTTGCAAATCTTCTTTCGATTTTTGCTCTTACGAGCGAACTTGAACTTTATTACGACCAAAAGGCGCGCGTAGTTTCGATGGATGCACAAAAAGTCGCTGCGCAAGAAGCGACGTATCAGGGGATCAAAGGATATGCGTACAATCCGAAATCGACAGAAGACATTCGTGCGATTACCAATAGCAAGAATACCGCCATATCGATTCTCTGGACGGTGTACGCACTCGCACTTATCGCACTCGGATTTGTGCGCCGCATCCGCGTTATTCGTCTCTTCGGTCTTGTGTTTTTCTTTGTTACCGCATTTCGAGTGTTGATGGATGTTTGGCATTTGGGGCAGATCTACCGTATCATTTCGTTTATGGTATTTGGTATTGTTGCGCTTCTCGGCTCATTCCTGTATGTGAAATATAAACATCGCCTGAAAGAGCTCGTCATGAGCGAATAATGGCGCTCATTAACCAAAGCAATATACCTATGAAAAAATATCTTCTCATAATTTCTTCGATTGCATTCCTCAGTGCCGCCTCACTTGCGTTTGCGGACTTTACACCCAGTGCGTGGAAGTACATGAAGCCTATTGTAAAGAGCTGCGTAACCTGTACCGGAGAGGAATATACAAAGATAAAAGTGGATGGTGAGACAAGCATTGCCGCGCAATCAACTCTTGCGGATTTACGAATTATTGCAAACGGGAGTGAAGAAGTCCCATATCAGCTCGTTGTTGAAAATGAGACGCTTCGCAATGAATATGCACCGAGTACGATGTCCGATCTTTCGGAAAAAGGAGGAGAAGTAATGTTTATTCTTGATCTCGGTCAATCCGGTTTCATCCATGATCACCTGAGGATCAATTCGGATTCAAAAAATTTCAAGCGCACGGTGCGGGTCTATGCTGCCGACGCGCACCTCAGTCATTCCGACACTTCATGGCGTTTGTTGACTGAAAAAGGATACATCTACAATTTTTTTGACCAAACATCGGGATTTAATGCGGGTTCGGGCGAAGTGGTGTACCCTCCGAGTACGTCACGGTATCTCCGTGTGGTGATCGGAAGAGGGGAGGGCGAAGCGGTCCGTGTTGCCTCCGCACATGTGCTTCGTCTTTCGCGAAAGGCCGGAGAAGAAGAGGTGCTGTCTCGAAGTGCGTCAATCACTCAAAACAGCACACACAAAAGCACCGAGCTCACCGTTGATTTTTTGGCTGATGGTATCCCCACGCACCAGATCACATTGGAGGCTCCTTCCTCGCTCAATTTTAATCGTCGAGCAGTTATCCAAGCAAGTAGTGATGGAGCATCGTGGGGTGTGGTCGGTAACGGATATGTCTTTTCGCTGCAAACGCCGCTTTTTTCGGGAACGCAACTCACACTTCCGTATCAAGAAACCCATGCCCGCTATATTCGTGTCGTGATTTTTAATGAAGATGACAAGGAGATACCATGGAGTCCTCAGGTGACGATTCAAAGTGTTGTGCGCGCGCTCGTGTTTAATGCAAAGCGGGAATATACGTATGCACTCTACTACGGAAATGCAAAAGCCAGTGCTCCTCGCTATGATTTTGCCCGCTATTTCCAATATATCGAAAGCGGAATTTTACCGCTCGGTACACTTGGTGTGCAATCGGCAAATCCGCTTTACGTCGCACCACCTCCTCCCACCGTGCCCTATACCGAGTCTCATGCCAATATCTTAAATTGGGTACTCGTTTTTCTTGTCGTAGTGATCGGAGTGTTTGCAGTGCTTTATCTCAAGAAACTGAAAACCCCGCCAGTCAATTCTCAGTAGCTCATCCCCCGCAACTGTTTTTTGGTTATGAAATGGGATATACTATTTTTATGACAAAACCAAGTGTTGGGGAATTAGTATTTTTTTGGATCCTGTTCGGAATTGTCGGACTGCTTACATTTGCAATTTTGAGTCCTTATGCAGTCGCACTTTTTCTTTCAGGAATATTCGCCATTGTGTTTTACCCGCTCTATGACCGCTTACAACAATTTTTTCGCGGACGTGAGACGCTCGCAGCACTGATAGTGGTATTGCTCATATTCTTTCTTGTGCTTGCCCCGTTTATTTATTTCGGCATCCTTTTGTTTAAGGAAATTGTGGAAATGTACGGCACGCTTACGCAAGGGGGGGGAGGGATTACCGCATCCATCAACAATCTCTCGGTATTTGCCGAAAGACATATTCAAAAATTCATTCCTGATTTTCAAATGCAGACAAATGCCGCAGCGTACATCGGTGATTTACTCACGTGGGCGGCGAAGCATCTGAACGGGTTCTTCTCGGGAGTCGTAAGTCTTTTTTTTCAACTTTTTCTTACCGTTGTCAGTATATTTTTCCTGCTTCGTGATGGGGCAAGGTTACGTAATTTTGCGATCAAATGGAGTCCGCTTCCGGATCAATATGATAAAAGTATTATCGCGAAGATTGAAACCGCTGTTTCTTCCATTGTGAAAGGAACGCTTTTAACGGCAGTGATCCAGGGACTTTTAATCGGTCTTGGTTTTGCTTTTTTTGGAGTACCTAATCCGGTCCTTTGGGGAGTTGTCGGAACGATTGCGGCACTCCTTCCGCTTGTGGGTACTGGAGCAGTAATCATTCCTGCGGGGGCGTGGCTGTTGTACATCGGGCATATTCCTCAAGGAATCGGACTTATTTTGTGGGGCGTATGCTGCGTAGGACTTATCGACAATATTCTTCGACCGCTGTTTATTCAGCGCGGGGTGCATGTGCACCCGTTCCTCATTCTCTTGTCGGTGCTCGGCGGTCTTGCATACTTTGGTCCGGTGGGATTTCTTGCGGGACCCGTTGTCCTCACTTTTTTCTTCGTCTTGCTCGGAATTTATCCTCAGATTATCAAAGGACATCCCATCGAAGAATCTCACACGATCAAGAATTGACACCCCTTCCGTGTGTGCGTAGGATGAAAAACGGACGAACGTTCGTTCTCATTTTTATGGAGTTATGATGAAATTTTCCCAAACAACACAAATCACCACTGCAGGTGGCACACGCGTACTCACGCTTCCCGACTGGTCGACTTTCAAATCCGAAGAGGTTATTGCCGAGCTTGAAAATCTCCTTAAGGAGCGACAAGCGCTTGCTGATTTCACTGCTGCAAAACTCGATCCGACATGGCATGACTTGGTTACGGTGTGGGATGAGCTTGGAGATCGTATCAAAAAAGTGTATGGCCCAATGGGGCATTTGTCCGGCACCGAGCGTCTGCGTTATCCCGAGCTTGAGGAAATTGAAAATCGCGCATCGGAATTGATGACGGCGTATGGTACCGATCTTCAATTTCACGAAGGTCTCTATCAAGCGCATGTGCGCTTTTGTAACGCTGCCGAGTACGTAACGCTTTCGGAAGCTCAAAAACGCATTATTGACGAGACGATCAAATCTTTTGAGCTTGCAGGTGTGAATCTTCCCGCTGAAAAGAAATCTCGACTAAAGGAATTGGTCGAACAGGGGACGAAGCTCGGGAATAATTTTAGTAACAACAAGCTCGCTGCAACCGATGCGTGGACAAAACTCGTTACTGATGAGGCACTTTTGGCGGGTATTCCGGAAGAAAATAAAAAGAGCATGCATGAAGAGGCCGCAAAGAAAGGGCTTTCAGGGTGGCTTATTACCTTGCAACAGCCGGTGGTCACTGTGGTCCTCGAACAAGCGGAAAATCGCGGCTTGCGCGAAGAAGTCTATGCGGCAAATGCCATAAAAGCTTCGGAATTGGGTCCCGATGGAGGAAAATGGGATAACGGATCAATCATTAGTCAGTTATTGGGGATTGAACATGAGCATGCACAAGTTTTGGGTTTCCAAAATGCCGCAGAGCGTTCATTGGCTAAAAAAATGGCAAAATCAATCGGTCCCGACGGGGTTTTGGCTTTTCTTGGTAAACTTGTTCCGCTTGCACAGGCGAAAGCGGAAGTTGAATGGAAAGAAATGACCGAGTTTGCCAAAAGCGAACTTGGACTTGCACAGATAGAAGTATGGGATATCGGATTTGTTTGGGAGCGCATGTCGCACCTCAAACATGGTGTCGACCAAGAAGCAGTGCGGCAATATTTTCCATTCACGAAAGTTGCGGAAGGGTTTGCCTACTTGCTCAATCGTCTTTACGGAGTTACGCTCAAAGAGCGCACGGATGTTTCCGTATATAATCCCGATGTGTATTTCTTTGAAGTCTACGATGCCGACGGTGTGTTGCGTGGTGCGTTCTATGCCGACCTCTTTGCACGGGAAGGGAAGCGCAGTGGTGCATGGATGGATGAGGTCATGCTCCAGCTTTCTTTCAAGGAAGAGACACAAATTCCCGTTGCGTATCTCAATTGTAATATCGCAAAGCCGGTCGAGGGAGAAGCGTACCTTTCGCATTTGGAGCTCACAACCTATTTTCATGAAGCGGGTCATGTGATGCACTTGCTTTTGGGGAAAACACAACATGCTGAAATTTCGATGATGAATGTCGAATGGGATGCGGTCGAACTCCCGAGCCAGCTTATGGAATCGTGGGGTTGGGAAGCAGATATGCTTCGCCGCATGTCTTCACATAAAAAAACAGGCGCAACGATTCCCGACGATCTCATTCAAAAGCTTATCGGAGCGAAACATTTCAATTGCGGATTATTTGCGCTTCGCCAATTTTTCCTCGGCATTTACGATATGACGCTGTACGCCAAGTATGATCCCGCTCACCCTGTTGATCCGAATGCATTTTGGAAAGAGTTGCATCGATCACTTGATGTACGTCCTCTTCCTGATTATGCACGTCTCGCAAATTCGTTCAGTCATATTTTCGCCGGTGGATATAGTGCGGGATACTACAGCTATATGTGGGCGGATGGACTCGTTGCGGATGTCTTTGCGGCATTTACCGAAACGGGAGATGTGTATTCGCGTGAGGTCGCATTGCGGTATTTACGCGAAATACTTGAAGTCGGCGCATCTCGTCCGATGGTGGAAAGTTTCCGCGCATTCCGCGGGCGTGATTTAAATCCCGACGCCCTTGCCGTACATCTGGGATTGACCTCCTGAACTTCATTTGCAAAAATTATTTTTGCATGACTCACACCTTCTTTCGAGTGGTGTGAGTTTTTTGTTGTCTGAAGGGAAAAATCATTGACATTTTACCAAAAAACATGTAATGTATACACAGGTTGTTTGTCGTTCAAATAGTTATTTGAGAGGTGAATTATGCAGAATATCAAGGCATCGTCTCCGAAGGATGCAAGTTTTATCAAAGAACTCTTGGCCGCGTCGGGAGTTATTAATGATGTGCATCGCGCATCGCAATCATGGAGCGTCTCGCATTTTGAGATGTTTGCGGAGGACGAAGAAACGAAGGACCGTCCGCATTGCCAGCTGTGCCATGCGTCTGGTTTGGTGCATAGCGCAATTATTGTACACGAAACCAACGGTATGCGATTGCGTATTGGCCACGACTGTCTTGAAAAATTGGTTCAACTGCAGGAGACCGGAGAGGTAAAAAGCGCAAAGCTTTATACCTTTAAAACGCATCGGGAAAAACTGCGGCGAGATCTTGAAGCGGCATTCGTTCACGCTCCGCAAAAAGTCGCGCGTAATATTGTTGCGGCAATGACGAAGTGGCTCAGCGCACAAAAAGTGTTACCCGAACATATTCGGGAAACACTGAAGTGGCTCGAGAAGTTTGGTACACCAGCAAACAATGAAGCTGCACAAGAGCTCCTCTTGTATTACAAAACACATCGACGATTTCCCATTGCCGATGTGTGTACACGGGCTATAGTTGCGGCAATTGAAACTCATCCATTCCGAAAACTCATTCCGAAGACGGTAACACTTGATCAACTGCCTCAGCTCGAACGCATCGCGTCGCGCGGTTACAGGCTCAATAAGCAACGGGTCGTATTTCGGCGCAGAAAGGAAATACTTCGTCGCGAGCGGGAGTTTCAAGACCGCATCGAAGCGCTCGTTCATGATGGAACATTGATGCGGACACGGCTGTATCTCTCCAAATTTACTCCGAAAAACGGCACGCCGACGAAGGGTTGGTCGGTGCATCGCAAGGGCGGGTTCTATGCACTTGCGCAAAGAGAAGTCTATTCTCCGGAAGAAAAGGAAGTGCTGGTGGTGCCTTATCCGTTGCGTGAGAAGAAGGTCATTCTTCTTTTTCGCGCATCGGTAGTTTATGAGACATTTGCGGAAGCGCATGTTCCGACCGGCCTTGTCTATCATGATTTGAAGGGAAGAACGCATCGCCTTTTGTAAATGTGTTTGCGACAATTCGACCGAGGTATTCCCTCGGTTTTTTTCTTACACCAAATTACTCTCAGGGGAAGAGATGACGGAGCCGGAGTTCTGTGCGAGAATCATCAAAATGGCGCTCTCAAGAAAAAAAATCAAATTCAACGACATTCTTTTTACGTGGCATAAGAAGAATTATCGCGACATGCCGTGGCGGGAGACAAGCGATCCTTACAAAATCCTCATCTCCGAGATCATGCTGCAGCAGACACAGGTGGAGCGTGTGCGTGTGAAATATGTTGAATTTTTAAAAAAATTCCCCAATGTGCGCACACTCGCACAAGCTTCACTGGGCGAAGTGCTTTCAGTATGGAGCGGGCTTGGATACAATCGTCGTGCGAAATATTTGCATGAGTGTGCAAAAAATATTGTCGTTGAGTATGGTGGAAAATTCCCGAATGATTTTGAGAAGCTTAAAAAACTTCCCGGGATCGGTATTTCCACCGCAGGGGCGCTCCTTGCATTTTCATTCGGACAAGAGACCCCGATGATCGATACGAATATTCGCCGCATTCTCACCCGCACCTTTTTTAACTTGGAAGCTCAACTTCCAAGTGATAAGGCGCTGTATGCATTTGCACAAACACTTATTCCAAAAGGGAAGGGAAGAGTATGGAACTATGCCATGCTTGATCTTGGTGCGTTATGTTGTACTGCGCGCAATCATTCACAGGAGTGTCCACTGATGAAACTTCACGGTAAGGTGGGAGATTTTGTGTATAAAAAACCGCAAAAGAAATTCAAAGACTCGCGCCGATTTTATCGAGGGCAAATTTTGAAGCTCCTCACGGAAAAGAAAACGACCACGCTTGTCTATGTCCGCTCGGTGCTCAAACTTGAACATGAGCTTGTCGACAATATTGTCGATGATTTACTCCAAGAAGCTTTGCTCGCAAAAAAAGGGAAAAAATTGACGTTGCCTTAAATAAACCCTCTAAATTAAGAGCTTTTTCGGATCAAAAGTTATCCACAGGTGCCACTTGTGCCATTTGCGGGGAGGGAGTATATTTATTGAGTAACAATATTTATATTGTTACATTTCAAAAACCCCTGACGTTTGTCGGGGTTTTTTGTTTTTCGTTGTCGGACCTACGCAAAACGGCGATCTTCACGTTTTTCTCCCGACCGCATCGGGAAGCAGTACTACCACGTACAGCTTCTCCGATATCGCTCGGGCGGAAAAACGCGAATCTCATCCGTTTGCGTAGGTCCTGTGAAGGTATATTTTTTGTGCTAGACTAGAGTTATGACAACACTTATCGTTAAATGGTTCATTAATGCACTTGCAATTCTTATTGTCGGAAATTTTCTTCCCGGTATTCATGTGACTGATTTTGTTGCAGCACTCTGGGCGGCATTCGCACTCGGAATATTAAATGCGCTCATCCGCCCGCTCTTGCTCATTTTTACGCTCCCGATCAATATTCTCACCCTCGGACTTTTTACTTTTGTTTTGAACGGTTTTCTTTTTTGGGCGGCAACGCGATTGGTGCACGGATTTACGGTGGACAGTTTTTGGTGGGCGATTCTGGGCGCGCTGATTGTTTCCGTTATTTCCACACTGCTTGATCGTATTATTCTCGGCTCGGACGGTAAGGTCGGCAGCAATTAAATTGCTATGGAAAAAACCATTCGTATCATCACCCATAGCGGTTCATTTCATGCGGATGAACTCTTGGCCGTCGCCGCACTTGAAATTTATCTTGGGGAAAAACCGTACGAAGTCATTCGCACTCGTGATCCCCAAGTGATCGCAACGGGGGATTACGTTGTCGATGTGGGTGGTGTCTATGATCCGGCAATAAATCGCTTCGATCATCATCAGCACGGCGGCGCGGATGTGCGCACAAACGGCATCCCGTATTCTTCCTTCGGACTCGTGTGGAAACACTATGGTGAAAAAATTGCAGGATCAAAGGAAGCCGCGGAGGCTATTGATCGGCAGATCGGGCATCCGGTTGATTTAGGTGATAATGGTATTGAACATTATACGAAAGTGCGTCCCGACACCGATCCGTTACTCCTTCATTTTGTTGTTGCAATGTTTCGCCCCACATGGAAGTCGAGTGAATCCTTTGATGCGCGTTTTATGGAGCTCGTTACTTTCTTCCGTCGCATGCTTCTGCTTGCGATTACGGTAGAACAGGATAAGATCCTCGGAAAGCAAATGGTCGAAGCGGCATATCAGGAAGCAGGGGACAAGCGGCTTATTGTTCTCGATAAGCCGTATCCTTGGCAGGAAGTGCTTGCAAGTCATCCGGAATGTCTCTATGTGGTGAAACCGAAAAGTCAGAATACGCATTTCGAAGTTGAGGCGGTCCGCGACAATGTGTACGGATTTACCAATCGGAAGAATTTACCCGTTGAATGGGCCGGTATGACCGGTGAAAAATTGCGCGAAATTACCGGAGTTCCCGATGCGGTTTTTTGCCATGACAAATTGTATATTGCAGTTGCGGAGAGCAAGGAGGGTGCACTCGCGCTTGCAGAATTGGCCTTGGCTGCGTAACATTCAATCCCGAACTTACTCGATTTCTATTTAATATTTTTTTTATCTATGGCATTTGTTGATGAATTAACATTGCATTTGCGCTCGGGTTCCGGAGGTCCCGGGGTTGAGCGCTTGCGACATGAAAAAGGAAAAGAATTTGCCGGACCCTCAGGAGGGGACGGCGGCCGCGGAGGTAATTTTTATGTTGTCGGATCACGCGATCTCGGCCTGTTGTTTAAATATCGCCATGAAAAAGGGTTTAGCGCCGAAGACGGCGAACCGGGGAAAAAAGATAGTCTTCATGGTGCGAACGGCGAAGACTTCACACTCAAACTTCCCATAGGAACGGTACTCAAAAATCTTTCCACGGGCAAGGTCATTCATATACTGACGGAAAATGAACCCCTCTTACTGCTTAAGGGTGGCGACGGCGGCTTTGGGAATGAACATTTTAAGAGTTCCACCAATCAAACACCGACCAAGACCACCCCGGGCTATCCGGCACAAGAGGCG
>Ga0209515_10004167_pt1 | contig 19789 bp, 15 predicted proteins | sample Subgroupgradi54m_FD_187454 | JGI IMG/M metagenome (GOLD analysis project Ga0209515, IMG submission 187454) | Subsurface groundwater microbial communities from S. Glens Falls, New York, USA - GMW60B uncontaminated upgradient, 5.4 m (SPAdes)... ...
TATCACGTCCTGCCATGATTTTATAAAACCCTTGGTACCTCGAAATCTATTGAATATTCTCATCTCTAGGATTGGTTAGAGAGTGCAATATGTATGTGGCCTTATGCAGAGGTCGTGGTGCTATCCACAACATCATCGTGGAGAGGACACTATGCCGCTACGCGAAAATGGAGAATCTTATGTGTGGCGCGCATGTGCAAATCGAAGTTAATGTGGACATTCCCTAGATGGAAGTAATTTTTAAACAACGCCTTTTATAGAAAGGGGTTTTTTATTTGTCGGAGTGCCGGGAGGTCTCACTGCTCGTCTCGCCTATATGGCGAGACCGCGCTTGGGAACCCAGCGGTTAGGCCCCTATCGCAATATGAATCTCTGGCGCGAAACTCAGGCGTTGCGGGCGGGCCGTTTTCCCGACCCCTGCCTACCGGCAGGCAGGCCTTTCCCGTTCGATTCTCGGCACAAATTTGTCGGGCTGCTGGGAATCGAACCCAGTCTACAAGACCCCCAGCCTTGTGTACTGCCGTTATACTACAGCCCGTTCGTAATTATATGTTATACTGTGATGTATATAATATAGCAAGAAACTAAAATATATGCACAGCAAGGAGATGCAAATAGCGGCTAGAAAATTACGAAAAACCGGTCAGACGCATAGGGAGATAGCCAAAAAATTAAAAATTGGCATAGGATCGGCTCATCTCTGGACAAAAGGGTTAAATCTATCTAAAAATCAAAAAAGCCGCGCATTTAAGCGCGCTGCGGCACGAACTTTCACAAGTGCCCGCAGAAAACAATTAAGTGGTTGGGCAAAAGTTGCTTTGGCGAAGTATAGAGAAAAGCACACCAAACTTTCTTTAATTAAAAAAATTACTGATTTCTATGAAAAAAATGGTCGCATACCACTCAAAAGAGAGTTCAACATGCACGATCAGTATTTACGACATTTTAAAAGTTGGAATGATACTATACGAATAGCGGGATTTGATCCTAACCCAATTCTTTTCTCAAAAAAGTTTATAGCTAACGATGGCCATGGGTGCGATTCATTTACGGAAAAAATAATTGATGATTGGTTTTATAAAAATAATATAAATCATAAAAGAAATTATAAATATGCTGAAACCAAAATGACCGCCGATTTTTTTATAGAACCAAATGTCATTATAGAATTCTTTGGTCTTGCTGGTATTCAAAAAAATTATGATTCAATAATCAAAAGAAAAAATAATTTAGCCAAAAAGTTAAACTTAAAACTTATAGCAATCTATCCAAAACATCTTTTCCCGTTGAATCAGTTAAAAGAAGTTCTATCTTTTTTAGATAAAGAGAGCTCTTCCGAATTCACCTCGTAGCACAAAATAAATCTGTTGACAACAATAAAACCGCTTTTTGAAGCGGTTTTATTTAACGCTAGCAACCTCAACTTTCTTAACTTCTCTGGTTTTACTGAAAGTCTTAATGCATTTAACGCAGGCCAACACTCTTTTGCCTTGAGGATCTCTGGCTTTTTGAAGGTTGGGATATTTTCTAGTCCAGTTTGTAGGATTGTAATGACCACGAAGCAAAATCCTCGTACCTGCCATCATTGACCCTTTTTTACATATTTCACAATGTCTCATATTGGTAGTGTTTTACTATATAGGTCTAGTATAGACGCTTCGAAGCGCCCTGTCAAATGAAATTATTTTTGAAGTATTTTTTTAGATATAACCGCGCTGAAGACGCCTATGATCGCCCCCGCTAAAATATCCAACGGATAATGAACGCCCACGAAAACTCGCGCTATCCCCATAATAATTGCCCCAGTCAAAAAATAATAAAACCATTTGGGCCGCACAAAATATATAGCCGTTGCCAACGCAAAAAAGAATGTGGAGTGGCCCGAAGGGAAAGATGCCTCATTGGTTTTATCGATAAACGTTAAGATGTCGGGATTAGCTATATAGGGCCTCGGCCTGTGATAGAAAAACCTGATAGTTTGAGTTATCAGCCCGCGGGCCAAGAGTAGAGAAATGGCGACAAGCGAAAAATCATATAACTTCCTTCGCCAATTCTTTTCATAAAAAATTATTATAAGAGCGGCAATGATTAAAATATAAGCCAAATATTTGGCAAAAAAAATACCGAGCAAATCCAAAATACGAGATTGGCCGGCTAAGCCGTTAATAAACTGGAAAAAAATTATATCCCAAGTCATAATACTAATTAAAAGATAACCAAAAAGAAGTGGGGGGGGTTATACAGAGACTTAGTTATTAGCCAAGTTCTAGGAGCGATGAGGAGGTGTGCCCCTGAAGGCACTCCGACGAATCGCGACAACGAAATTGGCGATAAATAAGTCTCTGATAATACTAGCGGCGGACGAATGGAAGCAACCCCATATATCGAGACCGCTTAACAGCTTGTGACAGATTTCTCTGATGCTTTGAGCAAGTGCCGGTAAATTTAGGATCTACGATTTTTGCCTGGCCCGAAACAAAGCGCCTCAAAAGCCCCGCTTCTTTATAATCTATTTTATCTATATTTTGTGAACAAAAGTAACATTGTGTCATACGCTTACACTATATAATGCTAATCTACAAATGATATGCGAATGATACAAATTACGAATAAATCAATTTGTAAATTTGTCATTCGTAGCATTCGAATAAAATTTGTAGATTGGTATTATACTATTTAAAATGGTAAATCCTCCGCCTTAATGTCTTCTTCGACCTCTATAACAGGGAGATCGGGTGATTTTTGGATTTCTTCAGGAGCTCTTGGAGCGGATGGGGAAACGAAATTGCCTCCTGTGGCTTGCGGCTGACTGACAAAACCGGCTGAACGAGGACCAAACTGCATTCTCTCGCAAACGATTTCAGTGGTTTTTCTCTTTTGGCCTTGTTTATCATCCCAGCTTCTGGTCTGAAGCCGGCCCTCAACCAAAACTAACGCGCCTTTAGTTAAAAACTTGCTGGCGATTTCCGCCTGACGACCCCAAACTACGATATTATGATATTCGACTTCTTCTTGTTTGCTTCCTGCCTTATCAGTCCAAACACGATTGGTAGCCATGGAAAATGACGCAACAGGTTGGCCACTCGCAGTCTGCCTTAGAATTGGGTCACCGGTTAGTCTTCCGGCTATGATGGCTTTGTTTAAATTCATGGTTATAATGCTAATCTACAAATGATATGCGAATGATACGAATTACGAATAAATCAATCTGTAGATTTGTAATTCGTAGCATTAGAATAAAATTCGTAGATTGGTATTATTTTAGTATTTCTTCCAACTTCTTTTCCAAACCTTCGTTGCTTAAAATTCTCGGCTCGGCTGGTTTTGGTTCTTCAACCTTTGGAGCGACCTCTTTCTTGCTCTCGATCGGTTTTATCGGACGAGGTTCTCGCAACATTTGTTTGACAGGCGGAGTAAGAAGTAGTGTGCGAAGAACTTTGGGGTTTAACTTAAGCTCTTCTTTAACCTTCACTACGTCTTCAGGGTGAGCTGTAAAATGATAATAGCCAAAATTAGCCGATGTATGCTTTTTTATAGGATAAGATAAGCGAATTTCCGAAACTTGGCCTTTGGTTCCCACCTCGGCTCCGACATTTACCAACGCTTTATCTATTTCAGAAATAGCGGCGGCTTCGCTTAATAAAAAGCTCAATTCGTATTCTTTTTTATCACTAGTTTTCTGTTCTTCTTGCATGGATTCCAGTATAGCAAAATGAATATAATGAGTCAATATCGGTAACTTCTCGAAAGATATAGATGTTTAGTTCCTGAGTAAAGTTCGATTCTTATCGGACTGCATCGAAGGACTATATTAACGTATCCCTTCGACTCCGCGGACTTCGCCCCGCCTGCCACCCGCCCGCAACGCCTGACGGCTTGCGATGGCGGGCGGGTCGCCTGCAGGCAGAGGCCAATGGCGGGCAGGTCAGGGAATAAAACAATATTTTTCATCTTTTAAATTATCTTAGGAAAAATGATCCGCCGAATGGAGAAAGTGTTTGTATAGGTGGTCGGGGTGGGGTGGCGACTGATTGCTGGGGCAGTTGGGGCAACTGGCGTTCTGGCAATTGTCCAAAGGTTGAATCAGTGAATCTTCGGAGGCTGCCGGCTCTCGTGGGCGTGGTACGTCTATCCGGAGTTTTAATTTTCTCTTCTTGCTTTTTTTGTAAATACTCATCCACCGCTTTTTGAGCTGAAGACTTGCCGCAATCAGAAAATGGATCTGAAATATTTTTCTTCTCTCCTTCCGTGCCTGGAATACCGCCTAGCAACCCCTCGCCAAATGGCACAAGTGTTCCATCTGGGGTTATGACGCCGGCGCTCACTTCTCCTTTATCGTTGATTTGAACGCCAAGGCCAAAGCCTGCAAACGCTCTTCCTAGCTCACTAAAGTCAAATCCACCCCCATCTTTTGGCTTTCCACCCGAAGCGCCTGTGGCTGGTGTCGGGGCGGATGGTTGTGATGGCGTTTGTGCCGTTGTTCCTGATTCAGGAGTAGTTTCGCTTCCCTTAACAAACTCTTCGGCTTTGGCTAACGTTTCTGGAAGACCCTCTGGGCAAATTAAATTATCTTGGCTTTCGCCTTCTTCTTCGATAACAAATGAAGCCCCGAATCCCCCTTGCGCCAAAGCTACTTTAACCAACCCGAATCCTAAATCTTTTTTAATCTCCTGACTACTCAAACGTCCACCCATAGAAAATATCCTGTGAGCAATACCTTGGGACAACGCTTTGTTGTCATCGTTTAGATCCTTAAGATAAGATGATGGATCTTTTGGAGAAATGACAATTTTTGTGGAAGCGTTGCCGTTTTTATCTACATGCTCTAGATATCCTAAGTAAAAAGAGCTATTAACGTTGATGATTTTATTAGACCCTTCGGCATTGATAGATAAAATTTCAAATCCATCGCTTGTCGGATTTATGGTAAAGACAAAATATAATTCGCTGTCTCCTAAGGCAGATTTTAATATTTCTGATTCAAGATCTGAATGATCGGCGGCGTCTTCCAAGCCATACAGCCCTAAGTCTTCATAGTATTCAGAAATAACTGAAAGAAGCGCCGGTTCAACGGATGTTTTGGAAAATCCAAAGAAAAATCCGCGCGGGATATGGACTTCTCCGTCTGCCTTAGCGCTTATTAAAAGAATATGAGGTAATTTTGATAATTTTTCTGCTATATCGCTACCTGCGGCAACGCCACTCTGACCGGCTGAAAGAGTTATAAGCTTAGGAGCGGTGCCCTCTCCTTTATCGGGTGATAAAGTGAAAACAATACCGCCACTACTTTCACCAAACGCTAAATCTCCGTCCTCATCAATAATTATTTTGTGCTGAAATTTGGTCTTCGAGTTTAATGAAAAAGATGTTCTGTTATCTTCGGCGTTCGTTGATTTATCGAGAGGATTTTGTCCCTCAAAAACTAATTGGATATTGCCCAACTCTTCTTTGGTGGCTTCGGTTCTTAAAATTAGTTCTTTTATTTTGCCCGGGCCGAGTTCTAATGGTATAAATTCCCCTGCCGCGATTATTCCCTCTAAAACTTTGGAAGATTTATTGAAAACGCTGACTTTGTATTTAAAAATTTGGCCTTGAGCGAAGGAGATGGACGCGACACCAAGTAAAAGGGAGCTGATGATGGAAAGATTTAATAATTTTTTGAACATATATTATCGCAACTTCTCGAAATGTAACCCTTCGACTCCGCGAACTCCGCCCCGCCCGCCATCGCAAGCCATCAGGCGTTGCGGGCAGGTGGCGGGCGGGGCGGAGAATAAAGATCTATTTTTATTCCGCGATCCAATAATGCGGGTTTATTAAAATTTTAACATATCCCAGCCCTTTGTCTGTGTGGGACTCTAACGCTAAGCCGATCACGCGGCCAGATTTGGTTGCTTTCATGCCCACGCCCTCTATAGAAGATGAGGTAATCGGATCGCCGATATCAATACTCCCTCCTTCGTCAGATACTTTAACCGGCAACCTACCAGCTAAAGCCAGTTGAACTTTGTTGGTGGAACGACCATTCTCGTCAAATACAACTCCATCTTCTCCACCCATTATAAGACCGCCTGATTTTGAAACTACGCCGGCTAACCTCTTAGCATACGGGGACTTTGATTTTCTGAAAGTATCGGGTTTTTCCGATATTTCTAAAATATCGCCCGGAAAATAATCTACGACTTTCCCTTGGATAGCCACGTATTCTGTTAAATCGGGCAAGGCGCCGGTTACAGAACCCTTGGCTCGAAGAGAAGAGCCGTCGGTCGCGTTATTATGACTACCCAATCTTACAACGGTCGGTGATACAGATGGTAAACTAAATTTTCCGGGCTCAACGATGGTGAGTCTCGCCGAAGCCGTAGGAGCAATCCCGCCCATGCCAACTCGTCCTTTAGTGTCTATCTCTATACGAGAGAACGCGATACCGGGCTCTGTCGTACTGCCGGTTGTAAAGACGAGACTGTGAGCTGATTCGGTACCAAAAGATACAACCGCAGGGGCCGCCGGATATTGGATGCCGGCGCGTCTTGCGGTGCCGTCATCGGTTGTTATAAAAAGCGGCCAAAAAAATGTGGCGGAAGCCCCCAATCCTAAACGCGTGGCTGCCTCCGGAACCATACCGACGCCTACTTGGCCGATTTCGTTGATAGTAAAATTACCGACTGTATCCCCGGTATTTCTAACCACAAATGCATTCCCGGCTGTGCTACGCCTAACTGTTAATTTGCCCGTAGGAGCACTCGTGCCCACGCCTACATTATTAGAGACATCAACTGAAATAGTGCCGGAGCCTCCGGGCGGATTTTCGCTGGGACCATTCCAGGCGAAAGCGACTAAAGCAAAAAGCATTAAAGTCAAAGTGAAATGAGTTATCCAAAAAAATTTTGACTTGGGAGCCATATATATTTTAATTATAGCAAACTGGCGCGCAAAGCGCGCTGATGTTTATTAAATGTTGTATTTTTCTGTCATCCCAAAAGGATTCTTATCCTATTTGGGATCTAGTAATTCCTATCAGAAGTCTGGATTCCTGCTTTCGCAGGAATGACAGAGAAATGTTTAAATTTTGAAGACAACCGATTTTAAATATTTAAATATTGCAATGTTTAAATTTTGAAAATAAAATCCGCCTTTCGGGCGGATCTTATTTTTATTCCGACATCTCTTCTTTGCTTTCTTCACGGAGCACCTCTCCGGCTCTCGCTCGATGAGACGCGAGACCGGTACCTACCGGGATCAAGCGGCCAATAATAACGTTTTCTTTCAAGCCGCGGAGTTGATCAATCTTGCCTTCGGTCGCGGCCGAAATTAAGACTCTGGCAGTTTCTTGGAAGGAGGCGGCAGATAGGTAGCTCTCGGTTGAAAGGGCGACTTTCGTAATGCCCATCAAAAGCTGTTTAGCTTTGGCCGGAGTTTTGCCGGCTTTTTTCAAAGCGCGGTTCACTTCCATAAACTTAGCTTTTTCTATAATCTCACCGGTTACAAATTCTGAATCGCCCGGCTCTTTAATTTTTACTCGGCCGAACATCTGGCGAATAACAACCTCAAGATGTTTGTTGTTAACAGGAGAACCTTCAGAGGTATAAATCCTTTGAACTTCATTAACTATATACTTTTGAACAGCCTCGGAGCCTTTATACACCAATAGCTCTTTGATGTCCAAGTGCCCGACGCAAAGCTGATCGCCTTTTTTAACATCGCTGCCTACTTTAACAAGGATCTCGGCTGTACGAGGGATTGGGTACTCCATCGCTGATTCTTTTTTAGATGGCGGAACAACGCGGATAATCTTTAAAAGTCCCTTTTCTTCAATTGACTCAACGCTACCATCAATCTCCGACATAAACGCTTTACCCTTAGGAGAGCGAGCTTCAAAGATTTCTTCAACACGAGGAAGGCCCGAGGTAATGTCAGCTCCGGCGACACCTCCAGTGTGGAAAGTTCTCATGGTAAGCTGGGTGCCCGGCTCGCCGATTGACTGCGCGGCCACAATGCCGACAGCCTCGCCTATGCCAATGTGTTTATTGGTGCCAAGGTCAAAGCCGTAGCACTTAGAGCAAATGCCGTATAAAGTTTTGCATCTTATGGGACTTCTAACAACGACGGATTCAATCCCGGCGGCTTCAATAGCTTCGGCGGTAACTCTGTCGATGGATTCATCGGCTCTAACCAAAATTTTATTACCGATCTTCACATCATTTAACGCGGTTCTTGAGAATATTTTACTGACGAATGGCAAGCCGAACTCGGCTCCATCCGATTTTTTGAGCTCTATACCGTCTTTCGCGCCACAGTCCTCTTCTCTTATTACCATATCTTGGCAAACATCAATCAAACGCCTTGTTAAGTAACCGGCTGAAGCGGTTTTTAAAGCGGTGTCAGTGGTACCTTTTCTCGCGCCATGGGTTGAAATAAAATATTCAAGCACAGAGAATCCTTCCTTAAACGATGCTTTAATAGGAAGCTCAATAGTCTCACCTTTGGGGTTAGCAACCAAGCCCTTCATACCCATCATCTGGGTGGGCTGGGCCCAGGAGCCTCTCGCTCCGGAAGATATAATAGAAAATACGGAGCTATCTTCCCCTAAAGCCTGCGGGACCAATTTAGCCAAAACTGACTTTACTTTGCTCCAGATGCTTATGACGCGCTCTCTTCTTTCGCCGGCCGTTAGGAAGCCCTGCTCGTATTGATCGCGAACCACCGCTTCTTCTTTGTCAGCTTCGGCTATAAGCGCTTTCTTTTCGTGCGGAATTTTCATATCGTCCATACCCCAGCTAATGCCCGATTTAGTCGCGTATTCAAAACCAACTTTTTTAATCTTATCCAAATACTCGGCCGATTTTTCGTTGCCGTAAGTAATAATAATTTTACCCACAACTTTAGAAAGGCCTTTCTTGTCGAGCATAATGTTCACATACTCAAAATCATCGGGCAAAGCGCCATTGAACAATATGCGGCCGACGGAAGTCGTGATTCTTTCTTTAGGATTTTTAGGATTTGGAACCTCTACCAAAGACTGGGTTTCAATATAGTTGAAATTGTAAGCGAGCATAGCTTCGTTCACAGTCCCAAACTTCATGCCGGTACCCTTGCCGCCAACTTTCTCCTTAGTCATATAGTAACAGCCCAAAACAATGTCTTGAGTCGGAACCATGATCGGCTCTCCGGTCGCGGGCTTTAAGAGGTTTACGCTTGAAAGCATAATGTTTGAGGCTTCTTTTTGCGCCTCAACGGTCAATGGCAAGTGAACGGCCATTTGATCGCCGTCAAAGTCGGCGTTAAAAGCGGTGCAGACCATAGGCGGAATACGGATAGCCAAATCTTCTATAAGCAAGGGTTGGAAAGCTTGCACGCCCAAGCGGTGAAGCGTAGGAGCGCGGTTTAACAAAACTTTCTTGTTGACGATAACTTCTTCCAATATGGCCCAAACCTCCGGAGGAGCCAATTCAATAAGGCGGTTGGAATTTCTGATGTTGTGAGCCAATCCTCGCTCGATAATTTTATTGATAACGAAAGGCTTAAAAATTTCCAAAGCCATTTTCTTTGGCAAGCCGCATTGATGAAGTTTTAATTCGGGGCCGATTACGATTACCGAACGACCGGAATAGTCAACGCGCTTACCCAAAAGATTTTGGCGAAAGCGGCCTTGTTTACCTTTTAACATTTCGGCTAAAGATCGAAGCGGTCTTCTCTGCGCCGACATCTGCTGAACGCCGAAGCGGGCGGAATTGTCTACAAGCGCGTCCACCGACTCCTGAAGCATTCTTTTTTCGTTAATAACAATGACGTCCGGAGCTTTAATCTCCAGCAATTTCTTCAAACGATTGTTGCGGTTTATAACGCGGCGATACAGGTCGTTAGAGTCAGAGGTCGCATAACGACCGCCGTCTAACGCGACCATTGGGCGAAGATCAGGAGGTAAAACCGGCAAAACAGTTAAGACCATCCATCCGGGCTTCAAATTTTGCTTGTACATAGAGCTCGCCACCTTAAGACGCCTGGAGAGGCGAACTTCAACCGCCGAATCTTCGGCCTCTTTAAGAGCTTTTTTGAGTTCGGAAACCAGTTTTTTTAAATCAATATTTTCAAGAATTTTCTTGATGCCTTCGGCTCCGGTCGCGGCTTCAAAAACATCTCCGAAGCGTTTTGATAAATTATAAAATTCGCTTTCGCTAAGAATTGACCCCGGGTGGAGAGATTGGAGCTCTTCTTTGGCCGTCAAAAATCCGGACTTCAAATCTTCGGATGTTAAGTCGTCCTCTTTAATACTCTTTTTGCGCGATTTAAACTCGGCTTCCAGATCTCCTAAAACTCTTTTTCTATTTTCGTCGTTAACAGAAGTGACAATATAAGCGGCGTAATAAACGACTTTTTCCAGTTTTTGGGTAGAGACGTCCAAAAGCAAGCTCACCTTGGATGGAGCGCTTTTTAAAAACCAAATATGCATAACCGGAGCGGCTAAGCTGATATGACCCATTCTCTCCCGACGAACTATGGCGCGAGTAACTTCCACGCCGCACTTGTCGCAAACAACATTTTTATATCTCACTCTTCTATATTTACCGCAATAACATTCCCAATCTTTGGTAGGGCCAAAGATACGCTCCGAAAACAAGCCGTCTTTTTCCGGACGCTGGGTGCGATAGTTAATAGTTTCCGGCTTTATGACTTCGCCGTGAGACCAGCCGAGGATATCGTCGGGGGAAGCAATTTTTAATTTTATACCTGAAAAGTTCATAGTTTTGGCTAATATTAAATGTTTAATGGATAACGGAAGACTCTTTCTACTTCTTTTCAGTATTGCTTTCCTCGACCTTTCCTCCTATTTCTTGTTCTTCATTTATGATTTCAACATTTAAGCACAAGGCTTTTAATTCTGAAACTAAGACGTTGAAAGACGCCGGAACGTTTGGGCTTTTAATCGGCTCTCCCTTAATGATCGCTTCATAGGCGGCTGAACGCCCCAAAACGTCGTCGGATTTTATAGTCAACATTTCCTGCAAAGTGTGCGCGGCGCCATAACCCTCAAGAGCCCAGACTTCCATTTCACCAAACCTCTGGCCTCCGAATTGCGCTTTACCTCCTAACGGCTGTTGAGTAATTAAAGAATACGGACCAATGGAGCGCATATGAATCTTGTCTTCAACCAAGTGATTCAATTTCATCATATATTTTATGCCCACGGTAACCGCTTGATCAAAAGGCTCACTGGTGCGGCCGTCGTAAAGCTTGACCTTGCCGCTTTCAGGAAGGCCGGCTTTTTTCAACTCTTCTTTGATTTGATCTTCGGTGGCACCCGAGAGAGCCGGGGTTATCGCTCTATAGCCCAAGGTTTTCGCGGCCCAGCCAAGATGAGTCTCTAAAATCTGGCCGATGTTCATACGAGAAGCAACGCCCAATGGATTCAAAACAACGTCAACCGATGTGCCATCTTCTAAATAAGGCATGTCTTCAACCGGGCGCACTTGGGAGATAACACCCTTGTTGCCGTGGCGGCCGGCCAGCTTATCGCCTGCCATAACTTTCCTTAACTGGGCGACTTCAACCTGCACTCTTTTGATAATGCCCGGCTCTAATTTATCGCCGTTTTCACGGGAGAAAATTTTGATGCCAACAACACGGCCATATTTACCGTGCGGAAGAGTCAAAGAAGTATCTTTAACGTCTCTGGCTTTTTCGCCAAAAATAGCGCGAAGCAAACGTTCCTCGGCGGTTAACTCGCTCTCGCCTTTCGGAGAAATTTTACCAACCAAAATATCGCCGGCTTTAACTTCGGCGCCAATGCGGACAACGCCGTCTTCGTCTAAGTTTCTTAACTTTTCCTCGGATACGTTCGGGATGTCAGGGGTTGTCATTTCAGGGCCAAGTTTAGTGTCTCTTATATCGTGAGAGAAATCTTCGATGTGGATGGACGTGAAAAGATCGTTTTCAACCACGCGTTCCGAAAGGACGATGGCGTCTTCAAAGTTGGCTCCGCCCCATGAGACAAAAGCCACTAAAAGATTTTGGCCTAACGCCAAAGTGCCGTTATCTATGGAAGGCCCATCAGCCAAAATTTCTCCTTTTTTAACTTTGTCGCCTCTCTTAACCAATGGCCTCTGTGAAATAGAAGTTGCCTGGTTGGAGCGCTTGAACTTATTCAAAGCAAAAGTATAGACTTCGTCCTTGCTTTTCAGGACTATCTTTTTGGCGTCAACGTCTGTTACTTCACCGGCCTCCGGCGCTAGAATTAAGTGCCCGGAATCTCTCGTGGCTTTATCTTCCATACCGGTGCCCACATACGGGGCGGAGGCTTTAACTGAAACAACGGCTTGACGTTGCATGTTAGAACCCATCAAGGCGCGGTTAGCATCGTCGTGTTCCAAGAAAGGAATCATGGCGGTCGCAACGCTGATTGATTGGTTGGGCGCCACATCCATCAAGTCAACTTCATCTCTCGGACAAATACCCGGCTCGCCGTTGATACGAGCTTCAACCATTTCATCTAGAATATGGCCTTCTTTATTTTGACGAACTCCGGCGTGGGCGATTTTGTATTTTTCTTCATCCAACGCGTTCAACCAAACGGTCTCGCCGGTGGTTTTTCCTTTTTTAATAACTGCATAGGGAGTTTCCAAAAAACCCAGCTCATTTATGCGGGCATAATTTGACAAGTGGTTTACTAAGCCGATGTTCGCGCCTTCAGGGGTCTCAATCGGGCAAATGCGGCCATAGTGAGAACGGTGCACGTCACGGACTTCAAAGCCGGCCCGCTCGCGAGTCAAGCCTCCTGGGCCCATGGCTGAAATACGCCTCTTGTGCTCGATTTCGGCCAACGGATTAACCTGATCCATGAATTGCGAAAGCTGTGAAGATGAAAAGAATTCTTTAACAACAGAAATTAAAGGCCTCGCGTTTATAAGCTGGGCGGGAGAGAGCGTATCAATATCTAATGTAGACATCCTGTCTTGGACGATACGGCGCATTCTCGCCAAACCGACTCTTAACTTATTTTGCAAAAGCTCGCCCACCGGACGGACGCGTCGATTGCCCAAATGATCGATATCGTCAGGCTCGGCGATCTGCTCGTTATTAAGCTTAATAATTTCTTTCAATATATATGCTAAATCATCAAAGCCTAAAAGTCGGGATTTTTTGTCTTTTTTACCGGAGGCGTGATCTTCCGAGCCAAAAGATAACCCTAGCTTTTCATAAGGAGCCATTCTTTGATTTAACTTAAAGCGGCCGACGTTTGAGAGGTCATAACGATCAAGACGATTAAACATGGCGTCAATTAAGCTTTTGGCGTTTTCGGCGGTCGCCAAATCGCCCGGGCGAAGCCGCTTGTAGATTTCTAAGTAAGACTCGTCCATTGTGGCCGATGATTTTTTGAGCGTCTGCTTAACATGCTTCACCGCGCTGGAATCGGAGTCCTCAAAAATCTTTTGGAGATCTTCATTAGAAGAACCTCCAAAAATTTTTAGCAAATCAAAAGCCGAAGCTTTTCTGCGGCGGTCGATTTTCACTCCAATAAAACCGTCGGGATCGGTTTCAAACTCAAGCCAAGCGCCTCGGTTAGGAATAATTTTCGCGCCAAAAAGCTTTCTGCCTCTCCAGACATTAGCGGTAAAGTAAACGCCGGATGAGCGGATAAGCTGCGAGACAACCACGCGCTCAACTCCATTGATAATAAAGGTGCCTCGTTCGGTCATGACCGGGAAGTCGCCGAAATAAACCTCCTGCTCGCGGACGGTTTTGCTTTTGTTGTTAGTGAGTTTGGCTTTGACGCGAAGAGTGGCTTCGTAAGTTAAGCTTTTGAATTTTGAATATTCTTCGTCGTACTTTGGATCATCGAGATAAAAATCGGAGAAGTGAAGTTCTAAATCTTTACCGGAATAGTCTTTAATGGGGGAGATTTCGTCAAGCAATTCTTTGACATCCTGCTTTAAAAATTTCTTATAAGAATCAGTTTGAATCTCGGCCAAATTCGGCTGATCAATTAATGCTCCCGGATGAGAGGAGAAAACCTTGGTGGGTAGTTTATGAGTTGACATAGTGTGAGGCGACTTTTGTTAACTTATAATTTTTGAGTCTTTCGATGAGACTTAGGGCAAACAATGCCCCCTAGCTTTTTTGAGCTTTTAATTGTTCAAATCTAGACCACCAGGTTTCAATTCGGAGTTTTACTTTGAATTACAAAATTTAATTTTTATAATTCAAATTTTTATTTACTTGTCTGACTTTTGAAAAAAACTTACGTTATGAAAATATAAAACTCACCCTTTTTGGGAAGTTTTTGGTTTTTATGGAAAAAATATATTAATGTAGTGATTATAAACAAAACGGCCTGATCCTGTCAATGGGGGTGTTGGGGATAAACAAATTTTCGGAAGTCGGACTTCCAAAAATTAATCGCGCCCCTAGAGACGATTGTGGGGAGAGCGTTGCTCGCGCTCTCCCCTTTTGGTTACCTCTTATCCCTATTACGGGACTCGCGGATTCCCTCCGCTTCGATCTTTTTATCGGCGACTACTTGCCTATAGCTTCGGCCATGAAATGCCTGACTATGGGCAAAGTCGTCTTCATTTTCGATAGAATCTTCCCACTGCCTGCTTTGTCCCCCGGCGAGCTTTCGCTCGCGCGCCACAATTCCTACCGGCGAGATTATAATCATTGTTTTTCCTCCGTTTTTGAGCCGTTTTGAACCTTCCCTTTTTACTGCTTCTAGTATAGCAAATAACGGTAGAGTTGTCAATATGCCCGAGAGAGTGCTCAACTTCTGTCATCCCAGCGAACGCTGGGATCCAGACTTCTGATAGAAGTTACTGGATCCCAAATCGATTAAGAAATCGTTTGGGATGACAACCATTGGATACATTGGGATGACAATCGTTCCGTATTAGAATGTCAAATATAAACCCCGCTCGCTAACGCGAAACGGGGTTATTTTTTATTTATATTACTCGGAGCTATACCCCAGAGGATCAACGCTGTCATCGTCGACTGGCGCTTCAAGCACAATAGTCAACCCATCTAGGTCAGCCGCGATTACTTCTACGGCTCTCCCGTCTTGGTTTGTGGTGCCATCGCAAGTTGTTTTCGATCCATCGGCGAGCAAGGACTCAATCTTTCCCCAGCGGACGTACATATCAAGAAGCAGCCTCTCTTCAAGTCGAAGATCATGAACGTCGAAGACGCTATTATCAGCAAGGGATTTGTGACTCAAAACAAGGACATAATCTGACTTATTATCTGTTTCCTTAATTGATTCGAGTTTTTTCAGGTCACCTACCTCAACATCAACATGCACATCAGCAAAGTGATGTTTGAAAGTTTCTACAATCCACAAAAGGTCAAGCTTTTTGGAAACGAATACCAGCCAATCATTGTATTTATGATTGGGAGCTTTAAGCCCCGAGAAATCAACCTCAAGACCGAAGATCTCACGATAAAACTGTTGCCAGCTTTTTGAGGTAGCCGCAAATTCCAAATCCAGCTGCTCGCGGGATTTCGCATCCTCGGCATCCACATTGTCTATTACAAATCCGACCAGCGTTTCCGCCGCAGAAAGCGCGAACTGCACCATACCCAATGCTTTAGAAATCAGTGACCTAAACATCCCCTTTTTGGCCATTCCACGCCCTCCACTTCCGCCTTCTGAAACTTATAGTATTATATTGTATAATTATTTAATTGTCAAGAATGGTAGGCATAAGGAGCAAGATAAATCCCTCCCCGTAGATGAATTTAGAATGTTGAATATAGAGCGTGAAATATGAAGACTACGAGCTTTACGAAAGGGAGAAAAAAACCGCGCGAGGCGGTTAATATTTTTTTCTTGACAATTAAAATTAGCCAACAAGCACAATTACCAATCCCTCTGATCCGGTTCCTCATCATAGCTACGAACAAGTTCACATTCGTAGCACCTCTGCCTTATTGTTTTTGCTCTATCAGGCTTAAATATGTCTTTCGCGATCCTTACCAATGCCGGATGGAATTTCGGTGAACCGCTCTCATCTTTAGGATCTTTGAAAAGATCACGCAACGAAAACCACTTAAACTCTTTGTATTCGTTATTTTTTGATATGTTTTTTATTTCATCTTCTTTGAGCTTAAGAAGAATAGTGGTATTTAAGGAATGGCAACCATTGCCTTGAGGAACCTGCCTTCTCTCTCCCCATACAGTTGAATAAACTCCGATAATATTGCCGAATCTTTCATTCGCCAAGTCTAAGCCCAATTCCCTTTTTATATTCCGTTTAGCCGTGTCGTTAAAACTTTCGCCCGGGCGCATACGGCCACCTATCACCCACCAATCGGGCTGGGGCGGATAAGCGCGGAGGCCCAGCAATATTTTTGTCTTTTTAAAGTTTACAACCGCGCAGTCAACGCAGGCGAAAACAATATTGTCCAAAACTTGGGAATATACATCGTCGTTTAAAAAAGTTGGTTTACGGGAGACGTATGAAGGTTCTTTAAAGTGAGTCTTCTCTTCGGTTTTAAAACGACTGTAATCGCGAGATTTTATAGGCAACATCTCACATCCTCCGTCACCCCTTAGTAGCCATAGTTATAACAGCAATATTTGCCGTTAAGTTTCCGCGGCTATAACCCTAAATATCTCGCGCGGTTATCATTATGCTCGTCAAAATCTTCGCTAAAAATTGTCTTTTGGGTTTTGGGGTCGGATAGATAAAAAAGATAACGGCTTTTTTGAGGATTTAACGCGGCGTAGATGGCATGCGCTCCGGGGTTAGAAATAGGCGTGGGCGGGAGGCCGCGATGAATATAGGTGTTATAAGGCGAAGCAATACTGAAGTCGTCGCGGGAAAGTTTGAGACTCTCGCAAGTTAAGAGCGCGCCGCCGCATTTACCGTATAAAACTGTCACGTCAATCTGAAGGCCCATGCCGATATCCAATCTTTTTTGAATGATGCCCGAGACCAGCTCGCGGTCATTTAAAACATCGGGCACTTCTTTTTCAATTAATGAAGCAATAATCAAATATTTATAAAAGTCTTTGCCCTTTGCGGAAAGTTGATTCGCCGCTTTGATTTTAAAATTATCCAGCATTTTTCTTACAACCAATTTAGGATCGGAATGCGGCGCAAAGCGATAAGTGTCCGGGAAAAGAAATCCTTCAAAAGACAGGGACTTATTCAAAAAAGGATAATCAGCGATAAATTCTTTAGGCGTTAAATTTAAAATGCCTTTAGGCGGAATAATGCCTAACGCGGATAATTTACGATCAATGTCTTTAACAGTTAACCCTTCAATAATCGGTGTTACTAAATCTTCCGGACCTCTCACGAATTTCTCTGTTATTTCTACCGCGCTCTCCGCGGGGCTCACCCTATAATAACCCGGCTTTATGGCATGGGCGCTCCCCGAAAAAAGCCCGTACCACCTAAAACTCCGCGCGGAACGAATTAGGCCTTCTCCTAAAAGCTTTTCGGACACTGACGAAAAACTCTCGCCTTTATCTATATATATCTCTTTAACCTCGCTAAGTTTATTTCCGGACAAAGGTTGCAAATTATAGATGAATAACGAAAAGAGGAGACTTAAAATTGAAAGAGTTATGATGTGGTATCGTGGCATAGGTTGTTAGGCGCGTTAGCTTAATTAGCTTCACTAGCTTGGGAGATTAAAGCTAGTGAAGCTAGAAGCTAGTTCTCATGGCAATGCTCTGAATCATGCCTATAAGTATAAAGTTTACCAATAAATTCGACCCGCCGTAACTCAAAAGAGGAAATGGCACCCCTATAACGGGGAAGAGCCCTACGGCGGAGCCGATGTTAAATACAAAATGAAGAAGCAATACTATAACCGCCCCGAGACATAAAAATTTAGAAAAATTATTTTGCGCTTGCATTCCAATAGAGGCGATTCTCCATAGTAAAAAAAGAAAAGCCCCTAAAACCAAAATTCCGCCAAATAAACCCCACTCTTCAACAAGCGCGGAAAAAATAAAATCGTTGTGAGCTTCAGGGAGAAAGCCCAGTTGCGATTGCGTGCCCTGATTCCAGCCCTTGCCCCAAAATCCGCCGGAACCAATGGCGATTTTTGATTGGATAACGCTGTAGTTTACTCCTAGCGGATCTCTTTCCGGATAAAATAGGCCCAAGATTCTTTCTTTTTGATAATCGGCCAAAAAACCATTCCAACCCCACGCCATAAGCGCTACGCCCAAAATCAATCCGATAAATATATGGCGGGGACGGATGCCGGACACGAAAAGATAACCGACAAATAATCCGCCCAAAATCAAGGCGGTGCCCATATCGGGCTGGAATAAAACAAAAGCCGCCGGCAAGGCGAAATAGGCGGCGGGAATTAAAATGTTAGATAAATGAGCGATGCTTATATGTCGCTTGGCAAAAAAATAAGAAAAAATAACAATCAAGGCGACTTTGGCAAATTCAGAAGTTTGAAACTGCGCCGGGCCGATAACTATCCAGCTTCGTGTTCCGCGAATGGGAGTGGCAAATAGAACCGTAAAAATCAAAAGCGCGATAGCTAAAAAGTAAATTCCGGCCACTACAAATCTGTGGGTTAAAAATGGCCGGATATCGATCATAGAAATGGCAAAAGCTATGGCGAAGCCAATAATAATGGATATCAGCTGTTGACTAAAATAGAGCGGCTTAACGCTCCAGATAACAACCAAGCTCGTGAGCGATAAAAAAATAACCGGAAACAGCAACCCGATATCGAGTTTTTTTAGGTAAGACAACATAGGACGAGGGTATAGGGTATAGGGTATAGGGTATAGGGTATAGGGTAAAATTTCAAACTTTCACTAAGAAAAATTAGTTCCTAGTAATGCCCGATTCTTATCGGACCGCATCGAAGGACTACCCTAAACCCTAAACCCTGCACCCTATACCCTCTCTTTGCTACCGGCGGGATTCGATGTATGTGCGGGTTAGTTTTGGATCAAGATTTTTTAAATCATCCGGCGAAGCGGGTATAAAAATTCTGAAAAATCTGTCTTCAAACGGCTTTAAGTCGGCGACAAATGTCTTCGAAGCCCCAAGGGGCAGGCCTGAATTGCCAAAAATCACAGCCGAGACAACGGCTTTATCAATGAAATACGAATTTTTATTCTGGACCACTCCTTGAACCGCGATTCCCGCCGATTCCACTTTAGTTATTATCTCCCTCGCGTTCGTCTCCGGGCGTTCAAAAACTTCCGGCTTTTGCCAAATAAAATCTCTGGGTATTAACTCGGACTTCCCTACTAATCTGAAATCAACCTCAAGAGGCGCCAAAACGATATTTTTGATTTCGCCGGCGTAGATGAATGATTCGTCGGTTATGGTTTCTAAAATATTTCCGGAGTTATCATAAAAATTTAAATCATAAATAAATTTTGAGGCGCCGTAATTCAGGTTAGGATTCCGGATTTCAATGAGCGCGGTAACGCTTTTCTCTCCTAACTCAAAGATCTGAATCGGCAAAACTTTAAGCGGTTTTAAACGCTTTAGGGCACAGTCGGCGCAATTCGGGCCACCGCAGTCAATTTCCGCCTCGTCTTGATTTAACTTGCCGTCAAAACAGTTGGGCGCCGATTTTAAAAATTCAAAATAAACTCCGGCTATGAGACCAGCCAAAATCAGAAGATAAAAAAAACCGTATATTAATTGCTTGGCGAGTCTTCTGGACATGTTTTTATATTACTATAAATTACTTCTTCCGTCATGGCGAGATAAAAGGTAGTTTCTCGACTCGAAGACTCGCTCGAAAACTATTATTTTATTCTTCGACCTGCCCGCCATTGGCCTCCGCCTGCGGGCGACCC
>Ga0209515_10004168_pt1 | contig 19786 bp, 24 predicted proteins | sample Subgroupgradi54m_FD_187454 | JGI IMG/M metagenome (GOLD analysis project Ga0209515, IMG submission 187454) | Subsurface groundwater microbial communities from S. Glens Falls, New York, USA - GMW60B uncontaminated upgradient, 5.4 m (SPAdes)... ...
TAAGAGATGTTCTAGTGCTGAATCAAAAACAGTAAAAAAAACATTTCGTTGAACAGTTCGTACAAGAAGCCATCCCTTAGGTTTGTAGTCTTTTGGAGTAAATAATCCTTGCTTCTGTGCTTCATTAATAAGAGGGAGATTACAATGATATAATTCAGTTAGTTGATCCAAAGATAAAACTCCAGGATAGGTTTCAAACAATTTTATTTTTAAAGCATTTACCGCACTTATTCCTTTTTGTGTTTGAAATTTGTTGTTACGTAAGTATTGGTATAACGCTCCTTCTGTTTTTTCAAGAAGTGTTGCAACATAATCATACTTCAGAATAGTTTGAGGGAAATATTGTTTCCCTTCAAGAATAATTTTTTTCTCCAAAGGAAGAACATATCCTTCTGAAACTAATTTTGTTTCTAATGATTGTGTTAAGAGAGAAAGAGGGTGTTCTAAATTTGTTCCAATAAGTTCTAAATTCTTCTTTCCTTCTAAGTTTATTTCCTTTCTCGTTTCAACTTTTTTAGGAGCCGGTTGTTCTTTTACAAGATGAAGTTCAGGTAAAATGTTATCAGTTCTCCTTTCAACAAATGTATCAAAAATTTCATAGAACGCTTGTCTTTGTTGTGTTCTAAAAACTCTTGGATTCTCTTTAAATTTTATATCTAAACGAAACAAACCAGCACGTTCTGCTTCTTGGAGTTGTTTCTGTGAAGAACCATAAAGTGTCACAAGTTCTTGCAGTGTTAAGGGAGTATACTTGTAAGGTGTTGCATTCTCAAAGAGTTTTATTTTAAGAATATTGGCAGAATTAACACCGGCTTCTGTTGGAACATGATGGTTTCGCAGAATTTGTTTAAATGCAGGAACATTTTTTTCAAGAATCTCTGCCGCTACATCATAAGTTAAAATTTTATTCAGTGCATATTCATTTTCATCTAAAGATATATTTCCATTTTCTAAAAGATAATGTTCATTCTTCAAACGTTGCTCTAAGGAATAAGATAAATCAAGAAGAGAATCATGACGAGCAGGAGTAGTTATTTTTGAAAGAGATCCAGCAGTAACTTCTAAAGGAATATCTTTTCTTAGTTGATCAACTTTCAGAACATCTTTTTCTTTCAAAGATATAATGGAAGATTCTGGAGTTTTTTGTTCTTCAATGCGTACATCAGAACGAGGGGCATTTAATGTTTCAAGTTTAGTTTTTACTTCTAATTCTTTAGCTGCAGCAACAAGAGGTTTAATGATTTCAATAGGTGCTTTTCGTTGAGAAAGATCAGGGGTTTTAGAATCAAAATGTGATTTCTGCAGTTCATTAATAGGTGATGCTAACTGTGAATGATCTCCCCCCCCCTTGTTTTGCAAAACTGGTTGAATTTGAGTTAACACAAGTGATTGGATTTCTAGAGGCTGAAAACTTCTTCGTTCTACACTAAGAATATGTAAACGTTCATCATGCTGAATATATTGAACAAAAACGTTATTTGAAGGTTCTGAGGTTTCAGCTAAAGGAAAACTTCCGAAAGGAACCAGATTAACAGAAAGACGTGCTCTGCCTGAATGAGGAATAACTTCAAAATCTACAAGCTGAACGCGTTCATTAGTTCCAATAATTGGAATTTGAGCTCTATAATATCCATTTGTTTGACGTTCTAAAGAATACTCAAGGTGTTGTCCTGTTAAATGATCTACAAGCGTTCGTAGAGAAAACCCTTTATCCTTTTCATTACTGTCCATAAGTTCTAAAGAAAAAATAAAAGATTATAAACCTTACTTTTGACTATTTTAAAATTTTAAAGAAGAAAAATAACAATAAACGCGTAAGAAAAGACGTAAGCCCTTAAGAACATACATCGTGGGTGGAGATCATAAAACGGGCCGGATGAGATTCGAACTCACGACCCTCTGCTAACTTCCTTATAGCTAGAAGGCAGCTGTGCCAAGTTTAAATTCATCTAAACCTGTATGCGCTATGTACCTCAAATCTTTGAATACCTTTCAAAAGACTCATCCAGGCTGCGCTACCGGCCCATAAGTAAATGAAGTTAAACAAGGCTTTTAATATCTTTCGTCTTTCTTTAAAAATCGTTTTTGAGGAACAAAAGCAAAATTTTTCAAATATTTGAAATTTTAATATATTTAAAGAATTATCAACTATTTTTTTAAAGAGAGTTCATTAATAAAAGGTGATAACTAAACTCGAAATTTTCTGAAGATATTTTTCCATTTCACAAGTCCTCCAATTAAAAATAACAGTCCAATAAGCAAAGAGGTTAGTGAAAAAATAAATTCATTTAAGAAATTTGTTTTTATAAAAAATAATCCCCCAAAACCTCGAATAAGATAAATGCTTGCAATAATAAAAATCATAGGTTTCAAAAAAGGTAATTTTCTAAAAGCAAGATCTGCAGAAAGCCCATAGAGTCCAAAAAGAAAGAAAATAAGAGCTACAAAAAGGGTAAGTACATAAGGTAAAGAAAAATGAAGAAGAGCAAGCATACGCATTTCTTTTGCAATTCCTGTTATTTCAAAGAATGTATCAGCCCATAAAAGTCCAAAAATATGCAAAAATGCAATAAAGAAATTTAAGATTCCTCCAAGTTTTAACATCATGTTGTTTCAAAGAAAAGAAGGCATAATTTATTAATAAACGTATTCATTTTAAAAAGAGAAGGAGTAAGATATAGAGCTTTATAGCATTAATATTTTAAAAGAGCTAATAATAATGTTTATATGCTAAAGAAAATCAAAAAAGAAGAATGGTTCATCAAAGTTTTAAATTAAAATTGCCATTAAAAGGAGCGTATTATATTGTATTTCTCTCTTTCATTTTAACACTTGCTGCGCCTCTTCTTTCTCCAATATTTCCAATTTTTATAAAATCATTTGTAGCAAAAGAAGCATATGTGGGTTACATTGGTGCACTTCTCTCTTTATTATTATTAATCTCTAATGTTTTAGCAGGAAAATGTTTAGAATATACAACAAAAGTAAAGCTTCTTAAAATAGCAACATTAGGCTACAGTATTTCCTTTATCATATTAATCTTTGTAAAAAATGTGTATCAATTCTTATTTTTAGAATTATTTAAAAACTTTTTTTTAGTAGCTTCTTATATCTCTCTTGGATTATTATTGAGGGATTTATCAAAAAATAAAAATATTGGAAAAATAGAAGGGTGGAGTTTCACAATAGCAAATGTTGCGTTTCTTATAGGTCCATTAATAGGGGGACTCGTAGCAGAAAAATATAGCTACACTGTTTTATTTTCAATTTCAGCATTATTCCCTATGCTCGTCTTTCTTTTATTAATGATAAATCCCTTAAAAATAAAAGAAAATAAAACAACAAACCATAAACATACGTTAGAAAATATAAAATCCTATTTTAAAAAGAGAAATCTAACTTTAATTTATATATCTTCTATTGGTCTTTTATTTTGGTGGACTGTTGTTTATTTATACATTCCTTTATATTTAGTTAAAAATAATTTAGGAATAGACAAGATAGGTTTATTTTTAGCATTAATTACTATACCTTTAATTTTATTAGAAATTCCAGCAGGAAAATTAGCTGATAAATTTGGATATAAAAAATTTTTGTTTTTTGGATTTCTCTTTGCAGCTATCTGTGCCTCTTTAACATATTTTACAAATACAACGTACACAATGGTACTATTTGTTATAGCAAGTATCGGATTTGCATGTATAGAACCTCTTAGAGAAGCCTTTTTCTTTAAGATAGTAAGTAAAGAATACGAAAAGGCATATTACCCTATATTTAAAACAGGAATAGATGTGGGAAGAATCTTATGTTTAATAATTTTATCAACAGTATTGCTGTATTCAAATTTTAAAATTGTATTTGTTACGTTAGCAGTATGTATGGGAATTTTTAGTCTACTAATGTTATTAATAAAAGAAAAATGAAAATTATTATTGAACACTTAGAAAAGAAACTATATCCTTGGTGCATCATAGAATACAGACAGATATCAAAAGAAATTGGAAAAAAGAATTTAATTTTTACAAATATAAAATCTAAAAATGAAGCAAGAATCTTAAAAAAATTAGGAGAAGTAAAAGAAGAGAGTGTGAGAGAACTTAATTTAAAAAATATTTGTTTGCTTGATCCTAAAGCAGAAAAAACTTTAACACCAAAAGAAAAATTTGATTATTATCTCTTTGGGGGAATCTTAGGAGATTATCCAGAACAAGGAAGAACAGAAAAATATCTGACTTCAAAATTAAAAAATAAGGAATTAAGAAATCTAAAAGAAGTACAAATGTCTACAGATACAGCAGTAAGGGTTACAAAATTAATAGTAGAAGGAACTTCAATAGAAAAAATAAAATTTAGAGATAAACCTTCAATTATTTTAAAAAAAGGAAAATTCCAAGAAGAAATTAATCTTCCCTATCGTTATGTCGTAAAAAAGAATAAAATAGTAATAAGTAAAGAACTTTTAACTTATTTAAAAAAGAAAGAAGATCTTTAAATCTAGAAGTATAAAAATTTTTTAGGTTATAACTTACGACTAATTGTCCTATTGTTGTTTCCCTTTTTCTTCTAGTTCTTTTTTTATTTCTTTAAGTAAAGGTTGAAAACATGCATGTGCAATTGAGAGGGCATCTTCTGCTTCTGCTTTGTTAGGGATGTAACCATAATAATTGATATTGTGTCTTAATTGTCGTAAAGAATCTATTAATTTTAGAGGACGTTCAGTATTTACATGCATCATTTCAAGTTCTTTAATCTGTGTTATGTGCTCTTGAGAAACAATACCTTTTGAAATGAGTCGAGCATCTCCAAGCATACGAAAACATTCATAGATATTTCTTATGATATTAAATGCAGATTCTTCTGTAATTGATTGATGAAGTGTAAATTGCATTTCTCGTTCTGCTGCAGTAATAATACTAAGAGCATTTTTTTTATCATGGTGCTTAATTCTTTGATTCATATCTTTACCTCAAGAAAGCCGTCTAAAACAATACCATTAGCAATATTAGCAAAAAGATTTAAGGATATTTTTTTGCGTGAGAAGATATGAATATTAACTGGCACATTTTTTTTATATCCTAATTTTTCAATAATTCCAAGACGAATTATCTCTAAATTACGATTGTCAATAACTTCAACAGCAATATCAATATCACTTTCTTCTACATCCATTCCCCAACGATAGCTTCCGAAAAGAGCAATAACTCGAGGTGAAGGAACTATTTTATAAACTGCATCAATGATTCCTGATGCGTAAACTGTCTGAAGGTTATAAGAAATTTTTTTAGTAACAAAAGAAGGATGTTGTTGATTTGCAGATAAAAGCCAAGCTTTCCCAATAATTTCTCTATTAAGGACTTGTTTTTCTATGAGTGATTCAACAATCTGTTTCGTAGCACTTTTTGAAGAATTGATAGTTCTAGCTAGTTCTGTAAGCCCTATTTTTGTTTTTGGGTATGAATAAAACCAAACCAAACACTTGTTGAATATTCTTTCAGTTTCATATACAGATACATCTTTTAATGTAATTTTAGTCTGTTTCATACTCATAAGTATTTTTAGAACCTTATAAACTTTTCCATTACTTAATAGTTTTAAAAAAGTTCACTTGAGTTTTATTAAAACCATAAGGTCTTTGTCAATAATTTAGAACCATTTTTTTAGAATATTATGGGAAAGAAGAAAGATCTAAAAATTTTTAAAAATCTTCATTTTTTTAAATGAACGTCTCTCTGAGGATAAGGAATTTCTATCTTTGCACGTCGATAAGCTTTATGTAATTCCTTTATAACATTATGAAGTAATATGGCTTTATTCTCTATATTTTCAGTCATTAAATGTAATTTAAAATTAATACTTGAGTCACCAAAATTTTCATAAATAAGAAAAGGTTCAAAGGAAGTTATTTTAGGTTCAAAAGTTTTCATAACACTTTTAGCAGTTTGAAGAGTAATTTTTTCAACTAAATCTAAATCACTAGAATAACTTACACCAAAAGGAATCTCAACTTTAAAATGTGTTTGAATTTGATTAAAATTAATAATAACTGATTGTGCTAGTTTACTATTTGGAATAATGATAATGTTGTTCTCTCTATTTTTTAGTCTTGTACTTCTCCAACCTATTTCAAAGATATATCCTCTTTCTCCAGTAGAAAGTTCAATATAATCTCCAATTTTAACGGGTTGATCAATAGCAATATAAACTGCAGAAAAAAAGTTTCCTAAAGTATCTTGTAATGCTAAAGCAACTGCTAAACCTGCAATACCAAGTCCAGTTAAAAGAGGTTTGATTTCTATTTTTAAAAGACTTAAGATAATTAATAATCCTATAAGATACATAATAATCGTAAAAACTCGCATCAAAAAGTAGAAGATGGTGTTATCTATAACAAATTTATTTTTTAATTTTAAATGGTCAATATACCAAATAAAAAAAGCTTTGATAATATTAGAACATGCATACGTAAGAACTAAAACTGAAATAATTTTATAAATTAAAATTAAACTAAAACCGTTTATTTTAAAATCAGGTTGAACATAATAAATAGAAATAAATGTTCCAATTAAAATAATAATTAATCTTAAAGGTGTTTTTAAAGAGCTTACTATTTTAGTGTTTAATGAAAATCTTTTAGAAGTAAGATTGGCGAGTTTATTAATAAGAAAAATAGCAACAAAAGACATAAAAATAAATAATAACAAAGTAACGACAGAGAGTATTATCTTATCAAGTTCAATCATTTTTTATATGAAAAATAAAAGCTATTTAAAACTATCTTTATTCATAGATAACTTATCATTTATTTTTTCTTAATAGTTCAAGAAGGTTTCATTACAAAAGTTCATACTCCAAAAACAAATATGGATAAATATTTTTATGATGTCCCACCTTAGTAGAAATTCAATGAAAAGTTTAAATAGTTCTAATTAGTACCCTATGTTACATAATGAAACCACAAGTTAAAAAAATAGCTCAAATTGCTTATTCAAAGTTTTACACAAGAGTTTTAGAAGTTTTTTTTCACTATCCAGAAAAAGAGTTTAGTCTTTCTGATCTAGCAAAAGAAATCTTAGACTTTTGGGATGCTTGTTTTCAAGAAATAATCCTATTATTAGAAAAAGAATTAGGAAGGGAATAAAATGAAGCAATACCTTTAAATTAAGTATTATACTACTTTAAGAATGCAAAAGAAAATACTTCTAGTGATTGTTTTAGTCTTAGTGATACTTATAACTGGAGTCCTATTAGGAATATTTTTTGGTCCAAAGAAAATAATTGAAGTTGAAAAATTCATAAAAGTTAACGAATCTTATTTTTCTTCTAAAGAAATAACTTTAGTGGGAGTGGATAATCTAGGAAAAGGAGTAGTTGCTAAAATGTCTGTAAATATAAAAGAAGGAACAGGACTTGTCTTAGTGAACATTAACAATACGCTTGCAGATTACCTCACACAATTAAGTGCAAGAAGAGCAGCTAAAATAGCTTCAGAGGTGACAAATAAAAGCATAAATAATTTAGACCTCATTTATAATTTAAAAACAAATGCAGGACTCATTGAAGGTCCTTCTGCAGGAGCTGCTATGACATTAGCAACAATTGCAGGTTTACAAAATAAAACAATAAACCAGTCAGTTATTATCACAGGAACAATAGAAGAAGATGGTTCAATTAATATTGTTGGAGGAATAAATGAAAAAGCACAAGCAGCAAAATTAACAAATGCCACTTTATTTCTTATTCCAGAAGGAAGATACAATGTCGGATATGAAGAAATAAAAAAATGCAAAGAAAAAGAAACAGTAATTTATTGTGAAATAGACTACTTACCCAAAGAAATAGATATAGAAAAAGAATTAGGAATAAAAACAATACAAGTAAAAAATATAACAGAGGCAGTAAAGTACATAATAACATGAAAGAAAATAAAAATTTAACAACAATGATCATGGTAGGAGTAGCTATCTTAATGCTGGTTAATCTAACAATGCTTGTAATAAATTATAAAACAGTAAAAGAGATAACAAATACAAAAAAAGAAACAATAAGTCCTCAAGAAAAAATAAGAAATCACTCTTTTTTAGAAGATCCACTTTCTCTAGAAAATTATAGCAAATTAAACATAAGTACAAATGGAACAACAATTATTCTTAGCCAAAATTGTACAAGAATAGTGTTACCTCTAAATGAAATTCAGCTTTACTCAATAAAAAATGCACTAGAAAATAAAATAGATGTGAGACCAACAATACACGATGTAATGAAATCAAGTTTTGAAGTGTTCAATATTTCCCTCATGTTAGTAAAAATAACAGAAACAAAAGATGATATCTATTTTTCAAAGATGTATTTTAAAAGTAATACTACTTTTTTAAGTATAGATACAAAACCAAGCGATGCAATAGCTTTAGCATTAAGAACAAACACACCAATATATATAAATAATAATATTATAGCAAAATATGCTGAAAAGATCTGTTAAAACTTAATCTGGTAAAAAAGTACCTTCTTTTAAAGATCCAAAAACAACAGACACACCTTGCTGTTTAATTTTTTCTAAACTTTTAAAAAAGAAAGCAATAATTCATAAAGTTTATATAAGAAATATTTATGAACAAGATTATGACAAAACGAGTATTAGTAACAGGAGGAGCAGGATTTATAGGAAGCCACCTCTGTGAAGAATTATTAAAAAGAGGATATGATGTTGTGTGTTTAGATAATTATTTTACTGGTTCTAAAGATAATATTCGTCATTTATTACAGAATCCAAAATTTGAATTTAAAGAACATGATATCACTGAACCATTAAACATTCAAGTAGATGAAATTTATAATTTAGCTTGTCCAGCAGCACCAATTCATTATCAGAGAGATCCAATAAAAACATTAGAAACCTCAATCTTAGGAATGAGTAATATCTTAAAATTAGCTTATAAGATAAAAAGAAAAAATCAAAAATCAGTAAGAGTTTTACAAGCAAGTACTTCTGAAGTTTATGGAGATCCAGATGAAAAACACCATCCTCAAAAAGAGGAGTATTGGGGAAATGTAAATCCAGTGGGGATAAGAAGTTGTTATGATGAAGGAAAAAGAGCAGCAGAATGTTTAATGATGGATTATAACAGGCAATATAAAGTTGATATTAGAATTGTAAGAATTTTTAATACATATGGGCCAAGAATGGCTCTAGATGATGGAAGAGTAGTATCTTCTATGATTACTCAAGCACTAAAAGAAGAACCAATCACAATTTTTGGTAATGGAAAACAAACAAGAAGTTTTTGTTTTGTGCAGGATTTAGTAAGAGGCTTAATTCTTTTTATGGAACAAGATGAATTTAAAGGGCCGCTAAATTTAGGAAATCCCCATGAAATACCAATAACTGAATTAGCAAATACAGTGATAAGATTAATAGGTTCACAATCAAAAATAGAATTTAAAGAGTTACCTCAAGATGATCCTAAACAAAGAAAACCAAATATTGACAAAGCAAAAGAAATATTAAAATGGGAACCAAGTATACAATTAGAAGAGGGATTAAGAGAAACAATAGAATATTTTATGCATAAAATAAGTATGGCAGATTATGTGAAATCAAAAATGTTAAATAAACAAAGTAAAGATACTTAATTTTTTTATTGTGTTTTAGAGCTGATGTTTAATAGTTCATCTAAAACAAGAGGAAATTCTTTCATACCACTCGCTCCATCAAAATGCCCTTTTCCATAGGCAATAATTGTCCGAGCATGGAGTTTTTCTTCAAACAAAAGAGCATCTCCTAAAGGTACAAAAGGATCATTATCTGAAAAGAGTGCAACAAAGTTTTCACAATGGTTCAAAACCAGATCAAACTTTATTTTTTTCTTTATCCAAGGTAAAGCTATCTTTCTTTCTTCTTCATTTTCATAAGATTCTTCTATGAGATTAAACCAAGGAGCAACTAAAACTGCACCACCAATTTTAAGAGGATCTTTTATCTTTTCTAAATATCTAAGAATAGTTTGACATCCTATGGAGTGACCTACAAAATAAGTTTCTTCATCTATCTTTCCAACAGTTTTTTTCAAAAAATTAACCCAATGAGAAATTGTGGGTTTAGCAGTTTCAGGCATAGTAGGAATTACAACGTTAAATTTTCTTTTTTCTAGTTCTTCTTTTAGCCAAGGAAACCATGCTTCAAGAGGATTTCCTCCCCAACCATGAATGATAAAAACTCGTTTAACCATTAAAAAAACTCAAGTTTCAGGATTATATAAACATGATGGTGAATGATACTTCAGTGAAGCTCCCTAAGGCAAGACTTAAAGGTATTAACGATCAATAAAAACACAAAAAGAGAGATCATTCATAACGTAAATTTCCAAAGTTCATCACCAACATAATGAATATTTTTAACAATTTTACCTTTAGCCATAGTTTTTATCTGTTCTGAAGAAAATAAAGAGATACCAACAGCAAGAGGCTTTTTATTGATCTGATCAACAAGAACAACAATATCTTGTTCACAAATACTTTCATCTAATTCTACAATTCCAGGACGCATAAGATCTGCTCCATTAATAATAAATTTTATTGCACCCATATCAATAGTTATTTTCTTAAGAATTGAATTTGTTTGTAAATATTTTAAAGTAGGAAGAAGTTTTTCTTGATAATAATAAAAACTCGGTTGTTTATTAATAAAGATAATTTTATATTCATTATCTTCAACAAGTTCTACAAGGTCTTTTTTATCCAAAAGAACAACATAATCTTTTAAAAGCAAGCCCACATCTTTACTTCTTAAGCTCGTTCTCTTCATAAATTTAAAGAAATAAACAAGTATTAATACCTTTTCTAAGAGAGAAAATCTTAAAAAAGAAGAGTGTATCATTAAATCAATGGTAAAACAAGCTGAAAAAAAACAAGCAAGGGATTTTATAGCAAGTACTTTTAATGCAAATGGAATCTATAAAGTTCAGAAAGCTCTTGATTTTTCTTTAGTGGTAAGTAAAGATAAAGAATCAATAGATGTTATTCTTGCAAATGTAATGCCAAAAGCTGATGATTTTATACCTCATTATAGAAAAAATAGAAATCAAGGGATTTATACAGCAGCTGTACTTTACAAAGATACAAAATCTGCATTTGTAAGAATGGTTGAAAGAAATACTTCTTGGCGTACAGAAAAAAGTTTAAAAAAATACGCCTCATTAGAAATAAATCAGATGATTTCTTTACGTAAAATAGAAAAACTAGTTTTAGATTTTTATAGTGAAGATGAACTTACGTATTATCAACCAGTAACACAAAGAATTGGAGAATCTGTAAGAGTTTTTTCTTTGACTCCAGTAGAACTTGATTATAGTCATTTAACTCCAGATGATCAAGGATATGAATTTGCAGAAAATAGAGATTCTATTGATTATAAACTTCCCAAGGAAAAAACAGTACACACAAAAGGAACTGCGACAATAGTTAAAAACACGAGAAATTTTAAAGCAAAAATTGTGTAAGTTTATTCTTCAATTATATCATCAAGACTTTTTAAGACTCTTGAACGATCAATATTGAGAACGTTTAATAATGCATCTAATCTTTTTCCCTTTGGCATGGATTTACCTTGGAAATAAAGAGAAATAGCTTGTCTTGTAACTCCTAGTTGCTTGGCAAGCCATGTTTGGTTTTGATCTAATTCTTTTAATTTATCTCTAAGTAAATCACTTAATTCTTTATTGTTTTTCTTTCTTTGTCTTGCATGATAATTTTCATATTCTGTCTGAGATTCAAAAGGTTTTCCTGTCTCAGGATTATCTTTTTGTCTTACATGATAATTTCTATATTCTGTTTCAGATGCAAAAGGTTTTCCTGTCTCAGGATTAATTCTTTGTCTTGCATTATAATTTTGATATTCTGATTTAGATTCAAAGAGCTTTCCTGTTTCAGGATTAGTTCTTTGTCTTGCAGTATAATTTTCATATTCTGTCTGAGATACAAAAGGTTTTTCTGTTTCAGGATTAGTTCTTTGTCTTACAGTGTAATTTAAATATTCTGATTTAGATTCAAAGAGCTTTCCTGTTTCAGGATTAATTCTTTGTCTTGCATTATAATTTTCATATTCTGTTAAAGATGCAAAAGGTTTTCCTGTCTCAGGATTAATTCTTTGTCTTGCATGATAATTTTCATATTCTGTTAAAGATGCAAAAGGTTTTCCTGTCTCAGGATTAATTCTTTGTCTTGCTCTAGTCAAACCATATACAGTACTATAAGAAATTCCTATTTGCTGAGTTATTTCTGAAGGTTTTAAACCCTCATTATACAATTTCTGAATTTTTTCTCTTGTTTCTTCGGGTATCTTTTTTGACATATTTTCTAAACAAAAAAAGAATATTTAAATCTATCGATAATTTAGTTATTATTTAGTAGTAAAATAAAATAAGAACTTTTAAAAAATTTTTTTAATTACTAAGTTTTATATAGAAGTAAGATTATAAAACACGAAAGGGGTGAAAGATGGAAGATAAAGTAAATAGTTTATTTACAAATAAAAAAACAATTTTTCTCGCATTAGATCAGGGGTTAGAGCACGGTCCTAAAGATTTTAATACTACAACAATAAATCCAGAGTATATCTTTAATTTAACAAAAAATAATGATTTTAATGCTTTAATCTTACAAAAAGGATTAGCAATGAAATATAGAGAAAATTATAGTTACAAAACTCCCTTAATTGTAAAATTAAATGGAAAAACAAAATTAGGAAATAATAGCGATCCTTATTCTCCCCAAATTTGTAGTGTTGCAAAAGCTGTTAAATTAGGAGCAAATGCAATAGGGTACACAATTTATTATGGTTCAATACATGAAGGAAAAATGTTCAAAGAATTTGCAAGTATAGAAGAAGAAGCACATGAACATGGGTTGCCTGTTATTCTTTGGGCATATCCAAGAGGAAATGGAGTTACAGAGTTAAGTACTGAAACATTAGCTTATGCAGCAAGAGCTTCTTTAGAATTAGGAGCAGATATAATAAAATTAAGATATAATAATGATGCACAAGGTTTTAATTGGGTGGTAAAAAGTGCAGGATCTGCAAAAGTGGTTGTTGCAGGTGGAGAAAAAACTGAACCTGAAAATCTCCTAAAAGAAGTTTATGATCAAATAAAAGCAGGAGCGAGTGGAGTTGCAATAGGAAGAAATGTCTGGCAAGCAGATAAACCTTTAGCAATCACAAAAGCAATTAAGGCAATTGTTTTCGAAAATAAAAAACCAGATCAAGCATTAAAACTAATAAGATAAAGCAATTGTTTTCGAAAATAAAAAACCAGATCAAGCATTAAAACTAATAAGATAAAATGGAACAAAAAAAGATTATAGGTCTACTTGGAATAATCGTAGCTTCTTTTTTTATCTGGTCTCTGATAAGACCGTATGATTACTTTGTATGGTTCCTAGAAGTACTTCCTGGAATTCTTGGTGTTTTTATTCTCGCAAGTACGTATAAAAGATTTAAGTTTACAACAATGATCTATGTTTTTGTTGCTCTTCATTTTATTATTTTAATAATTGGAGCACATTATACGTATGCAGAAAATCCTTTTTTTAATTGGTTAAAAGATTATTTTTTATTACAAAGAAATTACTATGATCGTTTAGGTCATTTTGCACAAGGATTTTTCCCAAGCTTAATAATCAGAGAAATTTTACTAAGAAGAACAAAACTTGAAAAAGGAAAAATGTTATTTTTTATTGTTGTTTGTATTGTCTTAGCCTTAAGTGCAAGTTATGAATTCTTTGAATGGTGGACTGCAATTACAAGTAGTCCGGGAACAGGAAATGCATTTCTAGGATCACAAGGAGATATCTGGGATACACAGTGGGATATGTTCATGGCAACGATTGGAAGTATCACTTCTTTACTCCTCTTTTCAAAATATCAAGATAAAAAATTAAAGGAGAAAAAATGAAGCTTTACATTGGTGCAGATCATGCAGGTTTTCCCCTAAAAGAAAAATTAAAATCTTATTTAATAAAATCAAAATACAAAGTAACTGATCTTGGAAATAAGGAATATAATAAAACTGATGATTATCCAGTCTATGCTGCAAAAGTAGCAAAAAAAGTTGCAAAAGAAAAGAACTCTTTTGGGATTATAGTCTGTGGTTCTGGTCAAGGTGTTTGTATTGCTGCAAATAAAATCAGAGGAATAAGAGCAGCAGTTGCAGAACACATTAAAGATGCTTATCTTGCAAGAAATGATGATGACTGTAATGTGTTATGTTTACCAGGAAGAGTTTTAAATCTAAAAAAAGCAGGAGCAATATCAACAAAATTTTTAGAAACAAAATTTGATAATGGAGAAAAAAGAGTAAGAAGAGTAAATGAAATTAAAAGGCTTGAACAATAGCGTAACATTTAAATAACAGTTGTCATTTAAAAATAACACATGTTACAAAAAAAAGACGAATCAAAAATAATGTTTGGTACTAAAGGAGTTTTTGCAGTAGCTAGTTCTATTTTTTCTTACCCACATAGAAGTTTTCATATTAGAGAACTTGCAAAACAGAATAAATGTTCAACTACTGCAATAACTGAAGGTGTTCGTCTTTTAACTTCTTATAATATTATTACTGTTGAAAAAGATAAGCTCAGTAGTAAGATCAAAGCTAATTTACAAGTCGAGGCGTATACTCATTATAAACTCATTTATAATTTATACATGCTATTAAAGGGCAGTTTACTTAAGAATTTGATTGCATTTTTTAAACCAGAATGTATTGTTTTATTTGGATCCTTTGCAAGAGGTGAAGATATAGAAGGAAGTGATATCGATATCTTTATTTTATCTTCAAGAAAAGAAGAACTTAAAACTTTAAATGAAATAGGGAATCAATATGAAAAAGCACTAAATCGAAAAATTAATTTACATCTTCTTAGTTCATTATCTAAAACTGGAGATGATTTTAAAAACGCACTTGTTAATGGTATTGTTCTTTATGGGTATCTAAAGGTGATCTAGATGATTGATGATTTTGATGTGTATCTTGCCTCAGGTAAAGTTAAAAAGAAGACTAAAGATAGTGTAGAAGCGAGTTCACTTTTAAATAAAGCACTGCTGAGAATTAACAACTTACGATCTCTTAATGAAACGACTGCTTCTTTAGTCTTGGAAGATGCATACGAATCTGCTCGAGAAGGTGCACAAGCTTTGATGTCTCTTGATGGTTTTAAACCTTATTCTCATGAAGGCACAATAAGTTTTCTCATTAAATTTTATGCTAAAATTTTTACTGAATATGAATTTTCTCAATTTGACAGGTTTAGGAGATTAAGAAATGATTCAGTTTATAAAGCTGAAACGATAAGTATTGATGACGCATTAAAATGTGTTGAATTTAGTAAAGCTTTATTACATAAAATAAAAGAGAGGCTTGAACAATGAACTACGAAATCATACCCACAATTATTGCAAATAGTCAACAAGAAATAGAAGATCTCTTAAAAAAATACAGTGTTTATTTTAAATATTTCCAAATAGACGTCATGGATGGTCTTTTTGTAACACATAAAAGTAATTGGTTTGATTTTAAATTACCTGAAAAATTTAAATATGAAGCACATTTAATGGTGAATAATCCAGAAGAATGGATTAAAGCAAATTATTCCCAATTTGAAGTTATCATTGCAAATTTTGAAAAAGTAAAAGATCCACAAAAACTTATCAATTTTGTAAAAAGTAAAGGAAAAAAAATAGGGTTTGCTTTAAATCCAGAAACAAGCATCATGCATATTATGCCTTATTTAAAAGAAATAGATCGAGTATTAATTTTAACTGTAAATCCTGGAAGTTATGGTGCAGATTTTGTAGAAGCTTCTTTAGAAAAAATTAAAATGTTACGAATGGATTATAAAGGAAATATTGAAGTTGATGGTCATATTAATCCCCAAACAATAAAACTTTGTAAAAAAGCAGGAGCAAATATGTTTGCAATAGGTTCTTACTTAAAAAATAGTTGGGATTTAAAAGCAGCTTTTAAAAGTTTAAAAGTATAAAAATTTCAAAAATTTAAACATAAAATTTATAAAGATGTTTATACACTGTTTATACATGGAAGTTGAAACAAAAATTAGAAAATGGGGAAATTCTTATGGAATTCTATTACCTAAAAATATAATTAATGAACAAAATTTAACTGAAAATGATCTTGTTATAATTAATATTGCTTCTAAGAAACAAGATTTAAGCAAGTTATTTGGATTTTGTAAATTTAAAAAGTCAACGAAAGAGATAATGAAGGAAATTAAAGAGGGATATGATGAATAAGTATTTTTACGATAGTTATGCAATAATAGAGTTTATTAGGGGAAATAATAAATTTGAGACTTATTTTAAAAATCATGAGGGCATTACAAATCTCTATAATTTTATGGAAGTATATTACGCTATACTAAAAGAAGGAGGAAATGAAAAAGCTAAAATTTTTCTTGAATCTTTAAAGAATTTATTATATACTCCAAATTTAGAACATGTTGAAGAATCAATGAATTTTAGATATAAAAATAAAAAACTAAAATTTTCTTATGCTGATTGTTTAGGGTACATCGTTGCAAAGAGATTAGGAATTATTTTTTTAACAGGTGATGAAGCCTTTAAGAATTTTGAAAATGTAGAATTTATTAAAGCGTAAATAATTTTAGTCTTATACTCAAAAACTAAGAGTTTCATTTTTAAAGTCATAAGTTTTATATATGTTTAAAATAAAAAGAATAAAAAAAAGATGGTGAACAATACGGCATTAAATCAAATAGCAGCAATATTAAGAAGAGATGTTCTTAAAATGACTTCAAAAGCAGGAAGTGGACATCCTACAACGTGTTTAAGTTGTGCTGAAATTATGAGTGTTTTATTTTTTCAAGAAATGAGATATGATGTTACAAATCCTTTTAATCCAGATAATGATGAATTTATTTTAAGTAAAGGTCATGCAGCACCAATTTTATACAGTTGTTTATATCGTGCTGGAGCAGTCAAAGAAGATCTCTTAAATTTAAGAAATTTTGGAAGTTCTTATGAAGGTCATCCAAATCCAATTTCTTTAAAATGGGTAAAAGTTGCAACAGGATCTTTAGGTCAAGGATTTTCTATTGGAATCGGAATGGCTCTTGCAGCAAAATTACAAAAGAAAAAATATAGAACCTATGTTCTAATGGGAGATAGTGAATGTGCAGAAGGTTCTATTTATGAGGCATGCCAAGTAGCGTCTCATTATAAATTAAATAATCTCTGTGCTATCATTGATATAAATCGACTTGGTCAAAGTGGAGAAACAATGTTAGGTCATAATATCCAAGCATATAAAAAAAGATTTGTTGGATTTAATTTAAACGTAATCACTGTAGATGGTCATAATATAAAAGAGATAAGTGCAGCATTAAAGAAAGCAAAAAAAGAAACAAAAAAACCAACAATTATTCTCGCAAAAACATTCAAAGGAAAAGGTGTTTCTTTTTTAGAAAATAAAGAAAATTGGCATGGAAAGGCATTAAATCAAGAACAATTAGAAAAAGCATTACAGGAAATTCCAGATCCAAAATTACCAAAAATTAACATTCAAAAACCAGAAAAGACGAGAAATAATTTTAAGAGTACAGACTTTTTAATAAAAACAACATATAAAGAAACAGATCTTGTTGCAACAAGAGAAGCATACGGAAAAGCTTTAGTGAAATTAGCGTTACAAGATGAGAGAATCATTGCGACAGATGCAGAAACGAAAAATTCAACATTTTCTGAAGAACTTTTAAAAGCAAAACCAGCAAATTTTATCGAATGTTATATTGCAGAACAAAATATGGCAGGTATAGCTTTAGGTTTAGCAGTCAAAGGGTTTAACGTATTTGCCTCAAGTTTTGCAGCTTTTCTTTCAAGAGCACACGATCAAATACGAATGGCAGCAATATCAAATACAGATATAACTTTTTGTGGCTCGCATTGTGGAATATCAATAGGGGAAGATGGAGCTTCTCAAATGGCTTTAGAAGATATTGCTCTCTTTAGAAGCCTTCCAGACTCAAGTGTTTTTTATCCTAGCGATGCAGTTTCAACTGAAAAATTAGTTGAACTTGCAAGTAAAACAAAAGGAATAAAATACTTAAGAACAACAAGAGCAAAAACTCCAATAATTTATAGTAACAATGATGATTTTCCAAGAGGTGAATTTAAAATTTTAAAGTCTTCTCCAAAAGATAAAGTAGTTATTGTAGGTGCAGGAATAACGCTTCATGAAGCATTAAAAGCATATGAATGTTTAAAAAAAGAAGGAATAAATGTCTGCATTGTTGATTGTTATTGTGTAAAACCATTTGATCAAGATAAATTTAAAATACTTGTAAAAAAAAGTGGAGGCAAAGTTCTTGTAGTTGAAGATCATTATCCAGAAGGAGGAATTGGAGAAATGATTGCAAGCGTAGTATCTGATTCTTTTTTCCTTGTAAAAAGTTTAGCCGTAAGAAAAATTCCTCATTCTGGAAAACCTGAAGAATTACTTAAAATCTATGGAATAAATCATGAAGCAATTATTGAAAGTGTAAAGACTATGATTTTCAAAAATAATACTATTTAATTTAAGAAGAAAAATTATAAAATCTACGTTTAAAAAATAGGCTAAATCTGAATTTAAGAATAGTTCTGACTTTAAATTCTGCAAAAAATGTACAAAGACATTAGTAAAAACAACGATAAAAAGAGAGAATACCTTTAATAAAAATAAATTGAACAATGAAATGGTTGTGATCAAGTTGTAAAAGATATTTATAAAAAAAGCAAACTAATCTTCGAGAATGAATTATTCTAAATAATAAAATTCTTAAAAATTCAGAGATATTTTTCAAATAAGGTAAAATTTAATCTTAGGCATTTATAAAACTTTAATTTAATACAGTAGTTCCGATTTTGAAGTCAAGGATTTTTTCTTTTGTGTCTTTAAATGGTTTTTATTGGGTCTTAAAAACTACTTTCGGAACTACTGTAATAATCAACCTTAAAACATAAAATTTTAAAAGCTATAGAAAATTATTTTATGATGTTCTAAAAATTGAAGAGAATTCTCAAATAAAAAGTTTTATATATAAACAGTGTGTATACATAATTAAATAATTTAGGAGGAAGACTAAATGCCAACAATAACATTAGCTGTACCAGAGGAATTAAAACATGAAATGGATAAATCAAAGTTTATTAATTGGTCTGAGATAGCTAGAGAAGCAATAAGAGAAAAAGTCAACCAATTAAAAATACTAGATTCTATAGCTAGAAAGTCAAAACTTACTGAAAAAGATGCGTTAGAATTAGGAAAAAAAATAAAACAATCAGCATTCAAGAAATATAAAGAAAAAGGGTGGTAACACTCTAGATGGAATTAGTAATAGACTCTAATTGTTTAATATCTGCTTTGATAAAATCAGGAAAATCTAGAGAACTAATTTGTTCTTCTAAGTTCATATTCTATTCTCCTGAGCATATTTTATATGAAACTTTAAACCATGAAGAAGAAATAATTAATAAATCTGGAATAACAAAAGAGGATTTTGTTATTTTAATTACAATTTTGACTTCAAGGATAAAGATAATTTCTGAATCTGAGTTCAATAAATTTAAAGAAAAAGCTAAGGATTTAGTAACTCATCAAGAGGATGAACCTTTTATGGCTCTTGCTTTACAAAAAGATATTCCTCTTTGGTCTGATGATAAAGAATTAAAACATCAATCTACTGTTAAAGTATACTCAACTTCAGAATTAATAAAAGT
>Ga0209515_10004169_pt1 | contig 19782 bp, 16 predicted proteins | sample Subgroupgradi54m_FD_187454 | JGI IMG/M metagenome (GOLD analysis project Ga0209515, IMG submission 187454) | Subsurface groundwater microbial communities from S. Glens Falls, New York, USA - GMW60B uncontaminated upgradient, 5.4 m (SPAdes)... ...
CGAGGAGCTGCAGGCGCTGGCCCATCCCTTTCGCCTCGGCGCCGACAAGGCACGCGGCGTGCACTACCTGATCGCCGCCGGCGACTGGGCGCGCAGCACGTTTGCCAACGCCGACGCGATCGGGCACTACGAGCTCGCGCTCGAGACCCTGCCCGCCGGCACCGCCGAAGCGGACCGGCTCGTCATCCACGAGCGGCTCGGCGATGTGCTCGCGCCGGCCGGCCGGATTGCTGCGGCGACGCGGCATCTCGACGCGGCGCGCGCCGGCCATTCGCTGCGCGGCGATGCAGTGGCGCAGGCGCGGGTGCTGCGCAAAATCGCCGCGCTGCACTGGGAAGCGGGTCAGCGCGCCGAAGCCAAGCAGTGCCTCTCGGCCGGCCTCGCGCTGATCGATCGCGGCGCTGCCCACATCGAGCTGGCCTGGCTGTACCAGAAGATGGGCGAGCTCGAGTTTCGCAGCGGCGACAGCCGCGGTGCGCTGCAATGGGCGCAGCGCGCGCTGGCGCATGTCGACGCGCTGGCCAGCCGCGACGGCGAGGCCCGCGCCGCGGTCGCACTCGCGCTCAACATCCAGGGTGTCGCGCTGGCGCGGCTCGATCGGCTGGACGAAGCAGTCGCGCAACTCGAGCACAGCGTGGCGGTGGCGCGCGAGGCGGACCTGCCGCAGGCCGAATGCCGGGCCTTGTCGAACCTCGGGGTGCTCTACAGCTCGCGCGACCCGCAGCTCGCGATCGACGCCTGCGAGCGCGGGCTGCAAACTGCGATGCGCATCGGCGACCTGGGGCTTCAGTCGCGCCTGTCGGCGAACCTGGCGGTGGCCTATTGCACGCTGACCAACCGATGCGATGAACGCGGGGTGAGCGCGGCTCACGCTGCGATCCGCATCGACCGCAGCACCGGCCAGCTCGATCACCTGGCCGTGTCGCTGGTCGTGCTGGCGCAGATCTACCAGTGCCATGGCGAGCCTGCGCGCGCGCTGCGCCACTATCGAGAGGCGCTGGAGCTGGCCGAACGCAGCGCCGAGCCGCAGCTGCTATTCCCCTGCTACGACGGGCTTGCCAGCTTGTACCTGGACCTCGATGATGGGGCACAGGCCGAGCGCTACATGGCGCTGGCCCGCGACACCTGCGAGCGCGCGGGGCTGGATCCCGACGCGTTGATCGTTCTGCCTTTCCTGGCCTGAAGACTGTCCCAAGGAGTACCGACCATGAGCAACGAACGCCACGTGCTGCAGCCGGGTGACCCGGCGCCCGAATTCAGGCTGCCCGCCGTCAACCGCGAAGGCCTCATCTCGCTGGCCGAATACCGCGCCAAGGGCAGCGTTCTGGTGGCGCTGTTCCGCGGCCTGCACTGCCCGTTCTGCCGGCGCCAGATCGCGAGCCTGGCGGCGACGCGCGAGAAGCTGGCGCGCGAAGGGGTCGAGACGCTGGCGGTGGTCAACACGCCGGCCGCGCGGGCGCGGCAGTACTTCCAGTACCGGCCGACGCCGGTCGTGCTGGCCGCCGACCCCGATGTGCAGACACATCGGGACTTCGGACTGAGCGAGACCGAGTTCGTCCCCGACGACACCGACCCGCGCGATGTGCATTGGCCGCAGACCGCGACGATGGCGCAGTTCCTGAACACCTCGGTGAACCCCGGGGGCGAGTTACCGCACGCCATGAACGTGTTCGAAGCGTCGCAGACGCTGAACGAGAAGGACCGCTTCGAGATGACCGAGGCCGACCAGCAGACGGCGTCGCTGCACCCTGCTGTCGCGATCGGTCAGTTCCTGATCGACTCGGGCGGCACGGTGCGCTGGAGCTTCGTCGAAATGTCCGAGGGGCCGAACCAGCTCGGTCGCTTGCCCAACGACGACGAGATCGTCGCCGCGGCGCGGGCCGTGCGCGGCCACTGAACTCCGAGTCCGTCGTCATCCCGGCGAACGCCGGGATCCATTCTCGCCGCAGCGCGCATCGATCACCGGTGGATCCCGGCGTTCGCCGGGATGACGTGGCTGCGGAGCAATGGCTTCTCAGCCTCTCATATCAGAGCTCGCGCAGCGCCGTGGTGACCGGCAGCCGCGCCGCGCGCACCGCCGGGAACAGGCCGCCGATGAAGCCGATCGCGAGCGCCCATTTCAGGCCGGTCCACAGCAGCTCGGGCGTCACGTGCAGCGCGAAGCTGAGCTGGCCGACCGTGCCGGCCGCCATCGTCGACGCGCCGTAGCCGTTGAAGATCAGCCACGCCGCCAGGCCGCCGATGACGCCGCCGACGAGCGCCAGCAGCATGGTCTCGAGCATCACCGCCACCACCACCGGCAGGCCGGGGAAGCCGATCGCGCGCAGTGTGGCGATCTCGCGTGCGCGCGCCGCGACCGCGGCGAACATCGTGTTGAGTGCGCCGAACATCGCGCCGATGGCCATGATGACGCCGACCGTGATGCCCATGATGCGGATCACCCGGGTCATGCCTTCGGACTGCTTGTTGAAGTAGTCGAGCGTGGTGCTCGCGTCGACTTTGAGCTGCGGGTTCGCCTCGAGCGCGGTCTTGAACGCGGCCATGGCTTGCGGGTCGGCCAGCCGCACGGTGACCGAGGCGCGCGCGTTGCCGCGGCGATAGGTGTCGGCGACCACGTTGGCGTCGGCCCAGACCTCGGACTCCATCGCATCGCCGGAGGCGAACACGCCGACCACCGTCCAGGCCTGGGTGCCGAGGCGGATCTCGTGGCCCGGCACCATGTCGGCGAACTGGCGGGTCGCGCCACGGCCGACGATCAGCTCGCGCAGGCCCGGCTGGAAGCGCCGGCCGGCGATGATCTTGACCTGCGGCCGCACGGCCCACGCCTGCTCGCCGACGCCGCGCAGTTGCACGCTGCCTTCTTCGCCGGGCTCGCCGGTCTTCAACGGCAGGTTGGCGGCCACCACCAGCTCGTCCGAAGCAATCGGTTCGCCCTTGGCGTTGCGCGCGATGCCGGGCGCCTGCGGGATCAGGCTGACGCTGTCGTGGTCGAGCACCGACATCACCTCCGAGGCCGAGGCGCCACGCATCACGATCGCGGTGTCGCTGCTGCCGGTTTTGCGCAGCGTCTCGCTGTAGCCCTCGGCCATCGCGAGCAGTGCGACCAGCACGCCGACCACGCCGGCGATGCCGACCACGATGACCGCGGACGAGCCGAGCCGCTGGCGCAAGGTGCTGATGCCCACGCTCGCCACCGAGCTGGCCTGGCGGCCGCGCCGCGTCAATGTGAGCCAGGCCGCGAGCAGCACGGCCAGCACGATCGCGCCGGGCCAGGGCAGCATCACCCAGACCGCCAGCACAACCACCAGCAGTACGAGCAGAAGAAGGTTCATCAAGAAGCGCATTCGTTCTCCTCAGCGGCCAGCCAACGCGTCGACGATGTTCAGCCGCATCGCGCTCCAGGCCGGCAGCGAACCGACCAGCAGGCCGATCAGCGCCATCAGCGCCAGACCGAGCAGCCAGCTGTCGGCACCGACCACCGGCAGGTTCAGCATGCCGCCGCTGCCGGCGCTGACGACCGGAATCAAGAGGCTTGCGAGCCCGAGCCCGAGAACGCCGCCGAGCACCAGCAGCAGCACCGATTCGGCGAGCACCATCGCAAGCACGCTGTGGTTCGAGAAGCCGATCGTCTTCAGCACCGCAAGCTCGCCGGTGCGCTCGCGCACCGCCTGCATCATCGTGTTGCCCGACAGCAAGAGCAGCGTGAAGAACACCGCGCCCATGATCGAGCCGACGATGAGCCCCATGTCTGCCAGCTGCTTCATCCACGATGCGGTCGCCGCCTGTTCGGTCTGGGTGCGTGTTTCATGGTCCGAGTTGGCCGACAGCGCGTCGATCGACTTGGCCACCTTGTCGGCCTGGTTCACGTCGGTCACGCGCGTTACGTACCAGCCGACCGTGCCGCGGTTGTACGGCGTGGTCTCGTCGAAATACTTCCAGTGCAGCAGGAACATCTGGTCGAAGAAGCCGCCGGTCTTCTTGTCCTTCGAGTGCAGGATGCCGACGATCTCGAACGCCCAGTTCTTGCTGCCGGCACGGTCCGGGAAGATGGTCGACTGCAGCGGGATCTTGTCGCCGACCTTCCAGTGAAAGCGCTGCGCCAGCTGTTCGCCGACCAGCGCGCCGGTGCGGGTCTCGTCGAAGGCCTTGCGCTCCGCGTCGGTCACGCCGATCTCGGGGTAGAGGTCGAGGTAGTTCGGCGGGACGGCGAAGCTGAACACCTGGTTGCGCGGGTCCTGGTAGGCGCCGCCGAACCAGTTGGCGTAGGTCACCATCTTGACGCCGGGCACCGCGCCGATCTGCGCCTCGAGCGATTGCGGCAGCGTCTGGATGAACGACAGCTTCGATCCGGTCTGCAGCCGCTCGGCACCGTTCGCGCTTTGCCCGGCCTGGTTGAACGAGGTGCGCACCGCGTCGAGCAGGCCGAACAGCAGGAAGGCCGCGATGATGGACACCAGCGTGAGGATGGTGCGGGTCTTGCGCCGGAACAGCGAGGCCCAGACGAGGTGCAGGTATTTCATCGCCGTCTCCTCAGATCAGAGGCTGAGAGTTTTTCTGTCGTCATCCCGGCGAACGCCGGGATCCACTGCTGCTTCACCGCGCGTCGGCACAGAGTGGATCCCGGCGTGCGCCGGGATGACATGGCTGCGAAGCAACATCTTGTCGGCTCCTCAAGCCATCGCCGCCTGTTCGACCAGCGTGCCCTTGTCGAGGTGCAGGGTCTGGTTGGCGTAACCCGCGGCCTTGGGATCGTGGGTCACCATCAGCACCGTCTTGCCATGGTCGCGGTTCAGCGCGCGCAGCAGGCCCAGCACTTCTTCGGCCGACTGGCGGTCGAGGTCGCCGGTGGGCTCATCGCAGACCAGCAGCGTCGGGTCGGACACGATCGCGCGCGCGATCGACACCCGCTGCTGCTGGCCACCCGACAGCTCGCCCGGCTTGTGCGCGGCGCGGTCGGCCAGGCCCACCAGCTGCAGCGCGATGGCCGCACGCTTGCGCCGCTCGGCCGACGAGAGCTTGGTCAGGAGCAGCGGCAACTCGACGTTGCGCTGCGCCGAGAGCATGGGCATCAGGTTGTAGAACTGGAACACGAAGCCGACCTTGGCGGCACGCCACTTCGCGAGCGCCGCCGCGCCGAGCTGGTCGATGCGCTGGCCGCCGACGCTGATGCTGCCGCCCGAAGGCAGGTCCAGCCCGCCGATCAGGTTGAGCAGCGTGGTCTTGCCCGAGCCCGACGGCCCCATCAGCGCGAGGAAGTCACCTTGCTCGACGTCCAGGTCGATGTGGTGCAAGACCTCGACCTTCTGCTTGCCACGTTCGTAGACCTTCGACAGGTCGCGGATTTCGATCAGCTTGGCCATGTCATTCCCTCTCGTTCGTCTTCACGTTCGCACCGTCCTTCAGCGACGGCGGCGGCGACAGTACCACGCGTTCGCCGACCTTGACGCCGTCGGGCAGAAGCTTCATCGCACCGACATCCTGCGCCGCCGGCGTGACAGCACGCTGCACCGCCTTGCCGTCGATCACGACGAACACCACGCTGTGGCCGTCGCGCTGCGCGATCACCTGCGCCGGCACCAGCACACCTCTCGGTGCCTGCGCGGCGACCGCGGGCTTGGGCCCGAGGAAGGTGACCCTCACCCCCATGTCGGGCACGATGCGCGCGTCCTTCTGCTCTAGCGCGACACGCACCTTCACCGTCGCCTTGCCGCGGTCGGCAGCCGGCACGATCGCGATCACATGCGCGGGGATCTTCCAGTCCGGGTAGGCGCCGAGCACGGCCTCGGCCGGCATGTCGGGCTTGACCTGTCCGATGTAGGCCTCGTTCACGTCGACATCGACTTCGAGCGAGTCCATGTCGACGATGGTGCCGACGCCGGTGCGGGTGAAGCCGCCGCCCGCCGACAGCGGCGAGACGATCTCGCCGACCTGCGCGGCCTTGACGGTGATGACGCCGGAAAACGGCGCGCGCACGATCGAGTAGTCGAAATTCACCTTGGCCTGCGCGAGCTGCGCGCGTGCCGCCTCGACCTCGCGGCGCCGCGCGTCGAGCAGCGCGCTGGTGCTGGCCACGGCGGTGCGCGCCTGCTCTGCCGCCTGCTGCGTGATCATGCCGCGCGCGACCAGATCGGTCTGGCGACGCGCATCGGACTCGGCCTGCGCCAGTTGCGCCTGGGCCTGCGCCACCTGGGCCTGCGCGGCCTGCACGTTGGCCTGCGCCACACCCAGGCTGGCGCGCAGTGCGCTGTCTTCCAGCCGTGCGATGACCTGGCCGCTCTTGACGTGGTCGCCTTCTTCGATCAGCACCTGGGTCAGCGTGCCGGTGATCTGCGTCGATACCGTCGCCTGACGGCGCGCCGTGACGTAGCCGGTGGCCTGCAGCACCGCGCCGCCGGCACCACCGGCGCCGGGCGCGACGGCGGTGGCCGTCTGGACCGCGACAGTCGCTGCGCCCATGAAGTACCACCAGCCGGCGCCGCCGAGCAGCGCGATGACCAGCACCCCGCCGAGCACCGGCCACAACCAGCGCGGTGGCCCGCCGCCGTCGGGCTCGCGCTGTTGACCCTCGATGCGCAGCTCGTTCAACAGATTCGCATCGAACTCGCTCAACTTCGAACCTCCGGACCGTCGTGGGGCTTCGCAGCATACATGGCTCGTTTGCGATGCGATGCCGATCGATGTGTGAGAGCAGCTCCCCCCGACTTGCGGGGCCCGCATGGTGCATTTGCACCATGGACGCTCGATCCCCCACCGCTTACCGTGAAGCACCGCATTCACAACCAGCGAGCTCGGGGAGGAGACAGCATGCAATCGCGCGCAATGGCAGACGCAAACAGGGCCCAGGCCTGGCACCCCTTGTGGCGGGAAACGCTTGTGAAACGCCCCTCGCCTAAGGTTCGTCACGGGTCGCGATTCATGCGACGGAGCGCAAAACATGGATGTTCCAACGCTGTGCCTGACGACACCACCGATTCCCGTTCGACCCACCCACCCTCAGGAGGAAAACCATGAAACTGAAGTCCCGTGCCACCGCGGCCCGCCCGCCGGCGGTGTCGGCCACGCTGGCCCTGGCCACCGCCTTGGCCTTCCCAGGCTCGTCAACGCGCAGACCTTCGGCGTGCGGATCAAAGACGATGTTCAAACCACTTATCAAATGCCGAACGTTGCCATGCAGGCGCGGGCCGGGACTTCTCCCCGGCCCGACGCCTCCTTCGCGACGGGCTTCCTGAACGGCACGGCGAGCACCAGCGCGAGCGCCAGCATCTCCAATGCCGGTTGGGACTTGACCCACGTCGAATACGGCGAAGCGGCGGTATCGGCCGACGCCAAAGCAGCGATGGGGGCGCTGGGTGCGTCGGCCAGTCTGCGCGTGTCATCGACGGACACCTCGGCACTGGCCTTTGGGTTCTGCAACCTTGCCAACGCCGGATTCTCCATCGATGCGATGGACGACATCAGTCTGCAGTCCAGCAGCCTGGGCAGTGGGTCGTGGGTGAATGTGCGCTTCACCCTGACCTTGGCGAGCCGTGTGGCCGAGAGCGGCGATGCGACGCTTGGCGTCGGCGAGGTCGAGGCGATGCTCAGGTTCAATTCCGAGGGCGGACCGAGCCCGCATCTCGAGATCAGCGACTCGGATTTCAGATCGCCGGCCCAACGCACGGTCTCCGAGATCGTGGCGCTTCAGATCGGCCAGTCGTACCGAATGTGGCAGAGCATGAAGATCTTCGCCCACGGCGATGCGTCGTATTCGGGCTCAGGCTCGCTCACTCCAACCCCCGCGAACTGGACGCTGGACATCGACGCGGACCACACCTCGCTTGCCTTCGTCGACGTGCTGGGCGATGCCAGGTTGAGCACGGCAAGCGGCCACGACTATGCCTTGGTGCCGGTGCCACAGGTGCCGGCGGTGCCCGAGCCCGACGCCTACGCGCTGATGCTGGCCGGGCTCGGCGTCTTGAGCTGGGTCGCCCGAAGGCGCCGCGCGGGCTAGTCGGCCGAAGCAAACCTTTCTTCCACTCACCTGATCCATGGAGACCATCATGAAGAGATTCACCATTGCCGCCGGCTTGCTTGCGTCGTGCACCTGGACCCAAGCAAATCCCGGCTTCATGCTCGGCATCTGCCACAACTTCGGCGGTTCGACCGGAGTGACCCTGAAGACCCTGTCGACCAACAAGCAGGACAAGGCTGTCGCGGCGCTGGGCGTGTCCTACTTTCCCAACGATGCCGCCAACAAGCTGGGCCTGGACCTGGGCCTGGGCTACAACTTCCGCCGCAGCGCCGCCACCGTGGGCTGGGACTTCCTGCACAACGAGGTGCAAGGCGCGATCGGTTTCTCCGACACCAAGAAGCCGCCGGCACCGGCACCCGCGCCGGCACCCGCACCGGCACCGGCACCGGCGTCGGCGCCCGGTCCGAGCAGCGGGTCCAGCGTGTGATACGCGGGCAATCAACACGCTTTCGACCTGGGGAGTGCCCGCGAGCCGCAGTTGCGCTATATCTCTGCATCGTCATCCTCCGCGCACGCAAGACGAAAGGGGAACGCCATGACGACCACCGGACTGCTGCAATCGCTCGGCCTGCGAGCACTGCCGGACACCGCCCGCCCGGGCGGCACGCTGCCAGGCGGACCGAAGGGCCCCACCGGCCCGCTCAAGCCGCCCAACTACGACCCGCCCGACGAGGTGCGTGCACCCCCGAAGGCGAAGGACACGGGCGGCGGCACCGGCAAGGGCAACGCTCCCGACCCGGGCGGCAAGGGTGACTTCCGCCAGCTCACCGACGAACAGCTTCAGAAGATCCTCTCCTCGCTGCCCACCGACCCGGTCAAGCGCACCGAGGTGGTGGCTGACGCCGTCAGCCGCATCAGCGACAAGGCCCGACGCGACCCGATCGCGCGTGGCCTGCGCGACTGGCTCGCCAACAAGCAGCCCTTCACCTCAGACGCCAACGCCCGCAAGAAGCTCGACGAGGGCATCAAGGACCTGGTCGACAAGGGCGTCAAGGACGGCCTGCTCGCGCTCGTCTCGGGCCTGCTCGGCAAGGACCCGGGACAGGTGGACCGCGACAAGAAGGCCAAGGACCCGATCACCCGACCCGAGAACGACGTGGGCGAGCACATCGGCAAGTCGCCGGAGTTCGACCTGCCGCTCGACAAGCCGGGCAAGGTGACGCACACCCACTTCGAGTTCCTGAAAGCGCCCGACAGCGTGACGGGCGGCAAGTACTTCTCGTTCAAGCTGCGCACGCCCACGAGCTTCAAACCCGGCGTGTCTGGCAACGCCTATGTCGCGATCTCCAGCAAAGCGGACTTCGATGCCAAGAGCCCGCACCGCGAGAGCGAGGTGAAATTCGACACCAAGGGCGACCTCTCGCTCAGCATCGTGGCGCCGCTCGATGCCGGCCGCTACGTGATGTACGTGGTGGTGGGGCCAAGCCGCGAAGACCGACCCGTGCACGAGTTCGACGTGACGGTAACGACGCGGGGCACCAAGGCACCGGGTGGGGGCTGACCTGAAGCGAGCACGCCTGCGCCGACGACGCCGGCCGCCGAGGGCGACAAGCCCAACCCGCCGGAGAAGGCACTGTTCGCATGAGCGGCAGCCATGTCCAGTTGAGCCGACGCTCGCAGACATCAGAAGGCCTGCGCTTGACGGCGGAGCGCCCGTCAGGCTACCAGCCCCGCCTTCTTGGCCGTCGGAAGAAACACGTCATCGCAGAACCGCTTGAACGCCCTGCCGCTCACGACGGTGCGCGTCGCAGTGCAGCGGATGAGCAAGCAGGGAGCGCAACGGGTGATCGCCGGCTCGACACGCAAGCGTCATCAATCGTGGTGCTGAAGGCCAGGGATTCGAGCAAGGCCGACCTGGCCAAACTTTCCAAGCTCGACGTCGCGGTCCGCGAGCACGGCAAGAAGGACCCCAACTTCCGTCGGGACGTGAATGCGTTCATCAAGGCGAAAGACGACGCCGAGGTCCAGGCCACGGCGATCGGCAGCCGACAAGGTGGAAATCCGGATCCGATACCCGCTGTGGGCGCCGATGGCCTCGAGGCGGTGGCCGCGCTCGATGATTTCGTACTTCATGGCCCTTCATGGCCTTCGTGAAGATCAGTCTCAGTGAGCGACGATAGCCCAGGTCACGGCTTGGCGCGGGGTCGCCATTCACGTAGTCTCGGCGCTCACCGCCGAATTGACGCAACGAGGGGTCTGCATGCACCACGAAAGCCGGCCGCTGGGTCTCTGCCTGGCAATATCGCTCGTGGCATGTGCGCCCATCGGCACGCTGGATCGAAATTCCGAAGCAACGGTGACGGCCATCGTCGGAGCGACGATCGTCCATCCGCAGAGAGAGGCCGCTGCGGCCGCGCAGTCGAACCAGACCATCGTCATCGTCGGCAACCGCATCCGCTCGGTCGGCCCGTCGTCGTCAGCCGACATCCCGCCCGGCGCGGCAATCATCGATGCCAAGGGCAAGTGGGTGATTCCGGGCCTGGTCGACGGGCACGTCCATTTCTTCCAGTCGGGCAACCTGTACACCCGCCCGGACGCCGCGGACTTCACGCGGTGGATGCCCTACGCCCGCGAGGTCGAGCGCAACAAGGCGCGGCTGCCGGCGACGTTTCAGGTGTGGCTCGCAAGTGGCGTCACCAGCGTCGTCGACATCGGCGGCCCGTTCTGGAATTTCGAGATGCGCGATGCGGCACGAAACACGGCCGCGGCGCCGCGGGTCGCCGTGGCGGGGCCGCTCATCTCGATGGTGGACGATCCGCCGCTCGATCTCGGCGACCCGCCGATCATCAAGATCAGCAGCGCCGACGAGGCGCGCGCCCTGGTGGCACGCGAGCTCACGCACAAGCCCGATTTCATCAAGGTGTGGTTCATCTATCGCCCGGGTGACGACCTGCGGGCGCAGGAAGCCATCGTCAAGGCGGCAGGCGACGCGGCCCATGCCGCCGGCGTGCGCCTCGCGGTGCACGCCACCGAACTCGTCACGGCGAAGGCGGCGATGCGCGCCGGCGCGGACTACCTCGTCCACTCGGTCATCGACGAGCCCGTCGACGACGAATTCCTCGCGCTCGCGAAGCGCAACCGCGTGCTCTATTGCCCGACGATCTTCGTGTTCACGAGCTACGAGATGGCGTTGTCGAACACCTGGCGCGCCACCGATGCCGAGCGCCGCTTGGCCGACCCGCAGATCCTCGCCTCGATGAGCGACCTCGAGAAGATCCCCAAGGCGCTGATCCCCGATCGTGTGGCGAAGCTCATGGCCAAGCCGCCCGACACGACACCTTCGCCGGTCGCGCTTCAGAACCTTCGCAGGGTGTGGGAAGCAGGCGTTCCCGTGGTGATGGGCACCGACGCGGGCAACATCGGCGCACTCCACGGTCCGGTGGTATTCCGCGAGATGGAGATCATGACCCGAGCGGGCCTGACACCGCTTCAAGTGCTGCGATCGGCCACTGTCAACGGCGCGAAAGCCATGGGCCTGGAACACGAGTTGGGCACCATCGAGCCCGGCCGGCTCGCCGACCTCGTGATCCTCGATGCCGATCCGCTGGCAGACGTCAACAACCTGAGCAAGAGCTATCGCGTCGTCAAGGACGGCCGGGTATTCAGCGAGGAGCAGCTGCGGCGATCGATCTCTGCGCCTGCGCAAAGCCCGTCCCTCTTCCAACGCCTCGGCGGCATGAGCGCCATCACCGCCGTCGTCGACGACGCTGTCGCCAACATCGCCGCCGACACCCGCATCAACGGCCGATTCAGCGGCAGCAAGCATTCGCAGCTGAACCGCAACCTCGTCGATTTGTTCTGCGAGCGCGCCCGTGGCCCATGTACCTACCGCGGTCTCGACATGGCGACCGCGCATGAGGGCATGAATCTGCGGGACGAGGAGTTCGACGCGCTGGTCGAGGACCTGGCGAAGTCGCTCGACAAGTTCAAAGTGCCCGCGCGCGAGAAGGCCGAGTTGCTGGGGATCGTCGGCCAGACCAGGAACGCGATCGTCGGGCACTGAGGCGGGCCGTTGGGCGCAATTTCCGATTCGAATTGGTCGCGCGCAGGGGACTGCGCGTCCGGACCGGAACGGGTCGAGGCTACTACCGCCCGGTGCCGGAGCTGGACGACTGGATCAGGCGGCGAATCCGGATGTGCTACTGGAAGCAGTGGCGCTGGGTGCGCACGAAGATCAAGAACCTGCTGGCTTTGGGCGTGAGTCTGAAGATGGCGATCCAGCATGGCGTCAGCAGCAAGAGCTATTGGCACATGGCGCGAACCCCGGCGCTGCAGCAGGCCCTGTCCAACGCGTGGCTGAAGGCGCAAGGTCTGGTCAGCGTCAAAGACCTGTGGTGCAAGGCCCAGGGCTACACCACATGAACCGACACGTCTGAGCGAGCCGACTCGTTGAACCGCCCACTGCGGACCCGCACGGTGGGTGGTGTGGGGGCTGGGAGTTAGAAACTCCCGGCTACCCGATTAGGCCTGCCGCGGCCCGACAACTCTACCGGCTGAACGTGAAGTTGCATACGCGAGCCTCCACGCGAGTTCCGGTGCCCTTGGTGGGCTCGAAGTGAGCCTTGATCGTGTATGAGTAGGCGCTGCCTGATGGAGGTTTCTTTGCGGCGTAGTCAGGATTCCCGGTTCGACCACGGGCACGAATTGTGGCTTCGCCATCCGGTTCGATCTGGCCCTCGATACGAAGTGACCCCGCCGTTCCTTCTTCGCCATGGCTTCCGGAGAGGAACCCATCCTTCACCGTGGCGGGAAACGCGTACTTGTAGCCCTTTGCACCAGACTCTTCGGTATTGGAAGGGCAGTGAATCTGGACCGTCCATGCACCGTCAAAGCGCGTTGTGGAAGACGAATTGCCCGGCTGAGCTGCAACACCAACCACACCCAGCGATGTCGCAAGTAGGACCGCTGCGATCTTCATTGGACGTCCTTCGATGTGATCGCAGGCCTAACGTTTGACATGAGGGGCGGCCGACAGCTGGCGAAGCCAGATGTTGGACGTCCCCTCGATGGAGGGGTGTGCGCCCAGCATGGGCGCGAACTTATGGGGTGGAAGTCCCCTGTGGGAGTACCGACTTGGACTCATCGTGAGCAAGGATAACCACGAGCCGACGGCAAGGGCAAGTTCCGCGAGGCCTTGTCTGGAGGAAGCCCGAGTGCAAGAGGTGCGAGGCGACGGACAGAAACCGCATAGTCAAGGCCGAGGGCTGCGAGGCGAGCTGGCACATGACAGCGAAGCCCACCGGTACGCAGCCTACGGTAAATGCGGCGCTTGTGCACCGACAGTTCGCGTTCTTACCTGGGGAGATCTGCGCCGCGAGCGGTGCGTGTTGAAGGTGACAAACCCGGCATCGGACCACACCGGGATACCAAGGTCCCGGCGCTGCGGCGAGCTGCCCGCTGCATGCGAAGAATTGGCAGTAATCATCCCCAACAGCCCAGCGCGACGCGCGGTAACGCGCGCCGTGACGACGCAGAAGTCAGCAGAGGTCGTAGTAGGTGCACAAGGACTGAAGGACCGAACATCGCAATCACATGGAGGAGCCGAGCGGACCTTGGCATGCCGTTGAACCCGACCGGGTGAGGTATTGCCAGCGGCGAGCGCGTAACCGGCCATGAGTATTGCCGCGATGAACCGCCCACTGCGGACCCGCACGGTGGGTGGTGTGGGGGCCGGGGGCTAAACACCCCTGGCTACCCGATTAGGCCTCACACTGCGGCGCTCGCTCAGGCCGTTTTGGTGCCAGTAACTGGGTAACTCCGATGCTGGTGTTCCGGACAGCCAGTCCTGATCAAGTGCCCCCGCTTGTCACCGATGATGGTGAACCTAGTCAGCAGGAAGTCCGATTCGTCGGCGCGCGCAGCGACAGTGCTTCGGAGCTACGCGCGATCCAATCTGCCTGACCGCCGGCGCAAGGCCAGCGTCACTAGCCCAATGACGACCAGCGGCAGACCCCCAGGTTCTGGGACTGCGGCGGGGACAGGCAAGAACGCGAGATGGTCCACCGCGAAACCGTCGCCGCTGTCGTTGTCCAGAGTAATGCTCTGAATCAGGTCAACTCCGGTTGCGTCGATGCGGATGTAGCCATTTCGAGAGTTGAACGCGAACGGGCCTTCAGTTCCATTCTGAAGCTCAGTTTCGGCACCAAGCAAGGCCAGTAAGTCCGACACAAAAACAGTGCCGTTGATCAACAGGCGGTTATTGGTGAGCTCCATTTGTTGCAGGCTAAAGCCCACCGAGGTGGAACCACCTTGAAAGTCGAACTGCAGATCCTTCCAGTTCCCCGAATCCAAGTACCAGTGGTAGAACGCAGGCCCCGGATTGTTGATCAGTACATGGCCACCGTCCCAGACACCGCGCCTTAAGACCTGAAGCGACTGCGAGGGGTCACCGACATTTGTGTCGTTGTCGGTGCTTGGGTCGAACACGGAGCCAACTGGCAATACTGAAGTGGGCGCAAAGTTCCCGTTCGCGCCGTTCAGACGGGAAATCGTCAAGCCAGCGGCCAAGGCCGTGTTTTCGAAATCCTCGATTGTGTAGCCGGCAACGCCTAGAGTTGAATCACTCGCTCCCCATTGGCTCGCGCCAAAGGTGGTGACGACGAATCCTGCGTGAGCCGAACTTAGAAATCCAGTTGCGAGCGCGGCAAGCGCCATGCGCCGCAGACGTTCCGCCTGCGCCGGCAGCGCCGCAGCCATCAGAACCATGGCCAGCGGCAGGCCGGCGCGGCGCAGCGGGGGACGGCAGATTTTCAGCGTGTGCATGATTTCTCCTTCAAATGTTGGTTCGTGTGGACTCTGGCGGGCACAGCGTCACTGGAGCGTCACCGGCGGCGGATCGCTCGGTTAAGCTCGGCGCCATGCCCGCTGACGCCCTGCCCGTGCTGGCCCTGTCGGGTTCCGCGCATCTGCGCCCGCCCGGCCGGGAGCCGGTGCGGCTGGAACGCAAGCAGGCCGCGCTGCTGGCCTGGCTGTCGATCGAAGGGCCGACACCGCGTTCGCGGCTGGCCGGCCTGTTGTGGCCCGACGTTCCCGAGGCGCGTTCGCGCGCCAACCTGCGCCAGTGCCTGGCGCGGCTGCGCGACGCCGCCGGCGCGGTGGTCCACGAAGCCGCCGGCCTGCTGCGACTGGCGCCCGGCGTGGCGCTGGCTGACGCGCTGCCCGGCGACCCGCCACTGCTCGATGCCGACCGCTTCGACGACCTGGCCGATCTGTCGTCATGGCTCGAAGCCCAGCGCGACGCGCAGCGTGCAACGCGCCACCGGGCGCTGCTGGCGCGCGTGCGCGCCGCGCTCCAGGCCGGCGAACTGGACCTGGCGCTGGCCGACGCCGACGCCTTGCTGGCGGCCGACCGCGAATCCGAAGAGGCCTACCGCACGGTGATGGAGGTGCTGTACCTGCGCGCCGACCACGCGGCAGCCATCGGTGTGTGGGACCGCTGCCGCGAGATGCTGCGCGGCCTGTACGGCGTGAGCCCCTCGCCGGCCACGCAGCGCCTGGGCGAGCTGTTGCTGCAGACGTCGTCGCTGACACCGGCGCCACTGGCGCGCGTCGATGCGCTGCCAGCCACGGTAATGCGCCCGCCGCGATTGATCGGCCGCGACGCCGAGATGTTGGCACTGCGCCAGGCCTGGGCTGCCGGCTCGGTGCTGTGCGTGGCCGGCGATGCCGGGCTGGGCAAGAGCCGGCTGCTCGCCGATTTCGCCGCATCGCTGGGGCCACACGCGACGGCGTCGGCGCGGCCGGGCGATTCGATGCTGCCGTACGCGTCGCTCAGCCGGTTGCTGCTGGCGGCGATCGACCGCTTCAAGCCGGCGCTCGACGGCGACGATGCGCGCGCCGCGGGCCGGCTGCTGCCGCGGCTGGCGGCACTGTTGCCCGGGCCGCCGCCGCCGCCGGTGCAGACCGGGTACGAACGCACCCAGGCGCTGCTCGGCCTGGCGCGGCTGTTCGGGCGCTGCGTCGGCCTGGGCTGCGTGCTGTTCGTTTTCGACGACCTGCAATTCGCCGACACACAAAGCACCGAAGCGCTGACCGTGCTGGCCGAGCCGGCCCAGGACGAACGGCGAACGCCGTTGTCATTCGCGCTCGGCACGCGGCCGGCCGAACAGCCCGCGGCGGCGGCCACGCTGCTGGAATCGCTGGCGGCGACACGCCGCTTTGCGCGCGTCGACCTCGTCGCGCTCGACGCCGACGCACTGCTGGCGCTGCTGCACAGCCTGGCCATCCCCGGCATCGATGCCACCGGCCTGGCACCGCGGCTGCGCCGCCACGTCGGTGGCAACCCGGCCTTCGTGCTGGAGTCTCTGAAGCTGCTGCTCGCGCAGGGGCCGGTGGATCCGCGCGGCCCGCTGCCGCTGCCGCCCGGCGTGCGCGCGGTCATCGACCGCCAGCTCGCGCTGCTGCCCGAGCCGGCGCGCCACCTGGCGCAGCTGGCGGCGCTGGCGGGCGCGAATCACAGCATGAAGCTGGCCACCGAAGCGCTGGCCTGCAGCGCGCTGCAACTGGCCGCGCCGCTGCACGAACTGGCCGTGCGCCAGCTCTTCGACGGCACGCGCTTCAGCCACGACACCGTGGCCGACGCGGTGCGCGCCAGCCTGCCGCCGACGGTGTCGACTTTCATGCACCGGCTGATCGCCGAACACCTGCAACGCGAAGGCGCCGAACCGGCGGCGGCCGCGAGCCATTGGCAATCCGCCGGCGACTTCGTGCGTGCCGGTGCCGGGTTTCGTGCTGCCGCGGCGGCGGCCGAAGCGGCGTCGCTGCCGCTGCCGCACAGCGCGCTGCTCGACTTGGCTGCGGCGTGCTTCGAGCAATGCGGCGATGCCGACGCGCTGTTCGATGTGCTCGTTCAACGTTTCAACATCACCTCGGCGCCCGATTTCCTGCAGCGCCGGCAGCCCATGATGGATCGCCTGGCGCAGCTCGCTCGAACCGACGAGCAGCAACTGCGTGCGCTGCAATGCCGCCTGGACTGGCGTGCGTCGCAGGGCCGCAGCGACACGATTGCCGAAGGGCGCGCCGCCCTCGAACGCGCCCACGCACTCGGCCTGACCGCGCTGGCCTGGAGCTTCGTCGGCCCGCTGTCATGGGAGCTGGCAGTCGCCGGCGACATCGATCCGGCGCTGCTACTGCTTGAGCGCCACGGTCCATGGGTCGCTTCGCAGCCCGACCGTCTGCTTCAGGCCGAGTTCCACAACAGGCTGGCGGCAGTGCTGGGCTGGGCCGACCGCCTGGGCGCCGCCATCCAGCATCACTGCCTGGCGGCGGAGGCATTTCGAGAAGGCGGCCAGCCGGTGCGTTGCCTGCCGGTGTTGAGCAACCTGGGCCTGATGCATCACTGGCGCGGCGAGCTCACGCAGGCCTTGTCGGTGCTGGAAGAAGCCTGCGCGCTGCGCGACCGCATGCAAGGCCGCGGCAGCGCCTTGCTGATCGATGTGAACCTGGCGGCCGTGCTGCGCGACCTGGGGCGCTGCGAAGAGGCGGTGTCGCTGCTCGACAGGGCGGTGACGGAACTGCGCGCCGGCGCGTCGGGGGGTGACCGGCTCGCCGCGGTCGACACCGTGCTGGCCGAGAACCACCTGGCGCAGACCCGGCTGGCGCTCGGCCAGCCCGATGCCGCCGCTGCCTGCCTGCTCACCGACGATGCCGGCGCGGCGCCGCACATGCAGGCCCGGCGCACGGTGCTGCGGCTGCGCATCGCGCGCCGCCAGCGTCGCGACCTCGCGGCACTGCGCGCCTCCGCGCGCCGCCAGCTGGGCGATCAGATGCCGTTCTATCGCCGCCTGCTGGCGTTGGAGCTGACCCTGTCGGAACCCGCCGAGCAGGCGCTGGCCAACTACGACGAGGCGTTGGCCGACCCGGTGCTCGAACAGCGGCCGGGGCTGCAATGGCACGTGGCGCTGCGGCGTGCGGACACCTTGCGAGCGCTGGGCCGCGTGGCCGAAGCCCGCGCGGCACTGGCGCCGTGGCAAGCTGCGCCCGAGGGACTGCACCCGTACGACATCGAGCCGGGCGAAGCCCGGCTGATCACCGAGCGGGTCGCGCTGGCCGCCAGCGACGAGATAAGCAGTGTCTAGCCCGCAAGGCGCGCTCAGCTTCGGCCTCACGCTGCCGGAAGACTTCGGTGTCGAGAGGCCGGGCTCAGCTCGGAAGGGTGGACGAGAGGCTGTAGCGGGCCAGCTTCCATTGCCCATGAACTTTGCGCAGCAGGAACAGCTCCTGATTGGCCGAGGGGATCACCGCGCCGTTGGCGACGATCGTCACCTGGCCCCAAGGAGGTCGATCGCAGGAACGCCCATTCGGGCGAAAGCAGGTGCAGCTCGGCGATCTGGAAATTGAGGTTGTGCCGGATCGCCTGGAACGTGCCCACGTAGGCTCGCTCACGGCCTGGATGCCCACTGAAGAGGGACCATGAACACGGCGTCGTCGGTATGGAGCTTCAGCACGCCCTTCACGTCGCTCGCATTCAGCGCTTGTTCGTACTTCTTCAGCACCTGCTCGATCTCGGCAACATCTCGCGAGTAGAAGCGGCCGAACTCCTGCACCGCAAAGGTCTGGGAGGGTTGTGGCTGCGCCTGTGCAGCCGGGGCGAATTGCGAGGCAAGGCAGGCGATCGACAAAACGAGGGCAGTTTTCATTTCTTTCTTTCCTGGTTGATGGTGGGGGTGTCTACGCAGAGGAAAGATAGGCGTCTCGCATAGTCCGGACTAGCCGGTGAATTCGCAAACTACTTTCTCGAATTTGCTGCGACCCCGTGCGCGAAGCGCCGCGTGTCGGACTCCACGGCCTTGCTGATCTCGGCCGGGCCGGCAGCTCGAAGCCCGTCGGGCCGCCCGCGAAAGCAGTCGCAGAGGCCATTCAATCGAGAGCCGGCTCGGCGTGTCAGCACGATGCCACGATGCCCGGTTGCAAAACGATGTGCTTGTATTCGACGAAGTCCTCGAGCTGCGCCAAGCCGCGCAGTCGCCCTCGGCCGCTCTGCTTGTAGCCGCCCTCTTCGAACTCATCGCGCATCACGACCCAGTCGTTGATCCGAGGAAATTCAAACGCCCTTTTTCTCGCCCCTGACCCCGCCGCCAACGACGCTGGGCAGGCTTGATGCGCCCCTTGGAGTCGGCTGCGACGGTCGGTTGCGGCGCTCTGAGGGTCGACGCCCCCGCCGAAAAGCGCCGGTCATGGGGGGTCACCTACGGGTGAATCCTGAGCAGCAGGCCGCTTCGACCGGTCCCAGAAAGCCCCAAACGCAGCCGGTCCCCGCAGCCCAGAGCACCGGGCCGCTCCAGCGGCGATGAGTTGACTGTGCTCAGGCCGCTTGCAACGCCTGGCCACACGCAGGTGCCCGCGGCGGCGGGCCTGCAATCCCAGGTGCGTGAGGATCTTCTCGATGACCGGCCGCTCCAGGATCGCGGCGATGATCTTCATCTCGCCGCCGCAGTTCGGGCAGTGCTCGAGGTCCAGTTCGAAGACGCGCTTGAGCAGTTGTGCCCAACTCAGCCGCACCGGACGGTGATGCGCACAGGTCGCCTCGCACTCACGGTGCTAACACTGGCCGCCAACTGTGACCTGAACAGACCATCCGCACGCTTGCACTCACGAAAGGGCCATCGGTTTCACGCAGGCCTTCAGATCCCTGCGCGTCAGGCCTTTCAATGCCCGACGCTGACATGATCAGGTCAATGGGCAACCTGATTAGCCCCCAAGCTCAGCCGCTCGAATGACGCGCTCCGGTCGCGGGCCGGTGCCCGCTGCGGCGCGTACCAACCGAGTGAGGA
>Ga0209515_10004171_pt1 | contig 19776 bp, 21 predicted proteins | sample Subgroupgradi54m_FD_187454 | JGI IMG/M metagenome (GOLD analysis project Ga0209515, IMG submission 187454) | Subsurface groundwater microbial communities from S. Glens Falls, New York, USA - GMW60B uncontaminated upgradient, 5.4 m (SPAdes)... ...
TCTAATTTACCACTCTTGGGCTTAATTTACAAATAATCGCACTTTACGAGATGCTTCTTAGATACTGAAGGAGTTTTGCCGGAGTTGTTGTAATGATTTTGAAATCCTGTTTTATCATTTCTGCTTTAAAATCCTTAATATTATACGAAATTAAAAACCTAACCTTGGCCGAAGCTGCTCCTGCCACTATATGAGCATCATCTGGATCTAAAGTATATTCTTTAAATCTCTTCTTTAGACCCTCTATATCATTTTTCAATTTGATCTTCTTAAACTTGACTTTTACCAGAGCTTGAAGCTTGCCTCTCCCGATACCCATCCTGTGTGATACTTCTGCCAGTTCCAAGTGAGATATATTTGATATGTAAAGTTCCAGATTTGCCTGATTCAGCAGAAAATAGGCTGCACCTCTAGAAGAAAGTAGCGAAGAGATCACCACATCCGAATCTACAAATACCTTAGTTTTTTTCACAGTTTGGATCTGGATTTTGAAATTTCTTTTTGTATTTTAGTAATGTTTTTTAAATCTTCCTGCTCTGCTTTATAAAAATCGCCATCCAGTCCTGTAAAAACAAAAGACAAGGAACTTGCCGGAATTCTATAAACTTTGCCAATCTTTTTGGCAATAATCTCTCCACGTCCAATTAATTCATAAATAGTATTCTTACTTAATTGTAATATCTGTGCCACCTGTTCCGGGGTATATACTTTTAAATTACTAATCATGGCTATTTTATATCAAACATGACAAAACATGTCAATAGATCAATTTGGTATAATGCCATCAAATGAAAAATAAATTATTAGTTATCAAGCTGGGCGGGGCGGTGGTGACTTATAAAGATAGTCCTACTCCTAAAGCCAGGTCTGAAACTATCAGATCCCTCTCCAAAGAAATAAAGCAGCTCTCAAAAGCCGGTTATAAAATAATCCTTGTTCACGGAGCCGGTTCTTTTGCCCACTCCATGGTTAAAAAATATAATCTTAATTTGGGAATGAAGTATAAAAGACAAAAATATATCTTTGGCAAAGTTATTCAAAGGATGCTGAAGTTAAACGGTATCATTATGGGTAACTTGCAAAAAAACGGTGTTGCTGCAGTCAGCCTACCACCCCATACCTTTATTACCCAAACTGCCGGAAATTTAGATCAGTTTGAGGTCAGTTTGATTAAACAATACCTTAAGAAAAAAATCATCCCGGTCCTTTTTGGGGATATGGTGTTGGATGATAAATGGGGCTGTTCTGTCATATCCGGGGATACAACTGTTTGTTATCTGGCCAAAAAACTTAAAGCAGATCAGGTTATCTTCCTGTCTGATGTGGATGGAATCTATGACTCTGACCCCAGGAAAAATCCTAAAGCAAAACTTATACCGGAGATTAACAATAAAAATATAAATCAAGTCTTAAAGGGTTTATCTCCGACAGGCAGAGATGATGTCACAGGTGAGATGCAGGGAAAAATTTTGGCAGTTAAAAAAGACCTAAAATCTATTCCTACTATGGTAGTAAATGGATTGGAAGAAAATATTTTAATTAAGAGTGTACACGGTGAACAAATCGGGACAAGGCTTCTGTTTAATTAATATAGATATCAAGATTAATCATCTCTCAAAACTGCCTAGCTATTTCAGGCGTCCAGTTTACCTTCTAATCCCTTTTTAAAACTGGAAACTATTTTTTCTATATGCTTCATCTCAGGATCTAAGATCTTTTTAGCCAGTGGTGTTTGTATATAGTCCTTATGCACCGACTGTACATAATCCCACATAAAATTTAAGGCCCTCTCCATCTCCCATTTTCTAACCACTATTAAGAATGAATAAACTCTTATAAATCCATATACTGATAGTATCTGTATTTTATCGGAATCAAAAAGCAATTTAGCTTCTATGGTTTTAGCCGCTTTGATTCTTTCTTTTGCATGAATTTCTACTGCATGAATAATCAACTTGATCTCTTCAGGACTAAGGCCAATTCTTTTCAAAAAAGGTCTTGCCAGTCTAACACTTTCTTCAGGGTGACCATCATCTTTATTGACTCTACCAATATCATGTAAATAACAAGCAGCATCTAAAATTTGCAAACTGACATTTTTATATTGTTTAGCCAACATTCTGGCATATTTTACTGTCAATAAAGCATGACTCCATTGATGAAACTGGTCATTTCTCTGATAGTAAGCCTTAGCGAATTCCTTAATCTCTGTAAGCTGCCTAGTTGTCATGGAGTTTTTGTCTTATTTTATAGCAACAATATAAGCAAAGAGTCGATCTGTAAACACATCGTCACCATCACAGATAACCTTCATTTTCTCCACAATATTTTTGGGGGCATTTCTATATAAATTAACGATCTCTTGTTGAGTTTCCTTTGGCAGACCACTATTTTCCATCCAATTTAAAACGCTGTACTTCTTTAAATTATAGTAATGCACATTTACTTGTGCAGGCTTAGTACCATTTTTAGCTGCATCAGACCAGCTGTTAAACACCAAGTCTCTAAATTGATCTCCAGTCCATAAATTCCTTCCAGGTTCTTTAAGATCAAACACAGCTCTTTCAAATCCTAAAACTTCACCGTCAATAGCAACATACTCCACACCAATAAACTTTCCCCCATCACGTAGTACTCTTCTTGCCTCTAAAATGGCATTATTTATATTCGGCAAATTATGCAGAACTTGTCTTGCGGTCATAACGTCAACTGATCCAGTAGGGAAGGGTGTATTATAAAAATCTGCTACTAATAACCTAGTATTAGGAGATAAAGGTTCGTCTCTGCTAAGAAGCATCCCTTTGGAGACATCAAAACCGATCGCTATACCGGAACCCATTTTTGCCACTAAGGCTTCAGATAATCTGTTAAGAACTACTTGACTGCCTGTCCCAGCATCGACTACTATTTCATTCCCTGTCAGATCTGCGAGTTCCGCGATTTTATCTAAGGGGCCCTGTGCCTTTACCCAACCCAAGTTATTATATCCTGCCGCTCGTTCTTGATCCCAATGTCGAGCAGTAGAAAGTTGGTTTCTAGTCTCAGTCATATTGTGAATCTACAAGTACTGAGTATACCACATTGGAGCAATTCTCACTATAAGTTATTATTTTTAAAAATTCCTGGCTACCACAAAGTTAGTCAATTCTGTTAAAACAGTCCCAATAGCTGGATCATTAGTGATTTTAGGAATCACTTTTTTAGCTTTGATGGCTAATTCATCTGCTTTCTGTAAAACAGCATCCCTAACTCCTAATCTGATAATCAGTTCTCTGACTTGTTCTAACTCATCTGCAGTAATATCTTTTTTGCCCCAGACATTTTGCAAAAATGCCCTCTCAGCACCATCTGCCTGCTGAAATGCTCTGACAAAATGTAGAGTCTTTTTTGCCTCCTTAATGTCTGAATCTACTGACTTACCTAAAGTCTGCTCATCTCCAAACATCCCTAAATGATCATCAACTGCCTGAAAAGCCATCCCTAAGTTTACTCCGAAGGTGTTAATATGTGCCAAATCTCTATCCGATGCTCCTGCCAATATAGCTCCCAAGCTTAACGGGCCTACTATAGTATAAACAGCAGTTTTTTGATGATGTACCTGATAGACATACTTTTCAGTTAGCTGATCCAAAGCTACATCAGTTAAATCCCTTCTTTGGCCCCTTAGAGTGGTCTCTATCACATATCTTAGCCATTTTTGCGCTCCCACAATCCGATCCGGCCGATTATCAATATCCCACAATACCCCTAAAGCTTTAAACGGGCCTAAATCTCCCAAGTTAATACCTACTGGGATGCTAAAATTTCTATGCACAGTTGGCTTACCCCTCCTTACATCAGAATTATCCATAATATCGTCATGGATTAAAAAGGCATTATGTATCACTTCATAGCCAATGGCTGCAGCTAGTACCCCTTCTCTAAATTCACCCTCACCTTGAAAAGTCTCAAACCCCAGCATAGTTAACATTGGCCTGATTTTTTTGCCACCACTCAGTAGGTCTTGGTAGATATCTATATCCTGCTGTAAACCTGAATGATCATAAAATTTATCTTGTTTCCATTTAGTTAAGAAACTTGCTGTAGCAGCATCCAAATGCGGTAAGAGTGCAGTAATGTAATTACCAAAGCTGGGAGTAGTTAAATTTAACCAATCAAATGTTGCTCTGCCAGCACCAGTTAATCTGGCCCCAAATCTTCTACTGCGTTTACCATATTCTGCTAAACATCTAGCTAACTCTTTTTGATCAAAATCTGGGAAAAGAACTGATGATGAAATAAATTCAGCATATGCCCCCTGATAAGGATACATGCCAGAAGTCCGCATCTCACCTGAAGTTCTAATAATTAAATCAGGATCTGGTAAACCACCTGTATCTAAAAAATCTTTGAAGGTGTTCTCATCTACACTCTGCCCACCAACTTTATTAACAGCTCGGATAATCTCATCTCTACCACCATAGTCCAAAGCCAGTACTAAGGTTTTTCCAGTATTATCAGAAGTTCTCTCTTCTAGTTGATTAATACTCTGAAGCAACGACTGGGGCATTCTATCTTTTCTGCCTACATGTCGGAACTTATACCCTCTTTCTGCCAGATTTTCCCCTTCTGTCTGTATCAATTCCTCCATCACAGCCATGATGCCATCTACTTCCTGATCTTGCCTTGACCAATTCTCTGTGGAAAATCCCCAGATAGTTACTACATCAATATCCAGATTTTCCATTCCATACAATAAATCCCTAACAGTTTGTGCCCCCTTAAGATGACCTTCGGCGATAGGCAGATTATGTTTTTGAGCCCAACGGCCATTACCATCTGGAATTATTACTAAATGCTTCGGTAGTAATTCCTGATTTTCTAGGGGAAGCATAGGGCCATTATACTTCAAGGGTAGTTTGCAAAAAATTCCACTCGTCTAAAAACCAGGGGGTAAACCGATCACCACCTTCTACTCTCTGATTTATCTCATCCACTGAATAAAATCCGCCTTGGGCAACTTCTTTTTGGTCTATATTAACTTCTCCATCAAAAACTCCTAAATAAAGCTCTGCTAACTCGTTCTCATAAATAATCTCTGCACCATTCTGATAACTGCTGCTTTGAGAATGTATCGGTCTGACCAACTTAAGTGGAGTCGATATTCCTAATTCTTCTCTTACCCCTCTTAAAGCAGCTTCTTTGTAATCCTCTCCGGCTTTACAATGTTCTGCAGCGCTAATATCCCAATATAAAGGGTAGGCTTTTTTATCATTTGCTCTTTGCTGTAGAAATACTCTTTTATTTGAGTCAGTAATTAGGATGTTAACTGCTTTATGGAGTAGACCTCTTCTATAAACTTCACCACGTTGAGCCTGACCCGTGACCTCTCCCTCAAGATCAACAATATCAAGTAACTCATCAATCTCGGCCATGTTCAGGTTTTAAAAACTTTAACGCCTCTTTTGCCCAAGGGGTATAGTTTTGCGTATTCGCTTCGATATCTTGCAAAAACTCCTTTTTATCCATCCATTTATATTCATACCCAACCTCTGGATTCAAACTTAAAGGCCCATTATATTCCCCCACTAAAATGGCACAATGTTCATTTTCACAATACTCCCCATATTTGGCAAAATAATTAAAAAAACCCAAATTTTTTAGTGGAATTTTGTCTTTTATGCCGTATTCTACTGCCAAACATCTCCAAGTTGCTTCCTCTACTGTTTCATCCCCGTCTTCTTTATGCAAGGGATGAGTGGCCCCGGTGATATCCCAAATGTTATCAAATACTTGATGCTTTCTTTTTTGCAGTAAACATTGGCCTTTGGAGTTGTAAATTAAAACTGTGATAGCCAGATGTCTTTGACCTGCTCCGGTATGACCCACCGCTTTTGGAATATACTCACCGGAAAATTTCCCATTATCATCAACCGCCAAAATGATTTGACCTTCGCCAGAAGGCAAGCTTTGCTTATCCATAGAAAATTGATTATATCACGCTGGTGATTAGGAAGATAAAGGCTACTCCCAAAAGAGTCATGGCGATGGTGGCCCGGGAAGAGTGTTGGCTGTGGGCCTCCGGCAAAATATCCGAAGCCCCGATATAGAGCAAAAACCCGGCAAAAAATCCCAGATACAGCACTAAAACTTTATCCGGTACGGAAAAAAATAAGGTGGAGACTGCTCCTAAAACCGGCGCCAGCGCATCCACAAAAAGCAAAATTAAAGCTCGCTTGCTGGTATTTTTATGGCTAATCATTAAAGAAACCGTATTCAAGCCATCGGAAAAATCATGGGAGATCACGGCAATGGCCACCAACACCCCGATGGCAGAGGAAAGCTGAAAACCCAGGCCAATACCCACCCCATCTAAAAACGAATGCCCGGACAGGGCCAGGGCAGACAGGATCCCGACGGTGGGATGGCGGTGTGCACCGTATTCTGCTTCCTGGCTGTGGTGGATTAACAGCAGTTTTTCTATCACATGGAAGGCCAAAAAGCCCAACACCAGGGCTATCATCGGTTGGCGCGGATCAATATTTAGCTTGCCCACCAGATCAAAAATCTCCGGGAAAATATCAAAAGCCACGACCGCCAGCAGCACCCCGGCAGTAAAGCCCAGAATCAAATGCAGTTTGTCTTTGTACCGCAGGCCCACCACTCCCCCCAAAAAGGTAGAAACAAATGCAAAAATAGTAAAAATAATGGCCATTACGGTTCTGTTGTTTGTTCGGGGCCGGCGTCGCGGAAAGCATTGATAAACTCCCTGATTTTATCTTTATCAACCGAGTCCAGCTTTTCCATTCTGCCCCAGGCAGTTAAAACCAGACTCTTGCCCATATTCGGCCTTGGCATAACAATCATTTTATGCGGACCAAATTTACTTAAAACATCTTTAAGCTCATTTTTTAGAGAGTCACAACTGCCGTCGGAAAAACTTTTTGGCATACCTTCAAAATGCAAAGTTGGAATGCCTGCAGACCCTCCGGTCATAGAAGATTGGGACTTGGTGTCAGGTTGAGCGGAAGGGGTTGCTTCTTCATGAGCATAAACTTCATTTACTGTCATTCCGGACTTGATCCGGAATCTATATAGTATGGATCCTGAATCAAGTTCAGGATGACGTTGAAACGTCACTTTCTTCTCACAGTCATACCAAATAATCACATAGCCATGCTCCTGGGAGTGGACTAAATTACCATCTGCCCGGGGCTCATCGTAAAAACCCTTGGTAATCCAAGAGGCAAAGTGGTCACCGGAGGTGGGCGGGTGAAACTGATATTCCAGCTTGGTGCCTTCCGGTTTATGGTCTCTGCCCGGCTGCAGCGCTTTTTGGCCGGGAAGTGGTTTAGAAGATGCTATAAAAAGCCACGCCAGCAAACCTAAGCCAACAAGTGAGGCAGTAAGGATTATCCCTAATTTCTTTGTCATCATTTTAATAGCGGATCAATGGCAGTTTGGAAGGCAGAATAAGGCTGGGCCCCAACTATGATAGTGCCATTGATTGTGCCTGATGGATCTGATTTGCCAATAAAGAAACTTGGAGTGCCGTTAACCCCGACGACAGAACCATCTGCTATATCAGATTTAATCTTGGCATCATATTTTGTCCCATCCGCACAAGCAGACAAGACGTCAGCATTTAAGCCCAAACTTGCAGCTATCTGTTTGACTTTATCCTTGGTTAAACCATTACCATTGGAGGTAGTTTGCTTAAATATCTCATCGTGGATCTTAAAGTAAGTGGCGTCTCCTCCCTGTTCTCTAGCACAAAGTGCCGCTTTTGCCTCATATGTGGCCATCGGGTCATGGAAAGGTAGTGGATAATTACGATAGACCAGTTTTACTTTACCGGTATCTAGATAATCTTTTTTCAGTTGTGGGTAAACTTGATCAAAGTGCCTTTTACAGAAAGGGCATTCATAATCTGAAAATTCTATTAAAGTAACCTTGGCATTTTTATCTCCTAAAACCGGGTTGTCTGATACAGAAACTTTAACAGGGCCGGACGGAGCTGGGGGTGCCTGTGGAGCCGGAGTGGCAGCGGTAGGTTGTCCACCGGCTGACGGAGCAGATGACCCCAAATTATTGATCTTGATCACACCGGAAGAAAGTAGTATGGAAATAGAAATTAATATGGCCCCAATTAAGATTGAGGCAGAGGTGGATAATCCTTTGGATTCCATACTCAACTAGTCTAAACAGAAAATTTAATAGTGTCAACCCCTTGTCATTCCGGCGAAAGCCGGAATCTATACCAATAATTTTATGGATCCCAAATCAAGTTTGGGATGACACTTCATGTCAGTTAAACTGGTTTTGGGCTTTTTCCAGACCTTGCTCTAAAAGCAAATCTAGCGCTTTTAGCGCTTGTTTTAGCATATGTTTAACTTTGGATTTTTCAGAATGCATAAAAGGCTCCAACACAAAATGGTTGGTATCTATGTGTTGGGCCTTATGTTCGGCAGACTGGGTTTTTAAGTTGCCAATTCCCAATCTGACCCGCACAAATTTATCATTATCCAAAGTCTTAATGATAGATTCCACTCCATGATGGCCAGCAGCTGCTCCACCCATTCTTACTTTTATCTTTCCTAAAGGCAAATCCAAATCATCATGAATAACTATTAAATCAGTAGTAGGTAGTTTGTAGTAAGTAGTAAGTAGTTTAACTGCTAACCCAGAATTATTCATATAGGTTTGTGGTTTAGCTATGATTAAATCTAAAGTTTTAATCACTTCACTTTTAAGTTTTGCATCATCTGACCAATTTCCAGCACCAATTTTTTTAACTAGTTCATCCACCACCATAAAACCCAGATTATGCCGGACTTTTTGGTATTGCTCTCCCGGATTTCCCAAACCAACTATTAGTTTCATATAACCATATATCTAGCAGTAGGTCTTATAAATATACCGCTAGCAAGAAATTGTACCTCACCTGTTGTAAGATTTAATGAAGCACTAGCTCTGTTAAAAGGATAAATTGCTAATGTAGGATTCAACAATCGAACTTTCTTAACCCCTGCTAAATGTATTGTGCCATCATCTTTATCATATGCACAATAAGCATCTCCAATGCGTAATTCTCTTAACTGCTCAGGGCTAGTTACTAGCTTACATGTTACAGAAACCACTGTTCCTTTTTCAGCAGCTTCTTCAGCAGCTTTTCTTTTAAATTCCAAAGAAAAAGAGGCTGAAGGATTGCTTTCTATTGCCCCTATAAGCGTTATTCCATCGTCATCTTTTGTATATGTTAGACGATCAAATATAGCTATACCTATAGGAATTATTTTATCTACTGTTACTCCATTTCCTATTAAAAATTTTATTGTTTCATTCCAGGGAGATCTTTCTACTGCACTCATAGGCTAAATTGTACCACTTCAATCGAATAATTCTAATTGAGGTACCTTAGTTTGACCTGCTTGAGGCCAGATTTTAACCACTCCATATTCTCCATCATAGCCCGGATCTATTACAATATCCCCCTTCCTGGCTTTTAAAACTCCATCAGCCAATCTTGAGCCAAAAATTTTAGCAATCTCACTCCCGTCCACTTCACTTAAAATCTTAATTTCTCCACCTAATTCTTGGGTTAATTTTTTGTATTCATTTATTGTCTTTTGGCTTGATACAGTAGACTTCAAGCTTTCGGCAATTATCTGTATTAAGGGTACTAATTTCCTAAAGCCCGGCCTTTCCGGTTGTGTTTTACTCTTTATTATTCCTGACTCATCACTTTGCACTTTACACTCTTCACTTGTCCTATCTGCCACTTCCTCCACCCTTTCCATCACCCCAACAGTTAGCCCCTTTTTGCAAACAGGACAGATGGTTCCCTTCTTGCTAGTTTCCTCTGGGGTGTACCTAATATGACATTTTCTGTGGCCGGTCAAATGATATTTGCCGTGTTCAGGGTAAAACTCTATGGTTCCGACTATTTCTTGATTCTTAAACGCCTCGAATATCCCTTTATATCCATCCTCCATGCTCCTATTTATAACTGTGGCTTCCCTGCCTAAATTAGGCAGTGAGTGGGCATCGGAAAAAGACACGATTGATTTATCATCCAACTCTTTGATCCGCCAGTTCATGGCCGGATCAGAAGAAAGGCCAGTTTCTATCCCGTAAACATACTGCGTTAAATCCTCAAAACATTCTTTCAGGGAATCATACCCGGATTCTGAACCAAACACTCCAAACCAGGGAGTCCAGGCATGAGCAGGGATAAACAATGCTTTTTCAGATGCTTGTAGGGCTAAACTTAAGAGGTCTTTTGAAGAAATTCCCACAATTGGCCTGCCGTCAGAGGCTAAATTGGCCCTTCTTCCTAAAAGTTCCTTCTGAAACCTTTCAGCTGAAGCAAAATCCGGCATAAAAACCAAATTATGTACTCTTCTTCCTCTTCCCTTTTGGGAGTACATTGAGGCAATTTCACAAGTTAAAACAAATCTTACCCCTTCACCCTTTCCGCTTTCCCCTTTCTGAATTAAGAATCCTGATTCATCCTCTTTAAGCCCATTTTTTAGTTCTGCAAACCAAATAGGGTGCAAAAAATCCCCTGTCCCTAAAAGGTTAATACCTTTGAGTTTAGCCCATGTGCTTAAATTGGGAATATTTAAAGCTGGTGAACAAGCCCTGGAGTATCTTGAATGTATATGCAAATCAGCTACATAGGCCATATTTCTAGGATTCTATCATCATTGTCATTCCCGCGAAAGCGGGAATCCATATTTATATAGATCCCGCATCGAGTGCGGGATGACACTCCGTGTCACTTGGCTCTTACCTGTACAAATTGGAAGTAGCTTCCGTCCACATCTTCAAAAGTGGCTATCTTGCCATATCCTTCGACATGATAAATTTCAGCCACACATTTGACTCCAGCATCTTTTAATCTTTTTACTTCCAGCTCTATATCATCAACTTCAATATTAAGCATGATTCTAGCTGGATTTGAATTTTTACCTTTAACCAGATCATGAGGTAAAATTGTCAAGCCAGTACTTCCTACCTTAAACATAAAGCCAGCTGCCCCATTCTCCCCATATTCAAACTCATCCTCAAATTGAAGTCCCACTTTATCTTTATAAAAGTCAGCCAAAGCTTTTGGGTTTTCAGAACTTATTAAAACTCCATCTAATCCTTTAATCATTTATTTCACCTCCTTTACTTTTTAAATTGCAGTTCATACATCTCTTTAAGTTCTTTAACTGTTGTTGCATCTTCTGCCATTTTATCTGATCCACGGAATTTGACCAGTCTTGGAAATCTTAGCGCATATCCAGGGTCTGACCCTACCTTGCCGGCCGTATGAATTGGAGAACGAGTTATCTCATCTGCTAAAACCTCAATTACAATTTCCGGTTCAATCCAGACAGAAGGAGTCAAGATACTTTCCACTCTGGCTGGTTTGTGATCCACCTTTATTTTATCTGCTCTTTTGTGAATCTCTCTCCATTCCTCATCTGTTAAGCCAGTTCCAATTTTAGAAACAGTCACGAATTCGTCTTTGTGAGCATCGTAAACACCAACGAGCAAAGCACCAGCTCCAAAAGCAGATCTCTTCCCTTTGCCAAAAATATATCCTAAAATTACACAATCAATAGTATCTTGTAACTCTCCAGATGAGTGTCTTTTAAGCTTAACCCAGTTAAAATTTCTGGCTCCTGCCTCATATTTTGAAAAGGGCCTTTTAACAATCAACCCTTCCAAGCCTTTGGTGAGGGCATCATCAAACAGCTGTATGACTCTATCCACTTTATCTGTGATTTCCCCTGGCTGGGGAATTAAAACTTCATCCCCTAAAACCACCTCTTTGAGTTTCTTAATTCTTTCCTCCAGTGGAGAATCCATCAAAGATTTACCATTTAAATACATAATGTCAAACACAAAAGCTTTCAGGGGCAGTTTTTGGGCCATCTCTTCTATTCCATATTTTCTTCTCCTCTTGGTAGTTTCCTGAAAAGGTAAAAATTCCTCGGACTCCGGATTAAAAGCCAAAGCTTCTGAATCCAAAATTGCTGATTTGGCTTTTACTTGAGACAGCACTCCCTTTATAATATCCGGAAACATAGGGGTAGTTTCCTCTAAATTTCTGGAAAATAGCCGCACTTTTATACCATCTTTATGAATTTGAACCCTGAATCCATCGTATTTATACTGGACATGAGCTTTCCCTGCAAATTTTTCCAAAATGGTTTTAGCATCAGGTAATCTTTCTGCCAGTTGTGAGCGGATTGGCCTTCCAACACTCACCTCCAATCCCTGAACTCCCTTAAGTCCCTTATTCCAGAGCACTTCCCCAATTAAACCTAAATCAGAAGTTCTGTTATATGCTCCCTCTAATTCTTTTCTCTTTTTTCTATCCCCAAGTTTTGCGGCAGCAAAAGCATCCAAAATAGTGGGGTCACCTATTCCTAACCTTGATACTCCCAGAGGAATTCTGACCAAATGTTTTGCCCCTATTCCATCTACTTTTTTAAGAAGTCCCACTAATAAGTTAAGTTTTTTCTCAACAGTACCCTCACCAGAAGTTTGCGCAATTTCTGCTAAAGTTTTAAATACTTCTTCAACACTCAACTTTGAACTTTTAACTTTGAACTTTGAACTTAGTCGCAAAGCGACCAACCCCAAATCCCCCAAACTTCCATACTGCTTAAGAACTTGCTCCCGCTCTACTCCATAAGCTCTGGCCATAGCAGCAGCCACCAGCTTCTCACTCATCCCAATCTCAATAGGTTCATAAAATGGAGCCACTCTACCTTGTAGTAGGTAAACAATCTCAGCCACCTCATCTACCTTAGCTCTCCTGAAAAGATCAGCCAGAATATCAATTAAAGCCAGCCTTGAAGAGGTTTCTTCTAATTTTTCAAAATACTGTGCGAGTTTACTAAAAAGCATAAAGTTTCCTTGTCATCCCGTACTTGATACGGGATCCATAAACAATTATTTAAATGGGTCCCTGCCTTCGCAGGGACGACACTATGTGTCGATTGTAATAGATTCCTAAACTATTGTAAAATACGCCTCTATGAATTACTCTAGAGGATATGGCCACAACACCCGGCAATGGGCCTGAAACAACTCCCGCTCAACTTCCTATACCAAACAGAAAAATAGAAAGACAAAACAGGGCTTTAAAACTTTTAGACCAATATCGGAATAGTTCCCCCGATGATACTGTCACTAGGGATAGAATTAAAGATCTTTTTGAGACCATGTTTGAACAAGCAGAACAAACCGACCCTGATACTGAATTTTATAATAAAAAAGGTCTGGCAGCAGAATTACCCAGACTAATGGATTTGGCTACAAGATCAGGAAAACCTTTATCTATTATTTTCCTTGACGGTTACAAATTAAAAAGGGTCAATGAGCAAATTAACTATGATGCTGGCACTCAAGTCATACTGACTATGGCTAACGCGATCAAGGGGGTAACCCGAAAAAGTGATGTGCAAGCCCGTATTAATCCTGAAGATATCGATTTAGAATCAACCGCTGAAGAGGATGTAGCTACGCGTCCAGGTGGCGACGAATTCGTTGTCATACTGTTTGGCAGTGATCAATTCCAGGCAGCTGAAGTTATACAAAGAATCCAAAGGAAAATAGCCGAAATTGCACCTGGAGAAATACCTTTTTATCAGAATACTTTTGGAGAAGATTTTACTGTCAGGGCTGGTCTTGTTCAGTATAATCCTGCTATTGATAAGGACCATACCCAATTCCTAAGAAGAGCTGATGAGGCTCTCAATGCGGCAAAGAAAGAACCAAAACCAGGCACGATTTGTGTAAGCAATTACAATCCTAATTCAGGAACAAATGAGATTACAGTATTAGAAGGTTTACAAATACAATTCTCAGGGTTGGAACCTTAAACTCTTTATTACTTATAGCTTATGCAAGATCTAGGACCGGAAAAGAATAGTTTTTATCCCCCTGAGATATTGGATCAGAGAAAATTTAATATATTACTGGCTCGTCAGGTAGCAGAAGCAGCTCGCAATACAACCGGCTTGACACTCATAATGCTCACCCCTGATATAGATACTCCTTCTGATGACGAGACTCGTGCGGATACTGAAAAAGCGCTCAAATCAGCCATGCAAATGGCGGAGGGAGGAAACATTGGTGTTGTCGAACCTGGCAAATACGGCATTATTCTGCCTAAACTTGATCCCGCTAAATCAATCGCAACAATTGCCGTTTTATTACAAACTGTATCGACTTTATTGTTCAAAAAAGGATTCTCCTTTACACCGGCTGTGGGGGTAGCATTTTATCATCATAGCGACGGAAGTGGTCAGGGTTCTTTATACGGGAGAGCTTTTGATGCATTAACTCATGCTCAAAAAGAAGGAGGAAAGATAGCTGTGGTATTGAAACCAAAGCAAAAAATATCACTTGATCCATTGCGCGAAGATATCCAGAAAAGTATTACTTTAATACATAAATAGCTTTTTTGGTGCCGCCGGATTTTTTAACCAGTCCCTTTTGCCTTAAAAATTTAAGCTCCCGCAAAACCGTATCATCTGAATGATCCGGGAAGATTTTTCTAAAATCTTTATTGGACATTTCTTTGTGCCGGTGCAGGTATTCCATAACCAGCATTTGCCTTTCATTAAGCGGCACCTGCTCCCCCAGCTTATCCTTGATCGAGGCATCCATGGAAATCCTTTTCACTTTCTCTTTAACTCTACTTAGTTCAATTGCCACCACTTCCGTAAAATACTCCAGCCACGGGGTCAAATCCCGCTCATGGGTATCTAAAACCAGCTGGTTGGAAACAGTTTGCAGGGTTAAATAGTAGCGCATCGGGTCATCATCAAAATGCTCTTCCAGTGAAAAAAACTTGCGGATATCATATCCTTCCAAAAACATCACCAAAGTAGATAGGGCCCTGGCCACCCGGCCATTGCCGTCCACAAACGGGTGCATCCGGGAAAACTCATAGTGGACAATGCCGGCTTTAATAACCGGATGGACTTCCCGGGACTCTTCCCCATTTATCCAGTTCACCAGATCTTCCACCAGAAACGGGACTTCCACTGCCGGCGGAGGGGTATAGGAAACCTGCCCGGTCTTGGAGTTTTTAATTACCACCTGGCGCACCCGGAAAGCGCCGGCTACCTCTGCCGGCAAAATCTTCTCCGTGGTCAGGCGGTGAATTTCCAGAATAGTTTCGACAGTTACTGAATATGGCACGCCCGACACCACGCTGTTAGCAATGCCGTCAACATATTTTAAGACGTTCCGGTAATTTAAAACTTCCTGGATATCACGGTCTCTGGCCACTACTTCCTCACCAGAGAGGACATCATGCACTTCCTCCTGGGTCAAAGGGTTGCCTTCCAAATGGGTGCCGTGGTGGATCATCCGCTCGGCTGCTTCTTTCCGGAATTTTGCCTCCCACACCGGAATGAGCGGCGCATTTAAAATCAGTTCCCTGGCCCCGTCCGTGTGACCCACATTTTTTAAGATAGAATTGGTGATAGTATATTTAGGGATGAACATTAATTTCCTTCCTTGCTATTTTCATAGATAGTCAACAGCACCCAAACTGAAAAAACCAAAATTACTAAAACCAGAGTATATTTTGTCAGGATGGTTAAAAAAACCCGGCCAAAAGCAAACACTAACAGCCCCCAAAAAGACACCCAAGCCAAGGTGGAAAAAGTTGTTAAAACCAAAAAATTGACAAAGTTCATTCTCAAAATCCCGGCGGCTGTGGCGATAAAAGAACCGATATCAGGGTGAATAAATCCCAGGGCAAAGGTTCTAACTGCTGATTTATCAATTTGCCCCTTGGCCTTAGTTAAAGCTAATCCGTAACCTAATCTGTTGACAATATGGTAAAAACCAAAATAGCCTAGGGCAAAATCTATCATAAAACCTACTATTGATCCTACTGCTGCAGCTAAAATCCCATAAGTTAAGTGGACCTGGCCACTCCGAGCAAACACCGCTCCTAAAACTACAATGGTAATCCCGGGGACAAAAAAATTAATCACCACCAGTGCTTCCATCAAAGCCCCGGCAAAAATAATCTCATAGCCATATCGGCTATAAAGTGAAGCAAAGTGGGAAATCACCTGGTCCGGAGTCAGGGTGGTTCCTTTAATTAAAAATAAGACCCCCAGATATACGGTGATCAGGACTAAAGGGGCAATTAAAGCGCTGGAGAAAAACAGTTCTAAAATCTTTTTTAATCTTCCCATTTGGGAAATTATTGCACATTTCCCGCAAAAAGTCTAGTTGTTTACATACTCATCCCAGGAGGCAATTTCCAGATCATTCAGGCTTTTGGCCACTAAGGCGTTTGCCAAAACTTCAGCAGCTTGCAAATTGGTCACCAGCGGCACGCCGGCATCTATACAATTTCGGCGGATCAGAAATCCATCTGTTTCTGCCCGATGGCTGCCTGGCAAGCTAATGTTAATGGCCAGATCAATCTCATTTTTGGCCAGCAGATCCAGTATCGAAGGCTTTGTTCCTTCCGCGATTTTAAAAACTCTGGTGCTTTTAATGCCGTTTTCAGACAAAAACTCATGAGTGTGCTCTGTGGCATAAATTTTCAAGCCCAGTTTAGCCAGATTTTGCAAAGCTTGCAGCAGATCCAGCTTATTTTTCTCCCCGCCAATTGACAAAAATATTGATTTTTGGGGAAGTTTAAAACCAGTCGAGAGTAGAGCTTTTAGGTAAGCTTCATGCAAGTCAGCGCCAAAACAACCCACTTCCCCGGTTGAGGCCATCTCCACCCGCAAAGCCGGATCTGCCCCTTTGATCCTGTTAAAAGAAAACTGCGACACTTTGACCCCCACGTAGTCCAGATCGACCGTCTTGAAATCCCCTTCAATATGCTCACCCAGTATGACTCTGGTAGCCAGATCCACAAAGTTATAGCCGGTGACTTTGGATACAAACGGTAGTGAACGGGAAGCCCGCAGGTTAAGCTCAATGACCTTGATTTGATTATCTTTGGCCAGGTATTGCACATTAAAAGGGCCGGAAATTTCGAGTGCCTTGAGGATTTTTTTGGTGGCCACTTTAATCTTGCGCAGGGTTTCCAGGTACAACCTTTGCGGAGGCAAAACTAGCGTGGCATCACCGGAATGAACCCCGGCATTTTCAACATGCTCCGAAATGGCATAAATGACTAACCGACCACCATCTGCCACCCCATCCATCTCCACCTCTTTTGAATTTTCGATAAATTTGGACAGAACCACCGGATACTCTCTGGAAACTTTGGTGGCCTGTAATAGGAATTTTTTAAGATCAGCGGCGCTGTAGGCGATATTCATAGCCGAGCCGGATAAAACATAGGAAGGGCGGACCAGCACCGGATAACCAATTTTACGGGCAAAACTAATGGCCTCACCGATATCCTGCAAACTTTGCCAGGCCGGCTGGTCTATTTTAAGATGGTCCAACAGGCCGCTAAACTTATGCCTGTTTTCGGCCTTGTCTATGTTTAAAGGTAATGTACCCAAAATTTTCATACCTGCCTTGTAACAAGGCATGGCCAGGTTATTAGGCACTTGTCCGCCAAACCCCAGTACCAAAGCAGCAGTTTTTTCAATATCATAAATGTCAGCAATCCGCTCAAAAGTCAGCTCTTCAAAATAAAGTTTGTCGGCCAAATCATAATCGGTAGAGACAGTTTCCGGGTTACAGTTAATCATGATAGTTTCCAAACCTTTTTGGCGCAGGGCCTGGGCACAAGTAACAGCACACCAGTCAAACTCAACTGATGACCCAATCCGGTAAGGACCGGAGCCTAGAACAATAGCCTTTTGTCTTCCGTCTACAGACTTCTGACTTCCGCTTTTTCCGGTAGACAGTAGACTGTAGTCGGTAGACATCACTTCACTCTCCTCCCCATGGTATGTCAGGTATAAATAATTAGTCTGGGCCGGATATTCGGCGGCCAAGGTATCGATGTGTTTGACTTTTGGCAAAATGCCGTATTTTTTTCTAAGGTCTCTGATTTTTTGCTCGGTTGTCTTGAGCGTCTTAGCCAGTAATTTATCAGAAAATCCCAGCTTCTTGGCCCTGGTTATTAACTTGTCATTGATCACTTGTCTACTGTGACTTACCAGCTCGTTTTCAAACAAGGCAATTTCCCGGATCTGGTACAAAAACCAGGGGTCAATGCCGGTAGCTTTGTAAATGGCCTCAACCGTTACCCCTTTGGCAAACTGGCCGGCCATGGCAAATAGCCTTTGCGTGCTGGGCAGCAGGGACTGCCTGCCAAAAAGCTCACTTTGACTATTAAGTAATCCGTCCTGGCCGGTTTCCAGCATCCGGACCGCTTTTTGCAAAACTTCCGGAAAGCTTCTGCCAATGGCCATCACCTCCCCCACGCTTTTCATCTCCGATCCAATCTGGTCCTTGGCCCCGATAAACTTTTGCAAATCCCACCGCGGGATTTTAATTACAATATAGTCTAGGGCCGGCTCAAAAAAAGCCGAAGTAGAACGGGTGACCGAGTTTTTAAGCTCTGGTAAACTGTAACCTAACCCAAGTTTGGCGGCAATATAGGCCAGAGGATAACCGGTGGCTTTAGAGGCCAGAGCCGAGGAACGAGACAGTCTGGCATTGACCTCAATTACCCGGTAATCGTTATTTTTAGGATTCAGGGCAAACTGAATGTTACATTCCCCCACAATGCCCAAATGTGCTATCACTTTTAACGACAGCTTGCGCAACAGATGGTACTGGTAATTGTTGAGTGTTTGGGAAGGGGCCACCACAATACTTTCTCCCGTATGAATGCCCAGTGGATCCATGTTTTCCATATTACAAACCGTGATTTTATTACCCATCCCGTCTCTGACCACTTCATATTCAATCTCTTTCCAATGCTTTAAATATTCCTCAATTGCCAGTTGGGGTGCCACTTTTAAGCTCGAGTTGACAATTTTAGTTAACTCCTCCAAGTTGCTTACCACTCCTGAACCCAAACCTCCCAATGAATAACCCGATCTAACGAGCAGTGGATAACCCAACTTTCCACCAATTTTTACAGCTTGCTTTAAGCTGTGGGCAAAACCGCCCTTGGGAACCTTAACATCAATCTCCTGTAAAGCTTTGGCAAAAAGTTCCCGGTCTTCCGTCATCTTGACACTGTTAATCGGCGTGCCTAAAACTTTAACCCGATACTTTTTTAAGATGCCCATACTGTCCAGTTTTAAGCCGCAGTTTAAAGCGGTTTGGCCGCCAAAGCTCAAAGAGATGGCATCGGGTTTTTCTTTGATAATCACTTTGGTGACAAAATCCACGGTTATTGGCAAAAAATAGATTTGATCTGCCAAACCTTTAGAGGTTTGAACAGTAGCGATATTGGGGTTTATCAGAACAGTTGTTATTCCTTCCTCACGGAAGGCTTTCAAAGCCTGGGAGCCGGAGTAATCAAACTCCCCAGCTTCACCTATCTTTAAAGCCCCCGACCCCAAAATAAGAATCTTTTTCATAACTTCAAAAGCCTGCTTTCCTTTTTGCTTCGCAAAAACGTCAATACTTTTTTCATTTTCCCTTTCTGTCATTCCGGACTTGATCCGGAATCTATACAAATAATTATTTTATGGATCCTGAATCAAGTTCAGGATGACCTAAAGAAGGTCTAAAAATTCATCAAACAAAAAATCCGCATCCACTGGCCCGGGATTTGCTTCCGGATGGAACTGCACGGCCATAAAAGGTTTGGTTTTGTGCCTCAACCCTTCATTGGTGCTGTCATTTAAATTCACAAACCACTCCTGCCAATCAGCACCTAAAGATTTCATA
>Ga0209515_10004172_pt1 | contig 19776 bp, 17 predicted proteins | sample Subgroupgradi54m_FD_187454 | JGI IMG/M metagenome (GOLD analysis project Ga0209515, IMG submission 187454) | Subsurface groundwater microbial communities from S. Glens Falls, New York, USA - GMW60B uncontaminated upgradient, 5.4 m (SPAdes)... ...
GGCATAATCGGATATATCGGACAAAAACAAGCATATCCTCTCCTCCTCGCAGGCCTAGAAAAACTTGAATACCGCGGCTACGACTCCGCCGGCATTGCCCTCTCCCATAATAATACCCTTTCTATAATCAAAAAGAAAGGCCGCGTAGAAGTCCTCAAATCAACCACACTTCCTGGCACCATCGGTATCGCCCATACAAGATGGGCTTTAGAAAGATTTAATAAGTCTAAGATAAACCTTTTAATTATCAAAGAGGAACGTATGAATATTTTGAACCTCATCGACGAAGAGAATTATTATGTACAGATTAACCTCAAATTCAAAGATTATTTAAATAACCAATTATGTGATAAAAAAGAAAAAGTAGATTTAAAAGAGATATCAAAAAAGACCACATATAGAATCAGGAAAACTCCTAATTATTGGATTAATTTAAAGACACTTTTGAATATAACAGAATTGCTAGAAATAAAAAAAGAAGAAGTAATAGAGAATATAATCAAAATAAAAACACATAATTCTTTTCCCATTGAGTTTAATATAAATAATCTAATTTCAGCCTCTTTTTTTCGAATTATCGGACATATTATAGGAGATGGAGGAATCCACGTAATTGAAAAAGAAAAGAAATATCGCGCATTTTATGTTAATAATCAAAAAGAGCTATTAGATTCATTTACTCAAGACATTACTACAGTTTTTGGAAAATTTAAAATATACAGTCGGACAAGAGAAGAACATGGTGATGAAATTTGGCTACCCACAACAATAGGGTTTATGCTTTATAATTTATTAAAATATGAAGCCCTAAATAAAAAGAAAAGAGTACCACAGTTTATTTTTGATACACAAGATAAAAAATTATTAAGTGCCTTTCTTCAAGCATTGTATGATGATGAAGGATTTCTCTATCCTAACAAAAATATGATTGTCATTGCGCAAAAAAGTAAAGAGCTAATCGAAGACATCAGAAAAATAGTGATAAAAATTGGAATAGAGCCAAACCAACTACTAATTCATAAATCAAAAAATAGAACAACTATGCATTATTTCTCAATTACAAGTAAAGAGAATATAATTAAATTTCATCAAAATATCAATTTTATACACCCTATAAAAAATAAGAAACTTGAAGAATTAATAAAAAAATACAGGTGAAAAGATGTGCGGAATAACGGCGTATATTGGAAATCAAAAAGCAAGCCCAATCATATTAAAAGCATTAGAAAAATTGGAATATAGAGGATATGACTCGATTGGTATCGCAACGAAATATCAAAATAAGATATTAATTAGAAAAGGTGCTGGAAAAATAATAGAGGTTAATAAAAAATTACAATTTGAAGAACTAGAAGGAAATATAGGAATTGGGCATACTCGTTGGAGTACCCACGGCCCCCCCTCAGACAAAAACGCCCATCCTTTCTTGAGCCAAAACCAACAATTCGCAATAGTTCACAACGGCATCATTGAAAACTATCTCGAATTAAAAGAACAACTCCGCAACCAAAACATCACCTTCACCTCCGACACAGATTCTGAAGTCATCACCCATCTTATCCAAATCAACTACACAAAAACACAAAACTTCAAACAAGCCATACTCACAACCATCAACCAACTCATTGGTACCTACGCCTTCTGCGTCATCAACACTCACGCCAACGAAATTATCGGCGCAAGAAACGGCTCACCATTAGTCATCGGCATAAATAAAGAACAATCTGAAAATTTCCTCGCCTCCGACGTATCCGCCTTCATCGAACACACAAAAAACGTCATCTACCTCAACGACTTCGAATGCGCAAAACTCACCCCCTCACAAATCGAACTCTTCACCTTTGACAACCAACCATTCACAGAATCACAATTCACATCACGCATCAAAATCATCAACTGGAATATAGAACAATCCCAAAAACAAGGCTACAAACATTTCATGTTCAAAGAAATAATGGAGCAACCAAATGTCATTAAAGATTCGCTCACAATCCCCATCTCCCTTCCACAACCTTTCAGCAACACCACCCCCCCAAAACGCATCATCATCACCGCCTGCGGCACCGCTCTCTATGCCGGCCACATCGCCAAATACGAAATCGAAAAACAAACAAAAATCCAAACCAACATCGAAATCGCCTCCGAACTACGATATAAACAACCCCTCTTCCAAAATACTGACCTGCTTATCGCCATTTCACAAAGCGGCGAAACCGCCGATACGTTAGCCGCAATTCGACTCGCCAAACAACACGGCATCAAAACACTTGGCATCATCAATGTCATGGATTCCACCATCGCAAGAGAAGTCGATCACGTCATCTACACGCGAGCCGGCCCCGAAATCGGTGTTGCCTCAACCAAAGCCCTCACCGCTCAACTCATTATCTTATACAAAATAATCGAACACCTCACAAACACATCTCTCCAACTCAACCTCCTTGAGCAACTCACCCAACAAGTCTTAACAACTCATAATCATATCCAAACCATCGCCGAAAAATACATCAACACCCAACACTTCATGTACATTGGCCGCAACACAAATTTTCCACTCGCGTTAGAAGGCGCACTCAAATTAAAAGAAATCTCCTACATCCACGCCGAAGCCTACCCCGCAGGAGAATTAAAACACGGCCCCATCGCCCTCATAAGCGCAGACTTTCCCACCCTTGCCATCTGCCCGCAAGACGACCTCTACGAAAAAACATTTAGCAACATCCAAGAAATCAAAGCACGATCCGGCCCAATCATTGCCATCACAACAGAACACGACACCAAACTACAAACCATTACAAGCGATATCATCTACATCCCCAAAACACATTCGCACCTCAATCCCTTTCTCATCTTAATCCCGCTGCAACTCTTCGCCTATTATCTCGCCAACAAAAAAGAATGCGATATCGATAAACCACGTAATTTAGCAAAATCTGTTACGGTAGAATAAAATAATACAAATTTCTACACCATTGAATATTTTGAAATATGAGTTCGCCGTAGCGTTTCAGTATTTGTTATAGAATTAAAAAGTGTAACCAAAGCCCCTGTGATTCCTGCCCCTTCTTTAAGTCGAACATAAGCACCCTGAACAGAAGGGTATTCTGCTATCTTTCTTAATATATCGGTAGAACCAACTGCTCCATAAATGACAGGCTCATCAATAGCACCAAAAGACATAGTATGAGGAACGGTAAGTACCTCATATCCTTCTTGAGCCCGCGTTGTCATAAGTTGTACCGAACCCCTGTTACCAATAAGATGAAGACTTCGAGCATAAGCTGTTCCATGAATCAAATTTGCATTTGCCACTGCATCCAACTTTCCTCCAAAAAAAGAATCAAAATAAACATCACGTAACCCATACTCTTTCAGAGAGCCAACTGCTCGTTCAATAGTTTGAGCGCTCGTAATGCTCTTTGGTTCAAAACATAAAACAACACGTGAATCTTTGTTTTTCTGTTTATAATTAGCAATCTTATCCAGAACTTCTTTAAAAGAAGCCGCAAGCTTCCTACTCTTTAAATCACTATATTTTACGTGAGAAAGTTGTAAAAAGTTTTGATGTGTAAACACAATCTCTCCCGTCTCTTCCACTTGAATAATATCCCCTTCAAAACAAGGAACAATTTTCCGACTCCCTGTATATTGTCCTAACTCCAAAGTATCCTCTACTAATTGACCAACATCATACGTATTTCCATTTAGTACACTATGACGTACCGCTAAAAATTCTTCAGGTGCCACAATCAAGGATTCCATATAATCCCTAAAAGAGGCGTTATTTATAAATGTTCCTATAAATTTATCACTTTATAGTAATTACACACTTCTCACCGCTCATACACCTTCGCCTTCGCCGTAAACCCCGCAACCTCCTCCTTCTTCTTCAATGGAAACGCTTCAAATCGAATCATGCGATCCGTCAACATCTGTACAAGCACCGTCCCCTCCACAACCCCATTAACCACTTCATTTTCTTGAACTCGTACACTCTTGACCGCACTCATCCGATCCCAAAATTTCCCATTTTCTAATACATAATTAGAATGAACTAACTCATATTTCACAACCCCATCACCCACCGCAACATCTTTTGGATCTGGAGTATTCCCCCTCACCGCAAACTGCATTGGTTTGCCATCATAATCACCCATAGAAATAACAATATGTGTTGGATCAAGTGGATCATATACAAACGACAAATGACTCTTCCATACCTCTGGAACATATTTGGCAGGAAATCCACCGCTGCCGAAAACAAACCAACTCCCAACTAACTTACCATCGACATCATAATCAATCTTCCCTCCACGTGGCAACGCCGTTCGCGGATTCTTAGCAAGTAATGCACTTCTCCCCGGCTCTTCAAAATAATCAAACGGATCCACTGTATGAATCTTCCACTCCTCACCTGCATAATGCTCTGGCACAATAAAACCTTTCAATATAACTTCATCATAATTCACACTCAAATCCAACGTCTGCCCCCCAATTTTTCCAAGCAACTGACCTTTCCTAACTTTAATTTTACCTGACCAAGAATTCCCCTCTGTCATCTTCCCCGTCACTGCCGCTAACTCCGGTGACAAACTCGTTAATAAATTATAAATACTATAAAAATCACACGTATGTCGAATAATCATCCTAATTTTTCTATGTTTATTTTCCGCAAATGCCGGCTCAACTGCAATCTCAGTAATAATACCATCCGCATCCGCATACACCTCGTACGTATCAGGTGGCGATTGAAATACGATTGGCTGAAAATACATATGATCAATCGGCGTCACATGCCCGCCTACCATCGCCCCCATCGGCGTAATAAGCCCTACGTCCTCAATATGCATCGGACTTGCAAGTGTAACTGTTCCTTTCTTTTTACATTCGGACTTTGAATCAAAAACATCTCTAACTTTATTCAACAGCCCTTTTTTTTCCGATTTCGTAACACCCTCAACCACCCGACAATTTGTCGCCGTAGCGGTAGGACAAATAGCCATCTCTTTCTCAGCAGATTTCTCAGTATGTAACACAGATGCAACTGGAGTTCCAAAAGATTGATTGCCAGCCGTCTGTACCACAATCTTCTGCTCCAAAGATACATTTCGCTCGAAAGTATGACTTTCTGAAACCTCCTGCGAAACACTACACCCAAAAACAAAAAGTATTAACAGTAAACAAACACTTATCAACCATTTCTTTTCAAGCATTAATGAGAAGTAATACAAGAGAGATATAAGAACATTTCTATTTTCAAAAAAACATCAGCAATCTTTAAATAACCGCCCTCAAAAATATATCTGACCATGAATCTTCAAACCATCATAGAACAACTCCAATCATCTCAACCAGGTCTAGCCTTCGACATCGATGATACTCTCTCCCTCACCAGCGACGGATTTTATGACCTGCTTCATCCTCAATTCCCCGCCCCATCTAACCTCACCAAAGAACACTTTCGTAAACATTATGCGCTCACAGGAGAAGCACTGCACTGGAAATCAATTCAAGAAGCATATGACCTTATAAAAAAGAAAGGGGATGAGAACCAATTTCATTACGAACTCTCCCCCTTCCCCGATGCCATAGCCCAAACAAACATACTACACAATCACCATCTCTTTGGCTGCTACCTCACCGCTCGCCCAGAAAACATGTATGATATGACCACACGCTGGCTACAAGAACATAACTTCCCTCAAAAACCTCTCCTCATGCGCCCAATGGACATTGACTTTGTAAGTAAACATAAAGAATGGAAAACAACTCTGCTCCACACCATTCATCCCCACATTATCGGCCTCATCGACAACGACACCAGAATCCTCTCCCATTTACAACAACAATCATATCCAGGCCACCTCTACCTCTTCGGCCTCTCCCAACAAGAATATGATGGCAACGGTTCAATCACCGTCAGAGAAACCTGGACGGAAATGACAAAAGAGATATTAAATAATAATAACAATAATAATTAATAATTAATTTAAAAAAAATCACACAAAACCTTTCTCCTCCACCACCACAATCCATATAAATAAAAAAATTAGAATCATTTCATGTCTTCAAATTTCCGTTACGCCCATCTCGCCGACCTCCATCTCGGCTCCTGGCGCGACCCAAAACTACGCGACCTCTCAACCAACACCTTCCTCCAAGCAATCGACAACTGCATCGAACAGAAAGTCGACTTCATCTTATTCGCCGGCGACTTATTCAACACCTCTCTCCCTTCATTAGACACATTAAAAATCGTCACCAAATCCCTCAAACACCTCAACGACAAAAACATTCCCCTCTACGTCATCCCTGGCTCCCACGACTTCTCGCCTAGCGGAAAAACCATGATTGACGTCTTAGAAAACGCCGGCTTGCTAAAAAACGTCTGCAAAGGAAATATCGATCCAAAAACCAAAGAACTCCACCTCAAATTCACAACCGATGAAAAAACACAAACAAAAATCACTGGCATCCTCGGTAAACGCGGCTTGCTCGACAAAACATACTACGAAAACCTCAACCTCACAAACCTCGAAACCGAATCCGGCTACAAAATATTCATGTTCCACACAACCGTAACCGAACTTCTCCCAACCAAATTAGCCATGATCGAATCACAGCCTCTCTCTGTATTTCCCAAACACTTCAACTACTACGCCGGCGGCCATATCCACCATCCCACTATCCTCCGCACCGAATCACACCCTCTAGTAACCTACACTGGTGCATTATTTCCCAATAACTTCCCAGAACTCGATGAATATTCAAACGGTGGCTATTACCTACTCAACGTCGAAAACAATCAAACAAATATCAAATATATCCAACTTAAAATAATGAATCACATTTCATTCAACCTTAATTGCACAAATAAATCCCCTGAAATCATCCTCTACGAAACCCTTACCCACTTTCAAAACCAAGACCTCACAAATACCATCCTCACCCTAAAATTCCACGGCACCCTCACCCATGGTAAAGTCTCCGATATCAACTTCAAAGAAATCATGGACAAACTCTATCAGCAAAATGCATATATGATCATAAAAAACACCAATAAATTAATTGCAGAACAATTTGAAGAAATAAAACTAGCCAACCATAACCCTGAAACCATCGAACAAGAATTAATCAACGAACATTTGCAGCAATTCAAACTCTTTGAAAAATCAACTGAACATCACCTTATCACCTCGTTAATTCAAACCCTTAACACAACCAAACGTGAAGGAGAAACCGCATCCGACTTCCAACGCCGCATTGAAACTGAAACCCACCGTATCCTAAACATAATGTAAACAATTGATATAATCTTATGCCACTAACCATCTCAAAACACAACCTCAAATTATATCTCTCAAGTATTTTCATTTACGGTCTCGGCCTGTTCATCATAACACTTCTTCCAAACTACCAAAAAAACAGTAACCTTTTAACCTACCCTACTTTACTATTCCTCTATCTCTCCTACTGCCTCCTCGGCGCAATATATTACCTCTTCATCAACAAACACACAACCACAAATAAATCATTTATAATTATAACATGCGTTAAACGCAATCTAACATACTACTTCAACAAAAATTCAACCACACAACAAACAACACATATCCATCCCGAAGAAAAAACCGCCTTCCTCTTCCTACTCGTCAAATTCTTCTTCCTCCCTTTACTTATTAACTTCTGTTATAATCATATTCAAGAATTACCCCAGCTTATCACCAATTTCAAACTATTCCCTTTCCTTCTCTCATCTTTATTCATGCTCGACACATTCATTTTCACCCTCGGCTACTGCACCGAATCAACCAAACTGCAAAACATCTGTAAATCCGTCGAACCCACTTTCTTTGGCTGGTTCATCTGCCTTATCTGCTATCCCCCTTTTAATAGCATCGTCGGCCAATACATCCCTTGGGGTGCAAACGATTACGCCACGTTCACCCATCCCTCTGCAACTATTTTTCTCCAAATAACTGTCATCTTCCTCCTCATAATCTACGTCTGCGCCTCCTTCTCATTAGGACTAAAAGCATCTAACCTCACCAATCGTGGCATCGTCACAAAATTCCCTTATAATATCATCCGCCATCCCGCCTATGCTTCTAAACTAAGTATCTGGTGGCTCACCCTCCTCCCAAATTTTAGTATTCCTTTCGCCATCGGTATGCTTTTTTGGACTATTGTATATTTTTTCAGAGCACAAACAGAAGAACACCATTTAGCACAAGATCCGGACTATCAACAATACAAAGAAAAAGTGAGATATAAGTTTATTCCTAAAATTAGATAACACCTCTCAAAAAAAGAAAGAAAAAATATAGAGGACTTTGAATAACCCTATTTTATTGCTATATTCAAAGTCATTCTTAGAGGGGATTGAAGTATTATAAGATAGTTAATCAAACCCCTCTATAACTTCAAGAACTCCTACTTTCTCTGAAATACAAATAAATTCCACCAATAATTGCTAATCCCACAATCGTCAACCATAACCAAGTTAAATCCGTTACTATTCCCCCAAGCGAACTAAAAAACGAATGCCCCGCAAGCGAACTCTTCCCCGCCACACTCGCACTGCTGCTCGCCGCCGTTGTACTTGTCGTCGCCGTCTGAGAAGATGTAGAAGTTGCCCCTCCACTTGAAGACGACGAACTCGATGAAGATGAACTTGAACTACTAGATGTACTCTCAACCACTGCCGGGGCCGCCGGGGCTGCCACCGGAGTTACTGTTTTCGCCGGTGTGGCTGCAACAATAGGAGTCAACGCTTTTCCAGCTGAACTACTTCCCCCTCCGCCACCAGAAGAACTTGAAGACGACGAACTACTCGACGAAGAACTCGACGAAGACGAACTACTAGAACTACTCGAAGACGCCGGTTGACTAGGTCCATACGCCGCAAACACAATAGACAAAAGCAATAATCCCACCAATAAAAACACAACTATTTTTTTCATGTTTAACACCCCCACTCTGTTGGCACTTGCCACAACGACATATTCAACGTCGCATTAAAATATCCACTGCCATAACTTCCATTAAACGGATTTGCCGCACCTGACGCTCTATTTGTACAATTTCCTAAAGCACCTGAGCTACACTGCCAAAACTCAGTCGTATAATTACCAGGAAGTCCAATTTCCAATTTCTTTGGGCGAAACGTATTAATCAAATCCTGACATTTAGATGTACTCATTCCTACAAATTTAATATTTGCCGTCGTATTTGAAGTTGTATTAAACTGAAAATCTGACCCCGCCGTAAAATTCTGCGTACTCGTCGCAACTTTACCCGTAAGACTCGCATTGATAAACTTAACACGCCAATGTGATGTATTTGTCGCATTAGGATTTTCTATGATGAGATTAAATCGCCGCATCGACGTACTATTCAATTGCGCCCCTGTTCCTGCATTTCCGCTAAAAATAGTAGAACCCCCGGTTGGAAATTCAAATTTATAAACCATATCTCCCATCGGATCAGTTGCACTTGACCCCAATTTTGCCGTAAACGGAAACGTAAACGTTGCGGCACATCCTTTACAGCCAGAAAGCAACGCTTTGGTTGTAAAGTTCGAACATGCACTCACCGCACAATTCCCATTGATATCACAAACAGTCGTTTTATAAAAATACGACGTTGCATTTGCTAACGCTCCCACTCGTTGAGAATTATAATCGAAGTTGTCGATAGGAACCGTATGCCAGATTTTATAATCAGCACTATCATCAAGCAAGGCATCATCCACAACCGTCTTATTCAACAAACTACACGTTGTATTTATACCATAAAACAAAATTGTTCCATTTGCGGGTTCATTAGTATCAAATTTAAGAAAGCCACCATCTGGAAACGTATCCACTTGGAACCACGTAATCTTTGGTGCCGACTTATCCAACGCATTTTTTACAACATTCCCTGTTCCACCACAAATTGTTTCAAATGTACACCCTTCATCCGCACAATCCATTTTTCCATCCCCATCATTATCCTGAGCATCACCGCATTGAAATCCTCCTTCATTAGGTACATAGCCAAATTTCTGAAACATCGTACAATCTGGATCATTGCTTGCAATAAGTCCATCCCCATCTGCATCTCCGCCTGGATTGGAACAATCTTCAAACTTAAAATCAAATGAACCTTGGCTATAAAAATACGGTCCTGCCGTATCATTTACTCTGCTCTCATTAACCACACTAATTGCATCACCCACAGTTGTGTATAAACGTAAATCTTTAGATTTATTATACAAATCCCTGAATTTATACAAATCTTTCTTACCTACCGCTGCCATTCCTCCCTGAATCAACGAACACATTTTTTGTGGCATAGAAACTAACGGTACCGGTACCGGCCCCCAACTTGCATTCACACATTGATAAGACGCTGTTCGCTCAACTCTTGAAGCACCCCACGTTGCCTGATACTTAAACGAAAACTCAAACCCCGCAATCGAACTATTATCTCGTGACGCACAATGATTAGTTGTATTCCCATCACTATCAACATACCAAAAGAACGTATAATTCTGACTCCCTGCTCCCAGTGTACCATCAGCTAAAACCGTCCCATTACATGTTGCACTACGACTAAATTCAATAACATTTGCACCCAACACTAACCTATCAAAATCATCTCGTAAACCAATATTATCCAAATCCCACGAGTTATTAATTGCAGCCTCATTTCCATCACTACCTAATATACTTGGAGGAGTATCGCCCATAAACCCAAACACTTTTCCCTCACTTTTTGCTTTACACCAACCTCTCTCAGATATATTCTGATTATTATTTGATGCAAAATCAGAAAAGAAACTACAAGTGGAATTAAATTCAGATTCACAACGCGTTTTATTACCATCCGCAACATTACAATTTCCTCCAAAAGTTCTCGGCGCACAATATCCCGTAGTAACTGCACATAAACCCGCACTCATATCTTGACACCCTTGTGCTGTTCCTGGACGTGTAAAACAAGACGGTCCGCATCTTCCTCCAGTAGGTGAAAATGGATCAGCACTCCAGCCGCACACCTGTGTTGAAATCCCTTTAACCGTCATATTACTTTCACATAATGTCTGACTTTGAAATCTAGTTTCATTACTAAAACATTGAGAAAAAACAACCGGTTCGCAACGCCCACGACTGCTATTAAAATGATCAAATGACCAACCACACCCTCCAACTACTTCACAATTAGTTTGATTATTTTGTGGAAAACAACTATTAAATAACGTCCCATTTTTCCCACATGTATTAGCAGTAGCCGCTGACCATGAACATCCTTGCGTTGCTGCACAAGGAAACTGTTCATCTAAAATACCACACTGCGCCCCTGGAAAATCACAATGCCCTCCGCTAGATCCCCCAAAATTATTTTCAAACATTGATTTAGACCATTGACATTTATTACTAATACAAGTTGCATTTGATGTAAACGAAGGACAATCAGAATTAAATCCCGCCGCTAAATCCTCTCCCCCACAAAACTTATCATTTGAACATCCTGGATCCGCACAATCAGTTACCCCATTATTATCATTATCTTTCCCATCAAAACAAACTTCCCCATTAAATCCTGCAGGTTTACAAAATGAACTTGCCACATCCCACGTACACGCCCCTCCTCCACCTTTACCAGTAAAAGTACAAGTACTTGAATCATAACAACTAAAACAATCCGTACCACAATATTTTTCACTTTTACCATAACAATTTCCTACCCCATTTGCCGCATTCGCGTCACTAGACCACACACACCCTTTCGTACTATTTTGACACTGTGATTGCGGATTCTTCATAAACGCGCAAGAACCACACACATCATTACAACTCTTTGCCCCACCCTCAACAAAACTCATTTTTGGATTACACCACCCTAATTTATTAGCAGCCGTACTATCCGCCTTAAATTCACAATATCCCACTGCCGAATTTTCACAATATGAACGTGCTTGTGCTGTTGTATTCCCTTTTGTAGAACTCACTCCTGTTTCACACGCCCAACATGCTGAATCACAATTGCCGCTCCCACTAGAACCGCCCGCTCCCCCATTTGAAAAACCAAAATTGAATTCACACCACGTATCTGTTTTAGTTGAACCAGAACCTTCCATATATTGCTGTGACTTCCATGTTCCCCCTACACTTTTACAACCTAGCTCCGTACTAATCTCATCAAATTTAGCACCGCCACCACTACCTCCTCCTGTTCCTCCAAATCCAATACTATTAAAATGACATTGATTTGTAACATTATCCCATTTACAAGGCATATAATAAGGAGTTGTAGAAATCAATTGACACAATGTTTGATTTGTAAACGCTTTGTAATCTTCACAAAAAGTTCCTCCAATCGGAAAACTAGGAGTCTTACTATAACACCCTTTATCAAACGACGTTGTACAATTAGTTCCACTCCACCCACAACAGGTTGAAAATAACGTAAAATCTGGACACATAGTTTTATTTAAAAGAGAACAACTCATCCCTCCATCATTACCATTACACGTTGAAAAACCACTATCCCATAAACAGCCACTTATTCCATTACAAATCTTTTGGTCAGTAAGAACTCTACATCCAGGATTATTATTAGAACCCGCCTGTTGACCAAATCCCCCAGAAGGAGTAATACATAAACTAGAACTAGAATTCCACACACAAGAAAATGCATTAAAACAACCATTTGAATTCCCGTTAAAATCACTACAACCACTGCCAAAAAATCCCCCACCAACTGGATTACAAGAACTCGTTCCCGCTGTCCACGTACAAGACTGATTAAAAGAAGTCTTCAACGTTGTTTCACAAAAAGTTTGATTTGTCGTATCTGCATTATAACAAGCCCACCGTTCACAAAAATTCCCATTCGTATTCCATCGACAACCTAAAGAACCATTATTATTACACGCCGTCTGCGTTCCAAACGACCAACATTCAACAACAGAAGAAACATTCCCCTGCACATCTATTCCATTCAATCCCACTACTGCACCCGTCAGTAAAGAATCCCCAGAATGTGAAGAAACATACGAAACATCATTTGATAAAAAGAACCGCCCATATACACTCATTCCAACAATACCTAAAAACAACACCAAGAGCACACTAAACATCACTTTATCAACTTGTTTCATACGTCTTCCCCTCCTTTTTTTCCAAACAAACCAGCATCAGACTGCAACTACCCACCTGAAGTTACTTTCGTCCCCGCTAATAAACATGATTAATAATTAAATAAATCAAAACTATTTCTTTTTCACAACGACACTCTCTTTCTTGCGCGTCATCAACCACCACACAATACCAATGACTATAACACCCACAATCACAATAACAACCCACATACTTGTTGCTGAACTACCCATCACTTGTGTTTTACCAGTAGCTGAAGATGAAGACGTTGACGTTGAAGAAGAACTAGCTCCCGTAGAAACATCCTTCCCATTAGCCGTTGACTCTTTTCCAACCGTAGTTGTCGCATCACTCTTCTTCTCAGCTGCCGGAGCAGGAACAGCTTTACCTTCTGCAATCGCAAAATAACTAAAGCTTGGTGTGTGCGCAGTATAAGTAACATAGCCACCATCTTCTTCGCTAAAAGTTGTCGGTAATACTACCCACTGCCCATTAACAAAATGATGTAACGCCACATTGTCTTTTGCTAAGCCCTTCTCTGCAAGCCAATCGGTACTTACTTTAAAAGTAACCCCAACCTCTCCTTCAATTGCTTTAGCTAAGTTAATTTGACTAATCGAAACATACTTATAGACATTTTTATCTAACGCCGGTACATCTTTAGGTAGCACACTCACTTTCTGTACTTGTAACGTTGCTCCATATACATTCTGCCCTGCAGTGAAACTCACTTTTGAAACCGCAACCTCAGTATCAGCTATATCAAGACTAACAACTTCACCTTTATTAACAGACGTCCACACTTTCTTATCAAACTGCCCTGCAACTTTTGTTACAAAACCATTTGGTGAACCACCCGGTCCACTTCCACTTGAAGATGAAGAAGCAACAGTCGTCCAGCTGCCTGTTGCTTTACGACTATTACCAGCATTATCCGTTGCTCCACAACTACTAGACGTAAACGATCCTACACTTGAAGCCGTCGTAGATTCTGTAGTAGCACCACCAGGAAATCCATATCCAGTAACTAAACCCGACGTCGCATCACTTACACTACACGTACACGTTACCGTACTTCCAACCGTTGGATTTGACGTACAACTCACCGATACTGATGGTTGTGTCCTATCAACTGTAAAACTAAACGTACTCACATTTCTATTTCCATGCGTATCATTTACATCAACATAAATAGTATAAATTCCATCATCTAACGCCGAAACATTAATTGATGCGGGAGTATAATTACCAGTAGTAACTGTATTAACACCAACTGATGGTGCAAAAGAACCATTTAAAACAAAAATACTATTATTACCAACATAGTTCGGCCGATAAGTCGTATTCGTAATCCCTCTAAACCACGCATTTGATACTAACCCACTACTCGTTGTCAAATTAGCACGAACAGATTGAATACTCACCGAATCATTCACTTGTAAAGAAAGATTTAATAAATAATTTGCCCCAACCGCTCCAACACTAGCGCCGATGTACGCACCATCCGTTATATTCCCTACATAAACATTCGTCACATTAGGAGCGGTATTATCAACCAAGAAACTAAGTAAACTAATATTACTTGCAAAATCTGGCGTAGCAAGATCTGACCGATTATGGGCCGTAACATTCAAAGTATAAACACCATCAGGTAAATTTGCCGTGTTAAAAGTTGTACTAAAAGGCGTACTTTGATTGACAGAAGTATTAGTAATACTCACATTATAGGAATAGGAAGGTGCACCTTGAAGATACCATCGAAAAGTCATATTAACCACATGATTACCATGTGTACCATTAACCGCAGAACCAAAACTAGAAGTCATAATACTTGCATTCAACACAATAGTCCTAGATAAATTAAGTGTTGTAAGAGAAATAGCAGTTGAATTAGGGGATAAAATCATAATTGTATTTCCAAACAAACCAGCTTCTACAACTGAAACACCCACAAGCAAAGTTACCAACAACAAAACTAATAATCGACTTTTCATATTAAACCACCTTTCCATTTTTTATAATCTATAAATCTGAACTAAGTTCTAGAAAAATAACCAATATATAAATATTTGGTTTAACTTAACAATAGTAAATTGTAAACTTTCCTTTTGAAAGAATTACTTCTTGCAAAGGTCTTTATAACTTAACTTCGCCATTTGAACATTCTCCTCTTTACTTTCAAGCACAAACCTCATTCGCCATTTAGGTTTTTTTGTTCTTACCAGCGATTTGGAATATCTTTTTCTCGATATTTTTTGATGAAATCACCTAAAATTGCACTAATTTCAGGGCAAATATTGGCTAAAATTTGAAATTTGAACCCCGTTGGAGGATAAATTACCACAAGTGTCAATTTGCGTAAATATTTTTTGAGGAGCTTTGTATTCTTTATGACGGTATCTTTAGCTCTCAGAAGTGTCAAATTGATTAAGAAATTTGTGAGGAAAATCACTAAAATATAGCCAATTATTGCATCTTTAGACCAATGACGCATTGGTCTGAGCTCAGTTCCTTCTTTGATACTTCGAAAAAGCTTCTCCGCTTTATCTTTATCTTTGTAAAGAGCAAGAGCTCTTTCAGGTTCAATATCCAAATCACTTTCGAGAATGAAGAATCCTTCTAAACCATTCAGATACGGATTTTTTATCTCATCCAGTCTGGTTTGAAGGATACCTTTGGTTGTAACAGTCCCTTCATCTGTGAGAAATTCATCAATCTCTCTTCCTGCTTTTGTTTTTTTCAGAACTGTTTTGTTCTTTTCAAGCTCACGCTTGAACTTACGCTCTTTGAGAGCAAGTTGCTCATTCTTCAATTTTTCAGAGAAGAAAACATAATTTATTTCATCATCATTCTTGTACGTAACGCAAGAATAAGAGATATTATTGATTATTATTTTTATTTTTTTTCCGTTGTTGAAAAGTGCTATTGCTTCTTTGTATGTTTTCACTTTTTTTGCTTTGAGTGTTAAATAATGAAATTTTTTCTCACGAACCTGATGCTTATTCTCTTTTGTGTTGCCTCCCGTATCAAAAATAAGAAGACTTCCCTCTGGAAGAACAGCCTCACTGGTCTTGAGCATAAATCTGAAATGTTCTTTATCTTGAACATTTCCATTTTGAATGGTCAAAGCTGTAGGAATGCTATTTATGCCAGTACATATTCCAAAAGTAAGCTGCTTCTTTCCCGGTTCATGATCTCGAGAATATCCAAGAGCACCAAAGGCAGCTTTTTTTCCTTCAAAATAACTGGATGAAAAATCAATAAATTGCTTATCAGCAACAAGATTTTCTTTGCTGATGAACTGCTGGTAGTTTCCAAGAATAAATGTATGATTTTGTCCTATACGAGAGAGATTTCTATACAAATCTCTATCGCTAGGATCCCGCTTAAATTTCAAAAGCTCAAAGAGCTCTGGAGAATATCCAGAAATGATCTGGTTTATGGAAAAACATTCATCAAGCCTGTTGTAAATAAACAGTTTTGTGCTTGAAATTAGATTTCTAGCTTTTCCACCAACGCCTTTGAATATCCTTGGAAAAAACTGATATTCACCGTTAACTTTTTCAATGAGTACTACACTCCCTATACTGACAGCTGTGTTTGTTTTCATTTGTTTTTCACCAAAAAACAAAATAAGCACAGCTGTTTTTAGTTTTGATTAAGAAATTCTACGAAGTGGCGAAGTTAAGTTTATAATCCTCAAAGAAAATCTTTGAAATCGGAAAACACAACTTTGTGATTAATTCGAACTTTTCCAAAGTAGCAAAAAAATATTTGAGAAGATAAGAACACTCAAAAAACATCAAAAAAATATAGAGGACTTTGATTAACCGCCCTTTCGGGGTTCCTCAAAGGTTGCCAAAGCAACCTCGGAACGCTAGTGACCGAGTCCTTCTTAGAGGGGGTTGAAGTAAACTTTCCCTCTGGAAAGTCACGAACGATAGTGACTCGATTTATATGGTTAACGAAAAACCCTTTTTTTCGGAAACTTCCGAAAGCCGTAGCTTTCGATAGTTAATCAAACCCCTCTATAAAACAAAAAAAATAACAAAAAAATTATTTCTTAACCCACCAGTAAATCACAACAATCACAACACCAATTGCAAGTACAAACACAATCCATACCCACAATCCTCCTGAACCACTTGTTGTTTTAGTAGTAACTCCTGTTGCATCCGCAGTTTTTTCAGTGGATGTCGCTGGTGCGGCAACCGCTGTTTTCGCTGCTTCTGTTACCGGTTCAGATTTCACTTCAGTTTTAGCACCATCTGCTTTCTTAACTTCTTTAGCTGCTGCCGGAGCAACCACAGCTTGACCTTGCCCAATTGCAAAATAGCTAAACCCTGGTGTTTCCGCCGTATACAGTTGGTAACTTCCCTCAACTTCACCAACCGTCGTCTTCAAACCAATCCATTCCGTTCCAACGTAGCGATATAATACAACATTCTCTTTCTGTAACCCATTTTCTTTTAACCAGTCTTGAGTCACTTTAAAGCTTACTTTTGCGGTTCCTTCCAACGCTTTATCAACATTACTCTCGGTAATCTTGACATATTTGTACACTTTTTTATCCACCGCTTTAACCGCTGCAGGCAGTGTACTCACTTTCTCAACTTGTAATGTAACCCCATACGTTGCTTTCGCAACAGTAAATTCTACCCCTGTAACCCCAATTTGCCCATCTTTGACCGCAATCGATGCGGTTTCACCTTTATTCACAGAGGTCCATACTTTCTTCTCAAACTGATCAACAACACCTTTAGACACACCACCGCCTGATCCTCCTCCACCACTTCCTCCTCCACTTCCACTTGAAGACGCAACCGTTGTCCAACTTCCTGTTGCCGAACGACTATTTCCTGCATTATCAGTTGCCCCACAAGTGCTTGATGTAAACGTTCCTACACTTGAAGCCGTCGTAGATTCTGTTAATTTTCCACCTGGAAAACCATACCCTGTCACTAAACCTGACGTCGCATCACTTACCGTACAAGTACACGTCGCCGTCTGTCCAACAGTCGGATTTGACGTACAACTCACCGCAACACTCGGAGCCACACGATCAATAGTAAACGTTAAACTTGTCGTTCGATTATAATTATTCAAACTATCATTTGCATACGCCGCGACTGTATACACACCATCAGGGAAATAACGGCTATCTGATAGATTTAACACAACAGACGCATTCCACAACGAACCATTGGAAATCGCCCTTGTATAATTAATTTGCCCCGTTGAGTTGCTTATGTTAAAAAATACCTGTGCTAAATAATTATTTGAGGCTTGACCATTTGTTAATGTTAAACTATCATTTGCCTCAACAGTTATATTTACAATAGTATTTGCACCTAACGCCGCCACATCTCCACCAATATAAGCTCCAGTTGTCCAATTACCTAAAAAGAGATTTGTAACATTCGGTCCTTGACGATCAAGAACAAACGACAAGTTCGCAACAGTCACGTTATTATTTTTCAAAGAATCATTTGCATAGATAGCAACAGTGTAAATCCCATCCGTCATCAACGCCGTATCAACTTCCACTGCAAACATAAAAGCGCCATTTGCACCAGTTGAATTGCCACGACTAGCCGTGAGATTAAACTGTGTACTATTTCTAAACGAATTAGTGAATCCTATTAAGACTGCTTGTGTGAAAATCGTATCATTAACCGTCGCATTAAAAGTTAACTTTCTATTGCTAGTAATATTAGAATTATTAGTCATATTAAATCCAAACGCCTGAATTGGGGGCGCAGTTCCATCGATGAGAATATTAAACGCACGACTAAGATTAGCAACAGCCAATCCCCCCGTTCCAGGATCACTCGAGTTACTAAGATTATTCTGAACCATAATACTTAAATTATAATATCCATCTGGAAGCATATTACCCTGATCAACACTTAAATTAAATGTGAAAGATTGATTAGAACCTGCCCCTAGATTATTATTAGCAGAAGTCAAGTTATATACAGTAACATTAAGCATCATACTTCCATTCGCACCCCAGTAAGGCATTCCTTCTGGAGCGGTTTTAGTAAACCAAAATGACGCGTTGATATAATTTAAATGTGAACTATTTGTAAGAAGACTAATATTAAATGAAATACGATTTCCACTTAAATTAATATACGCCCCAGTAGAAGTACCATTGCTAAACAACCCATTATCTGAGGTAATCCTTAAACCATTAGATGAACTGTTGATAATTTGATAAGAAATTAAATCAGTAACATAAGCATTAGCCAACAACGCAAAGCCAATAACAAACACAAAAGATAACAACCCAATCCCAAACCATCTATTTTTATTCATCATAACAAAACCACCTTTCTTTTTTGAAACTATTAAATCTGAACTAAGTTCTAGAAAACTAAATCACTATATAAATATTTGGTATCACTTAAAAAAAGTAAAAGAAACATAAAGTGCACTTAACACCCAATAAATTGAATTTAACACAAATAATATAAACACCAAAATAATAATCAAATCTATGCGCACTCTAATAAATACATCCATTGAAAACAAAACCATCTTCCTTCGCGTAGACTACAATCTCCCAATAAAAAACAACACAATTCAAGATCTCACCAAAATAAAATCATCTTTAAACACAATC
>Ga0209515_10004173_pt1 | contig 19773 bp, 21 predicted proteins | sample Subgroupgradi54m_FD_187454 | JGI IMG/M metagenome (GOLD analysis project Ga0209515, IMG submission 187454) | Subsurface groundwater microbial communities from S. Glens Falls, New York, USA - GMW60B uncontaminated upgradient, 5.4 m (SPAdes)... ...
TCTTGATTGCTTCTTTCACTTCAATATTTTCTCTCCCATTATGCGCACCAGTATAGATTACCCAATCGGGAGCCTGCATGCGTATGTGTTGAGCAGTAAACCCTGTTGCCACAGAGATTTGTGCACGGGAAAGAACATCATCAGTTGGAAATTGATCGACAACATCAGAACCAGTAACGATCATCCCTCGTTCTTTTGCATAGATAGCAAGAGCAGTCATCGCCACTCCTTTGATTCCGACAAAATGTATTTTTTTTATGTTTTCCATGCAACTACCCCCATCATTTCTCCAAATGTTTCCTTTGCATCTTTTCGATAGGAAAAATATGTGTCAATCTGACATGATGTACAGGTCGGTAGACCATCGATATGATTCGTTAATACCCCAGCATCAATTAATGTTAAAAAATTCGCATATCCCAAATCTATATGCCATTTCCCTTCTATCAAAGAAGAAACTTTCGGTTCATCATGAAATTCCTCACGAAAGAGTTTTGCTCGATCGGCAGAAACATCATAACAACACATGCCAATGTGCGGACCAATAGACACCAATATATCTTTTTGTTGAGCACCTAATGTTTTCATTGTATCAATGATATTTTTTGTAATTTTACCAAGTGTCCCGCGCCATCCTGCATGCGAGGCGCCAATAATGCGCTTCTTTGGATCCAAAAAAAGAAGTGGCACACAGTCTGCAACAAAAACACCTAATGTAAAATTTTGATCAGAAGTAAGTTTACCCACCAGTCCATCAACGTTGGGTATTTTCTTCCCGATATCTTTACTACTTACCACAACAATCTCTGTGCCATGTACTTGTTCTGGCATAATGAGATTGTATGGAAGATGAAGAGATCTCAAAAACGTTTCTTGCTTCATGGCATCTCGCATGTCTCCATCATGTCGTTTGGAATATGCAAACATAGTATTATTTCTGAAGTTGTCGCAGATTCTTTCGCGCTACTTCCTGATCACTCCAGGGATACTCGGTTTTTCCTCGACACAAACTTTTTTCGTGTCCTTTACCGGTAATAATCACTGTATCACCCGACTTGGCTTGATTGATGGCAAAAGCAATAGCATCTCCTCGTTTGGGAAATCGATGAACATTCTTTTCTGGCTCAATACCCATAGCAATCTGATCAATAATGTTGTTGACATCCTCTGTACGATAATCCTCTTCAGTAAGTACAATGATGTCAGCATATGCACTCGATGCTGCTCCCATCAATGGACGCTTGCTTCTATCGCGAAGTCCTGCTGATCCAAAGACATGAATAAGTCGTTTCTTTGTCACTGGACGAACAGTCCTCAGAACTTGTGTAATGGCATTGGGCGTATGAGCAAAATCTACGATAACTCGAAACGGCTTTTCCTGAATAACCTCCATCCGACCGACTATTCCCTCAAACGCTGAAACAGCACTAAGAATGCTTTTTTTTTCTATCCCAAGATGATCACTCACTGCAATTGCTGCAAGACAATTATATTTATTGTATTGCCCGGGAAGTTTTGTTTTAAATGGGTGAGTCTTGGATGTCACCATAGCATCATGCAAAATCCCGTAGGTGATAAATTTCCCTTGTCTAAGTTTGTCAATGACCTTCGTATACACATCTACCTCATCACGATTAACTACAGCAACTTTTGCACGAGTAAGAAGGGATAATTTTGCTTGTACATATTGGTCAAAACTCCCATGCCAGTCTAAATGTTCATGGGTCACATTAGTCAGGACTCCAACGGCAAACTGCACACCAAATACCCTATGCTGATCCAGACCATGAGAGGTCACTTCCAGCACAAAATGCGTGTCTCCGTGGTTGGCTGCTTCGCGTAGATACTTTTGTATCCACCAAGCATTGGGCGTCGTGACATGAAAGCCAGTATCGTACTTTTTTCCCGCAATAACGGCATGGACAGAGGTAATCATGGACGTTTTATGTCCACTCGCTTTGAGTATCTCGTAAATAAGCGTTGTCGTGGTGGTTTTCCCATCGGTACCCGTCACACCGATCACGGTTAACTTTCTACTGGGGAAGCCAAACCAGATGGTGGCAACTATAGCAACGAGAAGGTGATAGAGCCTCTTGAGGCTACGAATCATATGCTCAATTATACCTCAATTGGAGAAATGAACCAAATTTATATACTACAGGCTTATTTACATACCAGGAGGTATTCCTAAGTAAGAAAAAATATCTCGTGCGATGGTAAAAAAAAGCGGTGCAGCGGTTTCTGATCCCCACTGAGAAGAAGATGGCTCCAGAAGAGTCACCAGCATCACAAATTTAGGATCATCAGCCGGCGCAAACCCTACAAATGAAGCAATTGTCTTTTTTTCATCGTAATGTCCAGCCACGGGAATCTGCGCGGTACCCGTTTTTCCAGCAATCCGGTACCCTGTAGGCTTTGCCCATTTAGCCTCTCCGTTATCAACAGCAGATACCATCATTTCCGTCATAATTTTTGCAGTAGCACTGCCCACTACCTGTCGTATCTTTTTTGGACGGATAGTCACCACTCTCCTTTTTTCATCGGCAATTTCTTTGACGATATGTGGCTCCATAAGCCACCCGTCATTTGCTAGTGCTCCTACTGCTCGAACCATCTGTAGAGGAGTCACGGCAATTCCTTGGCCAAAAGATGCAGTGGCTAAATCTATTTCTCGCCAATTATTATCTTTCCGCAATTGAGGTGATAATTCTTCTTCCAAATCTACCCCGGTGGGTTCTCCAAATCCAAAGTCATGAATATATTTGAGCATTTTTTCCTTCCCTAATTTTTTTTCCACAAACACCATGCCCACATTAGAAGAATGCTGCAAGACTTCGGTCATAGTAATGGTGCCATGATATTTATTATCCCATGTGTTCACCGCATATTCTCCTATCTGCACCGGCCCAGACTCCTCCATAGTAGTTGCTGGGGTGATCACTTGTTCTTGCAAAGCACTACTCATCACTAAGGCTTTAAATGTGGATCCAGGTTCAAAACTGGCAGCAACGGTAGGGTTTCGATACAGGATCGTATCGTATGAAAAAAAATGGGCAGGATCATAGGAAGGAAAACTCGCCATTGCCAGAATGCCACCAGTTTTAGGATCCAGAATAGTCACCGATCCTTCTTTTGCCCCATATTTCTCAATCCCTTCAGTAAGTCTGCGCTCTGCTGCCCGTTGGATAGACCTATCAATCCAAGTCATCAACGTTCTCCCATGCTCTGGTTCAATACGATTTTCATCACCGATGAGGATCGGGGCGCCACGTACATCTCGCTCTATAGCAATTCTTCCATTTTGGCCACGAAGTTCCCGATCATAATACCCTTCAACACCAAAGTATCCTTTATCGTTTCCATTGCCATCAGATCCTACAAATCCTAAAATTTGTCCCGCCATGGAAGCTTCGGGGTAATATCGCTTAGGCTCTTTTTCAAATCCTAATCCAGAAAGATGCAAAGATTTCAATGTATCAACAAGATTTGATTCTACTTTATGCGCTAAAGGCACCCATAATTTTCCAGAAGTAGAAAGCTTTGCAACTAAACTTTCATTATCTAGCGAAAGCACATGGCCAATATTTTTACTAAACTGCACTATATCTTTAATATCTTTGGGTTGTGCATAGGCCAAAAATGCCGTTTGATTGGTAACAAGACGATTTCCATCACTTGCAAGTATTTGCCCGCGTGCTGCCGGCAGCAAAAATTCTACAGAATATTGCGCAGATGCTTTTACTCGCAAATCATTACCTGCAATAACTTGCCAATAAAAAAGCCTGCCACTTATAAGAAAAAAAAATAGAACAATAGCACCAAAGACGCCCCACATCCGCCACTCTTCTTTGAAATTCATCTCAAGGCAACGGGAAATTGATCTATGGCAATCGTCATCATCTGGCTCTTTGTGGGTTCGACAAATCCAAACTCGCCAGCACGAGCGGCAATAGCAACCAATGCAGATACTGAAGCAACTTGCTGACGTAAAAGCTCATTTTCTTCACTCATACGACTAATCTTTGCATCAACGGTACGCACCGTTTCTCCAAATGAAGCCAACGTATTTGTTGCGACTATTTTAACCACCAATAATATGACAATAACAAGAGGCATGCTGTAGACACTCAATCGAAAAAGTTTTTTCATCATAGTTTTTCTGCAATACGAAGTTTTGCACTTCTTGCTCGTCGGTTTTGCTGTATTTCAATATCGCGAGCAACGATAGGCTTTTTGGTAAGTATGTTCCAGTCGTCACTTTGAAAAAATTGTTTTACTATCCTATCTTCCAAAGAGTGAAAACTAATAACTACCAACCTTCCCCCTTTGACTAAAAGTTTCCCTGAACCTTCTAACCCTGCTTTCAAAGCACCAATTTCATCATTTACGGCAATACGCAGTGCTTGAAATATGCGAGAAAGCATTGCTGGCTGTTGGTGCGTATCAGCAATCACTGACTGCACCACGGTCACCAATTGTCCCGTTGTGACAATAGACCTTACAGCACGGGCGCGGCAAATAGCACGAGCAATTGGCCGAGCACGCTCTTCTTCACCAAAATGTACAAAAATTTCATACAGTTCTTCTTCAGAAAGTCGTTGTAAAAGTGACGCTGCCGTTTCTCCTTCATATTGATGCAAACGAAGGTCAAGTGGAGCATCGGCAAATCGGTAACTAAATCCCCGACTTGGCGTATCCAGCTGATGACTAGAAACTCCCAAATCAAAAAGTATTCCGTCAACGTGATCAAAACCATGAGCCCGTGCGATCGTTTCAATATCGCCAAAGTTACCCTGCACCAACTTCCACTTTCCTATCTTCTCTAACGTCTTACTTCCAATTTCAAACTTCTGCTTGGTAAATTCCAATGCTTCTTGATCAACATCTATTCCCAGTAAAATACCCCCTCTTTTGACAATCTCAATCGCATGTCCTCCACCACCCAACGTCGCGTCAATATAGCGCTTCCCCAATGATACGTTGAGTCCGTCAATTACTTCTTTGACAAGAACTGGTTTGTGGTAGATATCCATTGCTCTTTATCCCAAATCTCAAAGTGATCTCCTGCACCAATCACGACCACTTCGCTTCGTATGGAAGCATATTCCTTGAGCTGGGCAGGCAAAAGAATACGACCAAGTTTATCTATCTCTACCTTTTCCGCTGCCGCAAAAAAATATCGCCGCAATGCTCTTCCCTTCTCTTCTGTCACTGATGGAGTCAATTGTTTGGCTGCCTCTATCTCCCAACTAGACCGGTCAAATCCAAAAATGCACGTATCAAACCCTCGCGACAGCACTATTTCGCTATCTCCAATCTCTTGCCGAATTTTTCGTGGCAATGTGACTCGTCCCTTTTCGTCTAAACTGTGATCGTATTCCCCAAGGAATAACTTCATGCCCCTACTCTACCACTTCTTCCCACTAATATCCATAGTCACCCATTTTTCACGCGTTGTCAAGAGGTATTTCACAAAAATAACTAAGGGCTCGTTCGTCCCGCTGGGCAGGACGATTACGGCCCTTTGTGCCGCACCTTCAAATAAAATATCGATCAAGTTATTTATGGATGCGGCCTAAAAATTGAATATAGACTAAGGAAGACAACTTAAAATGTGTAGTCTTTAGAAAACTGGCTTTTTTTGCCAGAAGTATCCGTAAATTCCAACACCACGGAAACTTTCTTGACACCAAGATGGGGTCTGCAGACATTGCGGGAACAGGTACCGAGATAAATATCGTCCCGCACAAAGCTATCTTTTCCGCTTACCTCCAAAGGTTTACTGGTAACCCCTTGCGTAATCCCCTGGCTGTCATAACTTAATTCATAGCGAATAAGACTATATTTATTTCCCAATCCAGAAACGCTCAAGACCACCGTATTATCTTTAGTTTTATTTTTGCTTACATCTATTTGCACCGAGGCCTCCACTGCAGGAAGCGATTCTATCGGTTGTTCCTCAACCACTGGCTTTGCTGGTTTAGGGCTCAAAATGGTCTTATATGCCACCACGCCACCTATCACTGCAAGAACAATAAATATTCCAATAATTACATTTTTTTGCATATTTCTTCTCTATTGTCATTCCCGCGTAGGCGGGAATCCATCCTCGGTGATTCAAATATCAACCATGGATCCCAGCCTTCGCTGGGATGACGTATGAAAATAGATCTCTTCTTACATCAGTTTTTCTGCAATATAACCAATCAAAGCGTCAATACTTACGCGTTCCTGTTTCGTTGTATCTCGATCACGCACGGTTACTGTATCATCTTTTAGTGTATCATAGTCAATAGTCACGCACCACGGCGTTCCGATTTCATCTTGGGATAAATATCGCTTGCCAATGTTTCCCCGATCATCCCATGCTACCATATACTGCAGCTTGAGCATGTCATACACCCCACGTGCCTTATTCACGAGCTCCTCTTTATTAGCAACCAATGGAAATACAGCAGCCTTCATAGGTGCAAGCTTTGGATGAAGCTGTAAAACAATCCGTTTGTCTAATTCTTTGTAGGCTTCAATCAGGAAAAATAACGTTGCCCTATCTACTCCTCCCGATGTCTCAATCACCCACGGGGTATACTCCTGCCCACTTTCTGGATCTTTATAGTTTAATTTGTGTCTTCCTAAATCCCAATCACCCCGATGATGAATTCCTTCAAATTCACTCCACCCAAACGGCGCATCGTATTCTATGTCCGTGGCATATCGGGCATAATGCGCACGCTTTTCCGGTTCGTGATCGGCAAAACGAAGTTTTTCTCGTTTCATTCCGAGCGAAAGATACCAATCAAGGCGTTGTTTCTTCCAATATTCAAAAGTTTTTTTGCCATCGTTTTCATCCGGTTTTATGAAAAATTCAAGCTCCATCTGCTCGAATTCTCGACTGCGAAAGGTAAAATTTCCTGGGGTAATTTCGTTACGAAATGCTTTTCCAATTTGCGCTATCCCAAAAGGAATTTTCACACGAGCACTATCCACTACATTTCTAAAATTCACAAAAACACCTTGAGTAATCTCTCCTCGTAAATATGCCTTTTGTTTAGGTTCAGTAACTCCCAAGTATACTTCAGTAAGCAAATTGAAATTCTTGGGCGTCGTCCAAAGATTGGCAATATGATCTGGATGAGTTTTCTCGTGCTCCCTGAGCTCCTCAGGTTTATCCGCTCTCAATCGCCTATTACAATATCTACATTCTACCAACGGATCAGTAAATGCTTCTAGATGCCCTGATGCTTCCCATACTTTCGGATTCATGATGATAGAAGCATCCAGTCCTACTATGTCGTCCCGCATCTGCACCATGGTTTTCCACCATTCATTTTTTATATTACGCTTAAGCTCTACTCCTAAAGGGCCATAATCCCAAAACCCAGCTATCCCCCCATAAATTTCACTGGATGGGTAAATAAATCCTCTGCGTTTGGCAAGGGCTACAATTTTGTCCATGGAGTTATTCTATCAAAAAAACACGGCGCGGTCATTATCTGAGTTGATGAAGGAGTTTTGGCGTCCGCAACTTTCTCTCAATAATGCCTTCAACATATGGTTGAATATTTTCTTCTGATAGTGTAGTGGTTCTGGGTAGAAATCCTAATATCCACAAAAGTCCAAGAGCGAAGGCAAAAATCTCCTGTTGCCATACCATAGCAGTATTTCCATGATCAAGAGCATAAAACGCATGAGTTGCTAGATCAAAAACATCCGCATGTTCTTGATGCTCTGGCAAAAGTCGATCCACAAGCTCGCAAAGATAATAAGCAAAACTAACTTTTTGGGCATGATCTATATCTATCGAAGAAATGCTTTGCACCTCCGTAACACTATCTAATATTTTCCCTTTATGTAATGTCACAGTAACGTAACGAAATACTTCTAGATGAGGAGCACGATGACTGGTAATACGCCGTATGCCTTTGGCAATTACCCGAATCTTTCCCCGTTCTTTGGTAAAAATAGTAACGATTCGATCTGATTCACCGACATTCCACCTTTTAAGCACTATTCCATGAACTATATAAATATGAGAAGAAATCATGTATTATAAAACCAGTTCTATATCAGTTTGCAGAGGGAATTTCTTTCGTTCTTTCCCATCTAGTTTGACAGTAAAGTCGCCATTATTTGTTCCCGGTTGCTTTTGAATAAGCACTCTATATTTCCCGTCAATCTCCTTGATTGGCGATGAATACGTCAGATCAAGTCGGGCAGTTCCCAACGGATTAACGATCAAAAATCCTTCAAATACCGTTTTTCCCAAGCTATCATAGGTGTCCATCGGCACCGGAGTATTATCTTTTGGCGACTGCGTCCCTTTGCTTTCAACAAGCTTACTCCCACTTGGCACATACACGCGCACCCAATTACGAAGCGGCGCATTCAAACATAATCCACCACTTTCCAAACCACAATCTGAACCAGGATACGGATTTTTGTATTCAACCGTAAGTTTGCTCATCATGGTCCCGTCTTTATTGACCGTCACATCTTTCGTCATTTTTTCACTGACGAACATATTAGATTTTGCTCCCGCCATATTACTATTATTAATATGGAGATAATCCCATCCTTTTCCTTCTTCATATTTTAAAAGTGTTGCCGTTTCCGATGCCGTCATGATGCGTCCAGCCATATTAAAGCTTTCTACGGCTTTTTGGGCATTGCCGTCATGAAAGTATGCCAACACATGTTTTTGATTGACTTCACTCAGAAGCATTTGAAAAAGACTCCCCCAATATTTTGATGGGGATGTGCCGAGTGCTTGTTGTAACATGGTATGAAACAAAACGCCGATGATGTCTTTGCGTGCAGTCCGGACGTAATTGACTGGTCGTGTAGAATAATCTTCAAGCTCGTACACTGCCTTTGGACAATCACAGCGCTTATCAGTTTCCGCACTAAACGTGCGTCCGGCAATAGTGAGAGGCCCTAAGATACGTAATGCTTCGACGAGCACGTGGGTATCAACGGCAATGATACCATCAAGAATTTCTTTTCCACCCACATAGTCATACATAGATTCAAACTGCTGCATAGAGAGCTTGAAATCAGGAGAAAGATTACTATCTCTCAAATTCAAATTGTAAACTCCTTTATGAAATGTGAGAATTTCCCTTGGCGCGGGGAATTTCTTCGTCAATGCATTGTCCAAATTATAAATATCATCGGATTTCTCCAAAATTGCTTTCCCATGGGCAAATCGAAACTGTGCGTAAGCCGTAATAAAGCCGCCCGTGGGACGCAATTCTTTATCGTTTTGGAAAATCACGAGATAGCGACGTTCCTGAGGCTCGCCTAACATTTTGGGTAAATTAACCAAAAGTGGCTGGGCATTCACAAATAAATTGGCGGCATTATCAATCACATCAATTGCTGAGGCTAACTTTTCACGGATAACGGTTTTGCCGATCTGCTTGGGATATCGATTAGGATCGATAGCATCTAACTCTTTCTTGAGGGCTTCCACACTCACGGCCATTTCATTGACTTTTGGTGTTAATGCAGTCATCGTTTTTACTGCAGTCTGAATGCGATCGTCTGCTGTCCCGAATACAAACTTACTTTTGCCTTTCAGTCCCAATAAGTCAGCATTCGGCTCCAGCGCTTCCACTGCTTTATCTGCCGCATCAAGACCAGCGAGTCCTGCTTTTATACCGTGATCTCCATCGGAAACATAACTTCCCAAAAAAGGAATGAACTTCAAGGGTCGCACTTTGTTATATTCAAGATTGAGAGCAATCAATTTTTGTCGTGTTTCGGATAGTTTCGCTTTTGTTTGATCTAAGTTCTGACTTTTAATTGCTGTCATTGTTTCTTTTCCCTTACCAACCACTGCATTGGCCGCAGCAATAACACTACCGAAAGAAAAAAAGAGAATAATTCCTATAACAACAAAAACAACAATGATGCCGAGCGGAATGAAGAGAGCTTTTTTGGGGAATGATCTTTGCGTTGGTTGAACCTCCATAGTTGAGTCAGTAGATTCCAAGTCGATTTTTTTCAATTCTTCAGCCATATCATATATTGTTTCTGATTACTGCTTTATTGTCAATTGCCTACACTGCTCCTTTTCCGGAAATCATAGCCCAAGGACTTTTAGCAAAAATAGTTAAGTCAAATAAAATAGATTGTTTCTTTACATAATCTGCATCCATTTTGATACGTTTATCAAAATTCACTTCACTTCTCCCTGATACTTGCCAGTGACCAGTGATACCAGGCTTTGCAGAGAGCACAACTTTCACTAAATTTTTTGTCTCTGGATACTTGCGTTGTTGCTCCACGAGTTCATCGGGATAATAGGGACGAGGACCGACAAGACTCATCTCTCCTTTAAGGACATTCAAAAGTTGAGGGATTTCATCAATCGAATGTTTTCGAATAAAATGGCCAATGCGAGTAACACGTGGATCCTGCCGAAGTTTATAACTATTATGCTTATACTCGTGATATAACTTAGCAAAATGAGGATCACTCCGCAGCATATCATGGGCATTGGCAATCATAGAACGAAATTTATAGAGTTTAAAAGGCTTCCCATTTTTCCCTACTCGTTTTGGGGTATCGGCAAAAATCGGCCCAGGACTATCGAACTTTATGGCAAGAGCTGTGGCAATACCAATTGGGGAAAAAAATATACCAAGTACAAGACTTCCAATAATATCAATGATACGTTTCAAAATCGCATATATCATAAAGGTGAGAAGCTTAGGTAAGATGATCGTTTTCCGTATTGGATAAACTCTCAACGAATTTTTTAATCTTTGGGACGGAATTTTTATTGCATACCAATACCACATCCGGCGTATTCACTACTAACATCCCTTCGACATCAATGGTCACCACTAATTGATCGGTATAGTTATAGACCAAAGAATCATTTGTATCATTGGTCATCACTTTTCCCAATGTAACATTTTTATCTTCTGCTTCCTGAAGCGCTTCTTTGAGTGCTTCCCATGCCCCCACGTCGCTCCATTCTATATTTTCTGAAATCACCAATGCTTGTGATGGGTCCAATTTTTCCAAAATAGCATTATCAAAACTAATTTTTTCAAGCGTTGGATAGATACGTGTAAGGGTGTCGTTAAATTTTGCTGTACGCCACGTTTTGGCAATTTCCGACAAACCTTGATATAAATTGGGCGCAAATCGCTTGTATTGTTCCCATAAAAATTGAGGTGTGGCAACAAAATAACCTAGATTCCATGCATGGTGACCGCTTTCGAAATACCGTTTGGCGGTTTCTTTATCTGGTCGATATTGAAAATCAACAAATGCATGGAATGTAATCTGTTCTTTTGTAACGACTTCTTTTCCGTATTCAATCCATCCTAAATTTTCACTGGCAAATCTCGGTTTTTGCGAGACGAATACAATGCGGTTTGGATTTTTTTGGACAACATCCCCTGCAACGCGCAAAATTTTTCGAAACAACGCTTCGTTTTTCACCAAATGATCACTCCAAAGAATAACGATAGGTTCATTGGGAGATTCTTGTACCAGAAGCGAGGTCATAAGGCCCACCGCCGGCCCTACGTCGCGTGTTGCCGGCTCGCCAATAATGTGATTGGGGTCAAGCTTAGGAAGCTGTTCTTGGACAATTGAGAGATAGGCCTGTCCCGTTGACACATACACGTCACTCCATGCAAAGTCTGGCTGCAAACGAAACGCAGCAAGCTGAAGCGTTGATTTGTCCCCAACAATTTTTTCAAACTGTTTTGGCGATTTTTTCCGTGACAACGGCCAAAGCCTGGTTCCTACCCCTCCAGCAAAAATAATTGCTTTCATAATTTCTTTTTCACAAAAGCCTTTATAGCTTTTCCAAATACCTCGGTATCAAATCTTTCGGCATTTTCCCTACACATGCGTGCATCGAAAGAAAACGAAAAAAATCTATTAATACCAGCAATCAGGCTCTCCACTGATTGATCGGCAAACAAAATCCCAGTTTTTCCATCTACCACAATCTCTGCCATCCCACTCTCTTTGTAACAAATAACCGGTTTGCCTGCCGCCTGTGCCTCTGCCGCAACGAGCCCAAAATCCTCTTGTCCGGCAAATACAAATGCGCGGCACTTCTGATAATACCGATTCAATTCCTCATCTGTCAAATGACGATCGATAAATTCAATGTTTTTTCTTGCTCTTTTTCGTAATTCCGACTGTGCACTTCCCCGTCCAATAATTTTGAGCGGTAGGCCTAATTCGTTGAACGCATCAATGAGTATGTCTACTCGTTTATATCCTACCAGACGGGAAACACTAAGAAAATACTCTTCAGTGTGGTTATCCTTTGTAATGTTAAAAGCATCAAGATCAACTGGTGGATATATTACCCCATCAACCTGTCTATGGTAATACTGTTTAATCCGATCTTTCACTTGATCTGAGATTGCGATATATCTATCAGGTCTAGCTGCCCCAATATGATCCCACCTTCGCAATGTCGGCGCGATATATGTAAGTATCGATCTCCCTACTCTCCCTAATTTCCCTAATCCCGGATTTTTGACATATTCTTCATATCCGCTCCATAAATACCGTGTAGGCGTGAGACAGTAACAAATATGAAGGGTTTCCGGTTTGGTAATAATTCCTTTTGCCTCTGCAGAAGTTATCGAAATAACGACATCAAATCCATCAAAAGAAAAAGATTCAAATGCCAAAGGAGTAAGCCACGGAAAAAACTCATGATGTGTACGGGCAAATGGAATATATTGAAGAAATGATGGCCGCACATCAAAATCTTTTGCCCACGGTGCGCCTTTTGGATCGTATACCGCAGTATAAAGCGGAGCATCTGACCAAATTTTGTGAAGCGCCAGAAGCACCCGTTCTGCACCCCCAAACTTATTGACCCGATCATAGACGAGTGCTATTTTCATAAACTCGTAAAGTTTCCCTGGCCATCGTTGCCCAATTGAACCGATGTAGAAGTTCTTGTACATGCTTTTGACTCGGTCTTTTTTTAAAGACTTGCTCAAGTTTCTGGCGGAGATCTTGTGCATCTATCGGGTTAAAATATATTGCGTGATTTCCAACAATCTCATGAAATACCGGTATATCGGAACAAATCACCGGACAACTATGGGCAAGCGCTTCCAGAGCCGGCAATCCAAATCCTTCCATAAGCGACGGAAATACCAGGGTAATTGCGTAATGATATAAATTGGCAAGCTCATTATCACTTGCTTGACCAAAAAATAGAATGCGACTTTCTATATCAGCAACAGCCTTTTTCAGTCGTTTATAGAAATAATCCTCTTTACCGACAAAAACGAGCTTAGTGTTTCCATTCATTTGTCGAAAAGCAGTTATAAGTGTTTCTGCATTTTTATGGGGATACACATTCCCCACATACAAAAAGTACGGATCTTTCACTAACCGTTTTCCTTCTGATTCTATGTTCTCTACCCCTTCATACGTCACTGCTATCTTTTCTGAAGGAATATGAAAATGATCTATAATTTCTTTTTTCGTTGTTTTTGATACGGCAATAATACGAATCGCCCGAATCAACCCAACCGCAAGTACAAGATAATATCCAAGCCGCCGCAGTTTATAGAAAGGCAAGGGAAGTGTCGTTGCTTTCCCCGTATCAACATGCAAAATAGTCAAATCATGAATCGTCACCACTAATTTCCCGGGATAAAAAATCGGAATATTAAAATATGGCACATGGACCAAATCAAGATGCTCTTTCACCAAAAGCCAGGGCATAATAAATTGCTCTGTAATACTATGCCACTTCACATCGGCTAGTCGCTTTTGCCAACGATTATTGGGAAGGACGAACGTGTCAAAGGATTTCTTTCGCAAAAAAATGATGTACTGATTTTCTTTATCTTGAATACCGAGAAAATGAATAAGGTTGCGGATATACCGCCCCACCCCAGTTTCTTCAATAAGCCGCCCGTCAATGCCAATGTTCATAAGAGTGAACGAAGCTTAATTGCCAATAAGATAAGTTGCGTGACCAACCAACCATATCGATGGCTATAGTGTTTTTTATAAAATAAGCCCATTGTTTCATAAAAATATTTTTGTGTTTGCCTACGAAGTTGTGCATCGACGTTTGCCCGGCCGCTTTGCTTTTTGTGGTGAAGTACCGTTGCTTCTGGGTTAAACCATATCTGCCATCCTGCCTGCTTGATCCGATATGCCCAATCTAAATCCTCGCCATACATAAAATAGTCCTCATCAAGCATGCCAACTTTATCAATAACTTCTCGTCGGATGAGAAAAAATGCCCCACTCGGACTATCAATCTCATGTGCAACTGATAAATCTTTGTATCCCTGATGATATTGAGCAAATAAGCGGGAATGAGAAAAAAACTTTTCTAATCCAATCATATAGGTAAACGCTGCCCAAGGCGTAGGAAATCCTCGGTGACATGCTGGATCAATCGTTCCATCTGAAAGAACAAGTTTGCATGTGGACACTCCAACTTTGGGATGAGTATCCATAAAATCCAGTACCAACTGAATAGCGCCTTTGGTTACTTCTGTATCAGAATTAAGAAGAAGCACGTATCGACCTTTCGCCATCTTTATCCCAAAATTATTCCCCGCAGCAAACCCAAGATTTGTTTTATTTTGGATAATATGAATATTTTTTTTCTGCTTCAATACTTCCACACTTCCATCGGTCGATGCATTATCCACCACGATCACTTCCCAATGATCAGTAGGGGTTTTTGCCTTTGCCAACGACGAAAGGCATGCCAGAACAAGGTCTTTTGTATTATAATTGAGGATGATAATAGAAACATCGATCTTAGCCATACCATAAAATTATACCATTATGAGAGACCTTCCTGTAGTTTTTGCCATACTCGTATCTGCAATTTTCATTTTTGCTCCCAAAGCTTTTGCGCAGGAAAGCATACCGGAAAATGTACTAGTAGCCCAACAGGAAGTCTCAATAGAAGCAAAAGTCGTCAAAATCCTGGAAGAAGCCCAGATAATTCCCGCAGGAGGAAAAGTCCTTCAGACGTACCAGAAACTGCAGCTTCAAATAACCTCCGGTCCGCAAAAAGGAAAACTCATTATCATAGAGAACGGAAATCTACCTTCAGCAAATACACCAAAATATATAGTCGGAGACGCCCTTCTCCTGACACAGGATAAAGACAACCATGGAAATGACACATATTTTATAACGGATTATGCCCGTTACCACTCGCTATTACCATTGCTCATTCTTTTCATTGTAGTCACAATCGTGGTTGGCCGTTGGCGTGGATTTACGTCGCTTATTGGTATGACCTTATCATTTTTGATTATCTTTATTTTTATTCTTCCTCAATTAGCATCAGGTAACGATCCGCTAACGATTACTATCATCGGATCGCTTATTATTGTTCCGCTGACATTTTATCTCGCCCATGGAATAAATAAAAAAACAACAGTCGCTGTTGCTGGTACGTTTGTCACCTTAATTATTATCGGAATCCTTGCAACTACTTTTGTGAATGGAACAAAACTTACAGGTTTTGCATCTGAAGAAGCAGGCTATCTCCAAGCTTTCCATCCAGGGTTATACAATATTAAGGGACTCCTCTTAGCAGGCATTATCATTGGTGCGCTTGGAATACTAAATGATATTACCGTTTCCCAGGCGGCAATTGTTGCAGAACTTCGAAAAGAGTCAAAAAAATCTCATTCCGCGATCTGTACAACCGGGCAATGAATATTGGACATGATCATATTGCCTCAGCGGTGAATACGCTTATACTCGTCTACGCAGGAGCCTCGCTTCCCCTACTTCTTCTTTTTATTAATAATCCCCGTCCTGTTACGGAAATAGTAAATTACGAATTTGTAGCGGACGAAGTAGTGAGAACTTTAGTAGCAAGCATTGGACTCATTCTTGCTGCTCCCATAACCACACTTTTTGCTGCACTTGCATTCCGGCAAAAATCTTCTTGACAATTGCAAATGAGTTGCATATAATAATGCAACTTAATTGCATTTTATTTATTATGAATACATATAAAACAATCCTTAATAACACTGGTTTGAAAGCAACAAAATCGCGCCTTGGAATACTGGAGATACTAAAAAAACAGCAAAAACCGTTAGACGTCACAGAAATTGCCCATCAACTCGCGGCCAAGAAGATTTCTCCCGATCATGTGACTATTTATCGAATTTTAGAAGCATTTCAAAAGAGAAAAATTGTCCAACGCGTGGAACTTGGGGAAGGAAAATTCCGATATGAATTGGCACGAAATGATCATCATCATTTAATTTGCAAAAAATGTGGGACTATTCAAGACACGCCAAGTTGTCCGGTGGGTAAAATGAAAAAAATGATTCTTCAAAAACAGCACTTTTTAGTAGAACGCCATGCACTCGAGTTTTTTGGACTATGTAAACAGTGTCAATCATTATGATAAAACGACTGACGTTCTTTCTCATTAGTATAGCGTTAATTTTGGCAGCAGTGCATGGAATACACATAAGACAAACTTCAACGCCTCAATCGACGAATAAAAAAATTCAGGTAATTGTATCGTTTTATCCTCTTTACTTTTTTGCCAGTGAAATTGGCAAAGATAAAGCGGATGTTGTAAACATCACGCCGTCTGGGGCAGAACCCCATGATTACGAACCTTCAACGCAAGATATTGCGCAGATAGAAAAAAGCGATGTGCTTATTCTCAACGGAGGCCAACTAGAAAGCTGGGGAGATAAAATAAAAGAAAATCTTGGCGGCAAAAAAGTAATGGTTGTGACGGCAGCAGAAGGACTAACAACGCAAAACGATCCTCATGTGTGGCTGGACCCGATCCTTGCAAAAAAAGAAGTGGAAGTCATCATACAAGCTTTTATAAAAGTAGATCCCATGAACAAGAATTATTACGAACAGAATGCAAAACAACTTCAAGAAAAACTAGATATACTCGATAGTCAATTTCGACAGGGGCTACAACAGTGTCAACAAAAAAATATTGTCACCTCCCACGCTGCGTTTGGTTATATAGCTTCCCGCTACAATCTAAAACAGGTACCGATTTCTGGCCTTTCTCCGGATAGCGAACCATCACCAAAAAAATTAAGTGATATTGCTCAATTTGCCAAAACAAATAATGTGAAGTATATTTTCTTTGAGACATTGGTAAGCCCTCGACTTGCTCAAACTATTGCCAATGAAGTGGGAGCAAAAACGTTAGTGTTTAACCCGTTGGAAGGATTAACCAAAGAACAGGAAGAAGCGAAAAAAGACTATCTATCTATTCAAAGAGAAAACCTCGATAATTTAAAAATAGCCCTAGAATGCAAATGAATAATAATATTCTCGTTAAAATAAACAATGTGAGCTTTCATTACGATGGGCAACTCGTGCTCGATAGCATTAATCTGGAAATAAAACGAGGTGAATTTTTGGGAATCATTGGCCCAAACGGCAGTGGAAAAACAACACTCCTCAAAATAATACTTGGCCTTCTTAAACCTGACAAAGGGTCCATCCAATTATTTGGACAAGATATAAAAGTTTTCCACGATTGGTCAAAAATTGGGTACGTACCACAAAAAGCTGGATCTGTCGTTACCCATTTCCCTATTACGGTTGAAGAAGTCATTGAAATGAGTGGAAATAAAAACGAAGTTACTGATGCTTTGACTGCAGTCGACATGGAAAAACATCGAAAACGTTTGCTAAACGAACTTTCCGGAGGACAACAGCAACGTGTGTTTATTGCCCGTGCATTGGCTTTGCACCCAGAGTTACTTATTTTAGATGAACCCACCGTTGGGGTGGATGTGGATTCCCAGGCCAAATTTTATCAACTCTTGCGAGATTTAAACACAAAGCATAATCTCACGTTAGTGCTTGTTTCTCATGATATTGACGTCGTTGCCCATGAAGTCAATGAAATAGCATGTATCAATTGCAAACTCATCTGTCATGGCAAACCAAAAGATATACTCAAAAGTGATTTTATGGAAAAATTATATGGAAAAGAATTGCGTTTTGTCGTCCATGGTCACTAAAAAATTTAAGAAAATTTTTCAGTGTAAACATTAATATGTTTGAAATTTTTCAATACAGCTTCATGATTCGGGCTTTTTTGGCAGGTATTATGATTGCCATAATTGCCCCGCTTATTGGAAACTTTTTAGTCATCCGAAGGCTTTCTCTTATTGCCGATACACTTTCTCATATTGCACTGTCGGGAGTGGCCATCGGGCTTTTGATTGGTAGTCAACCGCTTCTCACCACCATTATTCTCACTACCATAGCTTCTATTGCTATAGAAAAATTGAGAACGAGTAAAAACATTCCCGGCGAAGCAGTGCTTGCCATGTTTCTTCCGGGAGGACTCGCCCTTTCTATTATACTCATCAGTCTTGCTCACGGTTTTAATGCCAATCTTTTTAGTTATTTATTTGGGAGCATTACCACCGTAGAAAAAAATGAACTCTGGCTGATATTTGGACTAGGGATGGTAACCGTTGCAACTATTATAATTCTCTATAAAAAACTCCTCTATGCTTCTTTTGATGAAGAAAGCGCACGAGTCAGTGGTATTCCCATTGAACTAGTAAATACAACACTCATCATACTTACTGCTATAACGGTTTCACTGTCTATGCGCGTGGTAGGAGTACTTCTGATCGGAGCACTCATGATCATTCCCGTTATTACTGCTATGCAGGTAGGAAAAAGTTTTAAGCAGAGTACGTATCTTTCTGTAGGATTTGCTCTTATTTCAGTGATTATTGGCCTCGTTCTTGCCTATTACTTCAACCTCCCTGCAGGAGGAGCTATTGTATTATTGTCTTTAGGAATATTTGGATTTGTTGCAACATTTTCCCATACCTTGACAAGAATTTTGGCAATACGTTCCCATGAATAATGCTCCTCTATGCATCGCCGCGCGGTCTTTATCATATGTTCCCGCTCTCCTTTTTGAGCAAGAAGTAAAGAAACTGCTTCTACCATTTTTTCAGAAGAATCAGCAATCATAAGTTCTTTTCCGTGCGAAACGTCAAGACCGGCGGCTCCCTGCGTCGTCGTAATTACGGGTACACCACTTGCCATTGCTTCCAAAATTTTAAACTTCGTACCACCGCCGATACGAATCGGGGCCAAAAGAATATCCGATTGCACATATTCATCACGGATCTCAGAAACTTCTTCAAAAAGATTTACACCCTTTGCTTTTATATTTTTTCTTATGCGATGAGGCATATTCCTTCCCACTATTCTAAGCTTCGCCTTTGGATAACGGCGAATGATCAAAGGCCACAGATCAGAAAGGAGGAATCGTACGGCATCTTGATTTTGAATCCAAGAAAAATTACCAACAAACAAAAATATTGGCTCGTCAACGAGCTGATGTTTTTTGGGCGTAAAGGGAAAAAATGTCAGATCAACGCCATTTGGAACTATGGTGATCTTGGCTGAATCAATGACACCACTAATGACTCTTTTGTCATCTTTTGACACGGTCACTACATGATTGGCTTTTCGCCAAATTTTTTTCTCCCATAAAATAAGCTTCAAAACATCTGCATACAACAAAGGTCGAAGAAATACAACGGGAAATCTTCGAACGTATCCTTCATAGACTGTGTGCTCGATATTGTGTTCCGCAACCACCAATGGAATTGATAATGTTGGCAACGATGGAAAAACATATCCTGGCTCAATATGAACAAGGTCGTACTGATTGTTCTCGAGTTCTTCAGCAAGTTTTTTCCGCATCAAACCGTTGACATATGTAGAAAAAAGGAATGGATATGTACTGAC
>Ga0209515_10004174_pt1 | contig 19771 bp, 23 predicted proteins | sample Subgroupgradi54m_FD_187454 | JGI IMG/M metagenome (GOLD analysis project Ga0209515, IMG submission 187454) | Subsurface groundwater microbial communities from S. Glens Falls, New York, USA - GMW60B uncontaminated upgradient, 5.4 m (SPAdes)... ...
AAATCGCCGCAGTACATCGGTCGTGATCCCCGTATAGAGTGAACCATCCGCACATTCAAGTATATAAACAAAATACATAAATTTACATAGGACGGTCCTTGTACTAAACATTTTACCATGTCAAAAAATTTAACATAAAAAAATCCCTTCAATTCCGAGGAATCAAAGGGGATTTTTATGAGGTCGCACATCATAAAACTTTTCTCACTCGCTAATGGTTCGCCCTTCCTGTAGAGGAAAATCACCATTTATGCATCGTTGATAAAACTTTACAACTGAGTAGTTGCCGGGAAGATCTAACTTTGGACTAGATTCATAATTTATTGTCCCGCCGGCAAAGTGATGAAATGCCATATAATCCTGTGGGATTCCAAATTCTTTCGGTAAGCCACCTAGCACTAATTTAAATTCTTGACGTTCCTTTGATACCTTACGAGCAAATTCAGGATCTTCTTTCGATAAGGAGCTTATCTGTCGGTACAACTCAAAAATCTCTTGACGTTTCTCTTCCCACGCATGATCTTCTTCTTTGACTAAAGAGGCTTCTGGTTTGTTGGGATTTTCTGCTGCAATATTTACGGCAAGTTCATCTTTACGGGGGTCGGGAATGCGACTCAAGATTTCTGCAGCGATTTGTTTTGAACGATCTTCCCGTGCTTCTTCTCCTTTTTTCCGTTCAATCATATTAGATTCGACTCTTTTTCTCTCCTTAAAATTATTTCGTGACTCCCCTGGAATATTCTTAAGCTTTTCCGATAATTCTGAGCCTGCAAGTCGTTGCTGAAACTCTCGATATGCAACTTTTCTGAGCTCTTTCACGTCAACAGCAAGATCTCTGATACGTTCAACAATTTTCATTCCATCATCCCGAGAAAGATTATATTCACCGAGAACAAATTGAGTGAGGTTGCTCTGTACGTCTTGGCAAAGATGAAAATCGAGTTTTTCCCCACCAATAGAACCTGTATACCACACCCCACCACATTTCCCATCTACCGTTTTTTTAATCCGATCCGAAGGATCTCCTAAGATTTCAGACTGCTTCTGCCAAGCTGCCCGAAAAATTTCTGACGTAAAGAGATCTTTTTCCTTCTCCAAAATTAAATCTCTGGGAACTACCCAATCAGCATCATATTTAAGTTCTTTAATAGCTCTTTCGTGTATTCTTTTGTTATATCCTTTTGTATTAAAAATTTTCCCAAGCTGCTCACCGACAGTAGGATGGTAGTTAAGCTTCTCACGTGGATTGTGCAATTCTCTATCGTATTGTTCTTTGGCAGATTCCTTCTTCGCATCATAAAGATCCAATGCCTCTTTCTCCACAAAACCTCCTCCAAGTTCTTGAGGAAGATCAACAAACGTCTGCTGAAAAGATTCTGGCAAATCGGCGACTTTTTGATACTGAGGATTGCTTGGATCAAATGTGGGTTGATTTTCTGGGTTCATTCTAATGATTTTATCTATTATTCCCTTTAATCCTACCCCCCCCGCATGTTTCTGTCAATCTCACTTGGCGACCTGGTCGCCAAGTGAGAATAAGATTGCTTATTTCAATATTTACCGCTACCCTAAGGCTTATGAATCAAGAACTCCTCGCAACCGCGACTAAGAATATCGGCGATATATTAAATCTTTCCATCGAGCACAAGCCGGCGAGCGAAAAGGCTTTGGTGGTTTATGATACACAGTACGGGCTTACCGACATTCTCACCACCGCATATCGCAGTGCCCTCCCCCATGCCGAGTTCATCGACTTTGACGCATCGAACAAAGAAGACATCATTGCGGCATTTGATGCACTTGCTCCGGGCGATCTTGTTGTACTCATTCAGTCGTCAAACTTTCTCTTGAATGAATTTCGTATTCGCCTGCACCTTTTCCAGCACAAATTAAAAGTCATTGAGCATGTGCACCTGCATCGCAACACCGAAGATGTCTGGGACGTGTACATCAATGCCCTTGCCTATGACCCTTCGTGGTATCGCGGCGTGGGACCGAAGCTCCGCACGAAACTTGAAACGACGGAAACACTTGAAATAAAAAGTGGCGAGGCAACACTCACCGTAACCGGCGGACTTGAATCACCGAAGCCGAACTTGGGTGACTACAGCGAAATGGAGAACATCGGCGGCACCTTCCCTATCGGCGAAGTGTTTACCGAGAGCAAGGACTTTGCACAAATGAACGGCTCAGTCATGATCTACGCATTTGCGGGAGGAGATTTTTCCATCAACATGCACGAACCGTTTCGCATCGACATCAAAGAAGGGCAAGTCGTTGGCTGGGCAGAAAATACCCCATCGAGTTTCGTCGATATCATCACCATGATCAAAGCCTACGAACGCACCTTGATCCGCGAAATCGGCTTCGGTTTGAATCGCGCTATCACCCGCGAGCGCTATGTGCAGGACATCACCGCCTTCGAGCGCATCTTGGGCATGCACCTCTCGCTCGGCGAAAAGCACAGCGTCTACAAAAAAGCCGGCATCACCACCCACAAAACCAAATTCCACGTCGACCTCTTCCCCTTCGTCGACCAAGTCAAAGCGGACGGCGAAGTCATTTTTGAGAACGGGAAATATTTGGTATAAATTTACATAGGACGGTCCTTGTACGGGTTGCGTGATGCGAGAATATGGTAAGATAAATCCATGGAACAAATCCCCTTAGACCTTGAACCCGAAGAACCGACACTCGAGTCGCTCTCAAATGAAGAACTCGTCGCCCTCTATCAAGAGAAAGTGGGCAAGAATCCGACCTATCGTACTCTTTCGCGCGAGCAGATGATTGAAGGAATTAAAAATCCTGAAGAAGAAAAAGCTCGACTCGCCGAAGAAGACCGCGCCTCCGATCAAGAAGAGATAAGTAAAACCTATACTCGATAATTAAAATTACCGAACACATGCAAATCTACGCCGAAGAAACAAAAGTACGATGGGGTCATACCCCTGCCTACAAAGAATCAGAAAACCGCGTCAAGAAAATGTCGAAGCAAGACATGGCGCAAATCCAAAAAGAAGCCGATCTCCTGATGAACGCAATCGCCGCTCACATAGGCGAAAACCCTGACTCAAACGAAGTGCAAATGCTTATTGCAAAACATTATCACAACTTGAATCATTTCTACACGCCCAACCTCGAGCTTTATCGCGGTCTTGCCGACATGTATGTGAGCGATCCGAGATTCACCGCTTACTTCGAAAAATACGCCAAAGGTCTCACCCAATTCATGCATGATGCGATGCATCACTATTGTGACACACACTGATCAGAATAAGGGTAAAGCAAACATTCATCCGCCATTATTGGCGGATGAATGTTTGCTTTACCCAATTTTTTCCCGCACACTGCTGGGAGACTTGGAATCGGACCAAGATTAACGGCTTCAAAGGCCGCTGTCCTACCATTAGACGATCTCCCAATAAATTACTTTGTCTCCTTCGGTAAGGCGACAATGCGAGAAATCATAGCACCTTTTTTTCAAAAAACAAACTCCCCCACCCCCACGCTCTACACTACCCTCTAAAAAAATCAACGTAAAAAAATTATAAATCTTGTAACGGCCGTTACAAGATTTATAATTTTCGGTATACTGTAAATGTGAATACATCCATGAAAAATGGTGTCGAAGAAGGAGCGCGGAAAATTCGACGAAAAACAAATATTCAGAAAATTATTTTACATACCATTGCAGGTGCGGGGTTTGTGAGTTTGGCAGTCCTAGCGCCCAATGCCCTTCAACTTTTGGCGCTGGCGGATAAGGGAAAATTTCGTCGCATGAATCCTGCATATATCATTGATTCGGTTTTTAAAAAACTGCTTGCAAAAGGACATATCAAAATCAAAAATACTCCTCAGGGGAAAATTGTTCTTCTTACGGCCGAAGGCAAAAAAGCTCTTGCGGGCATGATCGCACGATCTCCGGACTCAAGAAAACACGGACGTTGGGACAAGCGTTGGCGCATGGTTATTTATGACATAAAAGAAAATCGGAGAGGGACACGAGTGATGCTTCAGCGAACTCTCCGTGCTTTCGGATTTTATCAACTTCAAGCAAGTGTATGGGTCTATCCTTATGATTGTGAGGCCTTGCTTATTCTCCTTAAAGCGGATTTTAAAATTGGCAAGGATGTCCTCTATGCGGTTATTGAAAAAATTGAAGGTGACCAAAAATTAAAAGAGTATTTCGGACTCAAATAAAACACCGCTAAATTATACTCAAAGTGACGGCTGTTACTTTGAGTATAATTAATCTTGCTCTTCACAACATCTGCACAAGGGCGAGGGCGGCGATGATGACCCAAACGACATTGACCCCGAGTGAGGCCCATGCCTTTTTGTTCCACGTATAATACACAAAGGCGAAGCCGCCCGTGAGATTCATCATTTGGTACCAAAAATTTTCGGACTCCACATAGCCAAAACTGTTGAGTCCATACGCACCCAAAATCATAATCATCCCGTATGCACCGATGATTTCGAGAATGATTTTTTTATCGGACATATTGTAAAAAGAAAAATTACACTTTTTCCGCGATGCGGATCAGCGCAAGCTCAAGCGGAAGCGATGATGTTGCACTAAAGCCAATGTCGCGGGAGGAGGCGAGAAACTGCGCAAGGACGTGGGAGTTGATTCGCTTGGCTTCCGAAGTTGCGAGTTGTTTGAGGAGAGCGAGGTCATCGGGAGTGAATTCCTCTTTGAGCTGCGCCTCAGAAGATGGTGCATAGCGCAACAATAGTACGGCACGAAGTTTAGCAAGAAGCATTTTAAGATAGACCTTCACATCAATGCGATCTTCGTTAGCGCGTGAAATGGCAGCAAGACCGTCGCTAATATCTCCCCCATCGATCGCACGGAGTACACGATTGATAAGGTCGTGTGTCGGTGCGCCGACAATCCGCGCCACCGTGTCGCTATCAATCGGTGCACCGCGGCTTCCGGTTAAGACTTTTTCGAGTACGGAAAGCGTATCGCGGTACGAACCATCTCCGAACATGGCGATAATTTCAAGAGAAGGGGCATCAAGTTTCACCTTTTCTTTTTCGGCAACGCTTCCGGTAAATTCCTTGAGTTCGGTGAATGTTGGTTGGCGAAATATAAAACTCTGACAGCGCGAGATGATCGTGTCGGGAACTTTGTCGCGATCGGTCGTCGCAAGAATGAAGACTACATGTGCGGGAGGTTCTTCGATGGTCTTCAAGAGTGCATTAAATGCTTCTTTGGTAAGCATGTGCACTTCATCGATGATATACACCTTATAAGGAGATTCAAAAGGCATCGTTTGTACTGCTTCGCGCAAATTACGCACATCATCAATTGTGCGATTGGAAGCACCATCAATCTCGTAGAGATCGGCCGGTTTTGCACCGATTGCAGAAGCAAAAATGCGCGCAATGGTTGTTTTCCCCGTTCCTCGTCCTCCGGAAAAGAGATAGGCGTGGGAAATGTTGTTATCTTTTATCGAACGCTCAAGCACATTCACCACCTCATCTTGTCCGCGTACATCCGCAAAAGATTGTGGTCGGTATTTACGATAGAGGGCCAGTTCGGACATGAGACTCAGTATAGCAAAATTCCTTCTGAAACAAAAAACCCCCGCCATGGGGGGTTTTTGCATATCAGTCCTTATTGTCTTTTTCCTCACTGTCTTCGCTGGTGATATCACACATATCAACAACACCATGATCGGCACACAGTTCGTCGAGTGCTTCATTAAATTCACTTGCAAAGACAACTTCCTTATGACAGCATGCATCGGGAGTTTTTCCGCATGGACATTTCCCTTCCGCATCCAACATCACTCCTCCTGTCGGTGATGCGCAGGAAGGAGAAGCGGTTTTCTTGTTTGTGTCCTCTTTTTCATCGCTACAGCGACAATGTCCTCCACAGCCCCCCATAATTATGCTTTTTTCTTTTTAACCGCAGTCTTACTCACCTTCACCGCTTTTTTAACCGATGACTTTACACCGAGCTGTTTTGCGGCTTTTTTCACACTCTTAACAGTTTTCTTCGCAGTCTCCTTTCCAACCTTTTTGATGACCCTCGCTTCTTTCTTGCCGACACGGGCAAGTTCGCGTTCAACAGTTTTCCAATTTGATTTGAGTTCGGCTGCGGCTGCGGCAAGATCTGCTTTATCAATAGACTTCACGCGCTCATACGCCTTTACCGATTCATCGACAATCGCCTTATAGGCTTTCTCATCGAGCTTCTGCAATTTCTTTGCGCGCTTCACTACATCCTCTTTCATGTCCCCCGCCCACTTTGCGACTTTCTTACGATGGGTCTTGGCATCCTTGCTGCCGTAAAAATAATATCCCGCGCCTGCTGCAGCTGCTGCGGCAAGTCCCAATCCGACACCGAGTGCAACCTTCTTTGTGTTTGTCTTTTTCATAAAAAATAATTACTCCATTAATTTCCCTCTTTCGTTGTTTTCTTTTTCGTGCGACTGCGTGAGGCCATGCCGCCGAAAAAATCCATAAAATGTTTGATTTTCATCCCCTCATCGCGAATCTTTGAACGCAGAATGATAATATCCTCGCGGAGATTATCGCTTTCGGCGGACACATTCTCCGCAACATGATCGACGCTTTTGAGTATTTTAATAACATAATAAAGCGCAATAAGCGAAAATACTCCAAACAAGACAACAACAAGTGTCGTCACAAAAAAGAATATATCCATCTTCAAAAATTCATTCATGGATAAAACCATTATACCTCGCGCGCATTTGCGAATGCAATAGGATTCTCCGGGCAATTTTAACGCGCAGGTGTCGGATCAGACTCCAAAAAGTCGGCGATAATATGCTCAATCGCATCAGCATTCTCCGCTTCCATCAACTTCACGCGCAATTCTTTTGCTCCATCAAAACCATTCACATAAGCTTTGTAGTGTTTCTTCATGATCGCAAAACTTTTAATGTCACCCAAGAGTTCCTCGAAAAGTTTTGTGTGTTCGATCATGACGCGAAAACGCTCTTTGAGTGGAAGTGTCGCATGATCAATGGCAGGGTTAAAAAACCACGGGTTTCCAAAACACGCGCGACCGATCATGATACCGTCCGCTCCGGTTTCTTGCGCCTTCACTTTCCCATCTTCCAAACTCTTTACATCGCCATTGCCGATGATCTTCACCCCTGTCCCCTTTGCCATTTCCACAACTTCTTTGACATGCTCCCAACGTGCGGGAACAAGCGACATTTCTTTGCGGGTACGGGCATGAATCGTGAGTGCCGCCGGCCGTGCATCGAGGAGTTTGGGGATCCATGAATCAATTTCAATTTTATTGAATCCTACGCGGGTCTTTATTGAAACAGGCAGGCCTTTCGCTCCTTGTTTCGCCGCCGCGAGTACTTCGAGTGCGCGTGCAGGGTTTTTCATCATTGCCGCCCCTGCTCCTTGTTTTTCGATACTCTTGTCAGGACAGCCCATGTTGATGTCGATACCATCAAAGCCAAGCTCGTGAATGAGTGTGGCGACCTGCTCAATATGTGCAGGAGTTGCTCCGAAGATCTGTGCAACGATCGGTCGCTCTGCTTCCGTGTAGGCAAAGTCACGCAAAAGCACCTCGCGTCCGGGCGAGCAAAGTCCGTCAGCAGAAACAAATTCCGTCCATGTTACGTCGGGTTTACCGTACTTGGCAAACATGCGACGAAAAGCCGCGTCGGTGACATCAGCCATCGGCGCAAGCGCAAAAAAAGGTTTGGGTAATTTATCCCAGAATCCGTTTGGGGTGTTTGACATGAATATAGTTTTATTGCCGACGTAGAGTGAGCGACCTAATTTTCACGACCGCAGGGAGGTGAAAATGGAAGTACTCCTGTGGTGTGAAGTGAAAAAGGCTTCTTTTTCACTTCCGAGCCGAGGAGAGCTAAAAAGGTTGAATACCTTGCGGCTTTGCCGCATGCTCGCATGAGGCTTTGCGAGTATGCGAGTCCAAGGGCTTATCTTCATGCCCTTGGGGATTCATACCTTTTATCACAAAAAAATAAAAAACAAAACCCGACATGCGGTCGGGTTGCGGGAGTTTCCCAAGATTATTTTACGAGGAAGAATGATTATTTGCTTTTTTCAAAAGCGCAACCGTAAACAAATACAAATCACGAAGGAATGTATCCATCACCATAATCACTTCCTGTGTTGGCAACAAAAGTTTCAAGTGGAGTTTGATATTTTCAAAATCTCCTTCAATGTCCTGTTTGGACCGCTCAATAGTCTCGGGAAAAAAACGCCCGAAACGAAGATCCAATTCGTCAAAAAAATCATTTTTTGAGCGAGCGACGATGCGGTTGATGCATTGTTCAACATCGTTTTTGTGGATCACTTTTTTGAAAAGAAAAAGAAAACCTTGATCATTTGTTCCATTGGGTTGAAAAAACTTCGGATATTTTTCTTTCACTTCCCCAAGTGCAGAGCGCATCGCAAGAGTTCCCATTTCATCTTCAGGAATAAATCGCCCATCCTTATATTGCTCAAACAACTCAACCAGTCCGAGCAGTGCAATAACGCCTTCTGGATTTTTTTCTTCATCCAGAAAAATACTCAGCGAAGTTTTTGCACGAAAAAATGGAAGAGTTGCATTGTGAAGCTCTTGAAGAATATTCTGAGCCGCGAGAGGAGAACCAGCCATTGTCATTTCATACTCCATTCAAAAAGAAGGCCTAACCGATACTCTAAAGAAAATATCTCTATTATGCAAGAAAAAATCCGACAATATGCCGGATTCAAAAAACTATGTTACCGAAGGAAAGAGCGAGGGATTCAATTCTTCAAGTTTATTTTTGACATTCCGATACAGTTCATAAAGAAATGTTCGAATGGTCTGGATCTCCGAGGCGGTGGGAAGAAAGTAACGCGTCAATGTTTCACCAAGGATGAGGTTCATATCTTGTTCCACCTTTCCCTTACACTCAAGACGGATAGATTCGGGCATATACCAATACTCCTTATTGATCACTTTTCCGAGTCGCTGTTTTGCTTCGCTCAACTCCTTGGAGATAAATTTCTCGGTTTTACTCGTGTCCAATATCTTCTGAAGAAGCACGAGGAGTTCTTTCATGGAATATGCAACTCCATATCGCTCATTCACTCCGCTTATGACTCCCGCAACAACCTTCCCCGCTTCGTTGCAATACTCCAAGCTGGGAACCGCGTTGATATCAAAAACTTCTTTGCGTTCGTCATAATGAGGAAAGATATCAAGAAGCCAATACAATGTCCGACTTCTCGGCACATCACGATGTGGCAATGAATCGATCGGACCCGACCACAACATAAAAAACTCAGTCGCCTGCATAAGTTCTTTTAAAAGATTGCGCGAAGGGAGTTGAGGCTCGCCAGTACCCATGATTGTATTCTCCTAAAAAATACAAAAAACTTCTTCCCCGACTATAGAGAAAAAGTACTCATTTTGCAAATAGGAATTTATAAGCTCGGATTTATCGGTGGCTCGGGAATATGCACTGAATGAAAATCGGGCGCTACTCCGACAGTGCGAGGAACAACAGGGGTAGCAATCAACTCTTCATGCGTCTTGCCGGCAAGTTCGGGGAAATCGTCGGGGGTAAATTCGAGCGTTGCACCTTGCGTCAATTTACCGGCAATAATTTTTTCCGCGACTTTCTGCTCGACAACTTCCTGAACCGCACGCGTCATTGGGCGTGCGCCAAAATCGGGATCGACTCCATGCGCCATCACCGCACTTACGAGGATATCATTGATCACCAAGTTGATGCTTTTTTCACGAAGGCGTTTTTGAAGCTTTTTGAGCATGAGGATCGCAATCTGATGATAGTTGTCGGTCGTGAGCGGATGGAAAAGAATCACTCCATCAAAACGATTGAATAGTTCGGGTTTCAATTTACCCTGCGCAATGACCTTGTCGATAATATCTTTCTTCACCGTCTCAAGGTCGGTACCGCTTTTCATTGCGGCGCGAATCTCCGGCGCTCCGGCATTCGAGGTTGCAATAAAGATCGTATTGCGCGCATTTACCTTCTTCCCCTCTGCATCATGGAAAATTCCTTCATCAAACACTTGAAGGAAAATATCAAGCACTTTGGGATTGGTTTTTTCAAACTCATCAAGTAAAAGCACACCATAGGGTTGTTCTTTCAGCATATTGGGAAGAATACCTTTGGTGCCGTCCATGGAGCCGATCATACGATTCAAGCCGTCTTCTCCTTGATATTCACTCATATCGATGCGCGCCATCGCATTTTCATTGCCAAAAAATACCGTCGCTAGTGCTTTGGCAGTTTCTGTTTTTCCCACACCCGTGGGGCCCAAGAAGAGAAACGCACCAATCGGGCGATTTTGACTGCGCACTCCGGCGCGCGCGCGGCGCATGGCGTTTGCAATCACATCAAGTGCCTGCTCCTGTCCGACGACGATATTTTTCATGAGCTTTTCAAGATTGATAAGACGCTCGCGTTCATCGTCGGTAATATTTCCTACGGGGATATTTGTTTTTTGGCGCACAAAATCAAGCACGTCGGATTTTTTAATAAATTGAATCCCTTTGGAAAGCGCCGTGGGGGTGATTTCTACCAAGAGATCGATCGCCTTATCCGGCATGATACCGTCGGAAAAATAATTTTGCGCGCTGGAAATAATTTCTTTCACTGCGGGATAAGTGAAAAAAATGCGATTCTTCCGTTCAGTTGCTTCGGCAACTTCTTCGAGAATACGGATAAGCGATTCTTCCGGCGGCTCGGTGAGTGTAACTTTCTCGAAACGCTGCATGATTGCATTGTTTGGTTCGATAAATTGATGGAAACGCGCATTATCCGCCGTTGCGATCACTTGAATCGCTGTGCCGGAAAGATAGGGATCAATAATTCCCATCACGTCTGAATCGAGCGCAAGTCCTCCTTGAATGAAGCCGGGAAGATCATCAATGACCAAAATAATATTGCCCGCTTTTATTGCATCATTCATCAACTTGATCAGTGCAGTTTCAAGCTCTTGCTTTGACTTCATGTTGGCAAGGAATGATTTCGCATCAAAAGCCATCACACGCTTGTGCTGTAAGGCGGGGTTGGTATATCCGTTCATAATATCGCGCGCAAAGTCGAGCACGACATCCATTTTTCCGGTACCTTCCTCGCCAATCAAAATCGCATTTGCTTCTTTTGCACGCGAAAGCACGATTTCAAGTTGTTTGATTTGTTCATTGCCATAAGCAAAACGAAAATTCGAACCGCCGGCAATCGCAGTACGCGAAAGGTCGTGACTAAAGCGACTCAACATATATGCTCCACCGTACGCCAAGTCGGCACCGAAGGATGGTGATTGACCCAATGAGACTTTACCCCAAAAACGATCTTTTTGTCTTTTTTTCTTTAATCCGCGTTCCACCCACTCCGCCGCACCGACAAGTTCTTGATCACGAACACCGAGCTCAAAAAGGAATTGGTAAAATTCACGATCAATTGCGCAAAGTACGTGCGCAAGGTCGCGCAATGTAAATACGTCATGAAGATCGCTTTCATGTTCATTCCAATTGATCACCGTCGTACGATTTTTGAGAAAACCATCGACGAGCGTATCAACAACTCCTGCGCGTCGCATAATCATCCGACCATATTTGGAATGACAAAAACTTTTCAAAAGATCGCCGCCTTTTGTTTCATAATAAATATCGCAAACCTCATAATTAGGCGTGGAATACGGTGTTTGCGCACCGGTTACTCCCCGCTCAAGCAATCCTTCTACGTAGTAATAATAGGAGCGATTATAATATGACAACATTTTCATCAGAAGCCATATTGCGAGCGCAATAAGAAAAATGCCATTCCCTTTCGGCGTACTCGGATTAAGCGGGATAGACGCGCCTCCGACAAAAGGAAGAATACGGGGGAGATTCGCAGTATCGGGAAGATGCACTGCCGTCGCTTCGGGAATTATCACGGTTTTTCCGCCAATATTCGCGGGAATATTTGAAGGAAGTTTGACTCCTGTTGCTAATTTGGATTGGAGAAATGGCGCAAGCGTTACGCCAACATAGAGAATGATGATTGTTCCGGCAAGAAGAGAGACCCAACTGCGCACGTTGCGCGGAAGAACATGCTCAAGCACGATACCGCGCTCGAAACGATACTGAGGGTCTCGCCAAAATGTATTATCGGTCCCGAACATATTTAAAAGACCAGCAACTTAATTCCACTGATAAGAAAATGCGTAACAACGACCGGAAGTGCAGTCCAAATCGTAAAGAATAAAACTCCGCCGATCATGACGATACAAAAACACAAAAATGCGATAACCAGCAATGCGGTGCGCACAACAAATCCCACCAAGCGCATCATGAGGTTCACAAAAAGATTCGCAAAAAAATCTTCAGGGTGAAGCAATATGCTTACTTTATCTTCCTGCAAACGCTTCCACGGGGAAAGGAGACTTCCAAAAACTTCGGGAACGGAAAAAAGGTGGTTTACAAACCAAAGATAGTTCCACCAAATATGAAACATATCATTGTATGCGGTGCTGTAATGCCAAACTAAATAATCTTTAAAAAGGCGCAATGGGGCCATGAATATAGTATAGCATTAGTCATTCCTATTTATAGAATATTTTGTTCCCAAACCGAAGATCGATAATGCGAAAATCGGATTTTGCTGCATTGGGTCCGAGAATCGTGGGAAGGGCCAATTGCAGATTTGTTGCACTTTCTTTGGGATCTTTGTCGCTCGACCAAAGAATATCCCATGGCAGTTGTGTCGCAATGCGCACATCCCGATCTCCAAGTATGGTAATGGTGCGCGGAATTACTTTGCTCCGGAGCAGGAGTTCGGCAAATTCGGTGATCGGCTTGTACTCTTCTTCGGGGAGCACAAAAGTTCCTATTGGCGAAAGATCCGGTTCGCTTGCCTCCGTAGAACTTGCAATAAAGACCAAAAATGGATAACCGCTGTATTCGGGTGAAGACGCATAGATATATCCCTCATCGGTCGCAAGATAGCAATTGGAAAAATTCATTGCAAGGATTGATGAAGGTGTCGACGATGCATTTGCGGTGCTCTCGGAGGGTTGCATGCAGTACAAGAGGTCAGGAATATATTCGGTAATTGCGACACGCATGTCATGTCGCGAATCAAAGATGATATTCACATCGCGCACGCGTGAATCCGCTTCACGAATAAGCGCGAGGACTCGGCGTGTCGGATAAAAAATAACATTATCACGGCGGAGGCGTGAAAACAGTTTCCACGAAAACGCATCGTGTGCAATCGCTTCAATATGCTCCGGGTCAATCGCATGAGTTCCTTCAATCGCAATATGATTGAGTTGCAATGCCGGTCGATACGAGAGCCATGCGATAAAAATAAAAACACCGCAACACACAAGAAAAAGTTGCAGCAGACGGAGAAAAAATATATCAATCTTTCGAGACCGTGCACGAACGGACTTCAATGTTTTTCTCCCGATGATGGACATAGGATATGCCGCGGCCTATCCGATAATGGACTTGCCCATGAATGGCTGTAGTGCATCAGGAACACGGATCGTCCCGTCGGCATTCTGATAATTTTCGATGATGGAGACGAGGATGCGTGGGGTGGGAATTGCGGTGCAGTTGAGGGAATGTGCAAAACGCATCTTGCCTTCTTGATCGCGGTACCGCATATTTAAACGGCGTGTCTGAAAATCATGGAAGTATGATGCGGAGCTGATCTCGCGATATTTTTCTTCACCGGGAACCCAAAGTTCGATGTCGTATTTTTTCACCTGCCCTAAACCAAGATCACCACCACAGTTGACCACGGTGTGATACGGAATCCCTAAAAGCTCGATGAATTCTTCGGTATTGCGATTGATCGCTTCATGAAGCTCCACTGATGTCTGATGATTCGCCTCGCAAAGCACGACCTGTTCCCATTTGAAAAATTCATGCACGCGAATGAGTCCGCGCGTGTCCTTGCCATGCGCCCCCGCCTCGCGACGGAAGCACGGCGAGAATGCGAGAAACTTGATCGCACCCTTGCTTAAGTCGATCGTCTCATCCATGTAGTAGCCCATCGTTGCAACCTCGCCGGTTCCTGCAAGATATTCACCGTCTTGTGTTTTGTAGAGATCTTCTTCTCCTTGAGGAAGATAGCCAGTACCCATGAACGTTTCTTTGCGTACGAGCGAAGGTACGAGCATTGGAGTGAATCCTTTTGCGCCCCAGTGCTTGAGTGCAAGTTGCCACACCGCGTTCGCAAGCAAGAATCCATCACCTTTCAAAAAATATCCGCGGAAGCCCGCCACCTTTGTCCCGCGCTCAAAGTCCACCATGTCGTGCTTGACCATGAGGTCAATGTGGCTTTGTGCAGTGAAATCAAATTTCGCAGGCTCACCCCATTTCTTCACTTCAAGATTTTGCGCATCGCTTTCTCCTTCGGGAACGGTAATATCGGGGACGTTGGGAACTTGAAGCATGAGTGCGCGCCATGAATCCATAACTCCCTTCAATTCTTCTTCTTTGGCGGCGACGGTTTCTTTGAATGCTTTCATTTGGTCGATCATCCCCTGCCGCTCAGTTTGATCCGTGGCACGAGCGATCTTATCGGTAAAGCTATTTTGCTCGGCACGCATATCTTCAACTTCCTTCAAGAGTTCAACGCGCTTCGTTTCAACTGAAAGCAATTCATCAACGGTAAAATCAATACGCTTCTTCCGTGCAGCGTCCTTAATAAGATCCGGATTCTCCCGAATAAATTTAATATCCAACATATGGGACATATCATAGCAAAAGCCGCTCAGGTTTGCCATTCACAAAAGTACACGTTCGCCGCCCCAGCCGGCGGCGCCGCTCTGCTCGCCAAGTTTACCCCGCTCGGAAGCAGGGACCATGCTAAACTTGTCTGCGCAAGACTTTTGCGAACGAAAACCTTCGCTCTCGAGAAGTGACAAAATAATGTTTATTTGTGAAAATTGTCTGATGAGTATTACTTTGCGCAAATTATCCCTTGAGGAATTTCCTCCTCAGCTCTTGGAGATTCCGCAACCACCGAAAGAGTTGTGGCTTGCGGGAGTCCTTCCCTCACCCGAAACAGTTTTACTTGCCGTCGTAGGTGCACGCAAACATTCGCCTTATGGTCGTGAAGCATGTGAGATGCTTATCGAAAGCTTGCGCGGATACGACATCGCCATTGTCTCCGGTCTTGCGCTCGGCATCGACAGCATCGCGCATGAGACGGCAATGAAAGCGGGGCTTCCAACGATCGCCGTCCCCGGATCGGGACTCGACCCCAAAGTGCTTTACCCTCGCTCACATCTGCGCCTTGCTGAGCGCATCCTTCAAAATGGTGGAGCGTTGCTTTCGGAATTTGTACCCGACACTGCTGCCGCACCGTGGACATTCCCACAGCGCAATCGCATCATGGCGGGACTCGCCCGCGCGACGCTCATCATCGAAGCAGAAGAAAAGTCCGGCACGCTCATCACTGCGCGCCTTGCGACAGACTACAATCGCGACGTCTTTGCCGTGCCCGGAAGTATTTTTTCTTCACTTTCAAAAGGACCCAACAAATTGATCGAACTCGGCGCAACACCCATCAGAAGCAGTGAAGATATTTTGCAGGCACTCGGATTCAGCATCGACGACGAAGACACTCAAGCAACATTCGACTTTTCAGGATTAAGCGAAATAGAACAAAAAGTCATGGAAGCACTCACTGCTCCAAAGCAGCGTGATCTCCTCATCGAAGAACTTGCACTCGAAACCAGTGCAGGCAACATTCTCTTTATGAAAATGGAAATCGCCGGCTTAATCAAAGAAACCCGAGAAGGCCTCCGCCGCGCATAAAATTGTCCAAGGTCTCACCTTGGACAATGCTTGACAGAAGCACTATTTCATGCAATAATTCACCCAGTCAATTTGACTTTAATTAAAGGGGGCTTCAAATGAAAGTTGTCCATGCATTCGTGCTCTTTTGGTATTTTGATTTTGCCTCTGTGATTGCGGCAATTTATTTTGGCGCAAAAGGAATGCCCGATCATGCACGTGTCTCAATGGTTATTGGAACGGTTTTTATGGGAGCAGCACTCATAACTCTCTTTTTTAAAGATAAGGAATAATAAAGCGGCCCAAGCGGTCGCTTTTTTATTGCCGACGTAGAGCGAGGGAAATGAAAAAATCTTCTTTTTCATTTCCGAGCGACCAACCATTGCATCGAGCGACCTCATTTTCCTTAAAGGTAATCCTTTTAGGAAAATGGAAGTGCTCTTGTGGCGCTTCGAGTACTGCAATGGTGAAGTACTCTTGTGGTGCCGAGGAGAGCTAAAAAAGGTTTAATACCTTTTATTTCTCCTATACACCACACCGCTGACTATGAGGCGTCGCCTCATACGCTTCATAGTTCTGTTTCTCACGCGTAGTCATTTGCTACTATAAGCACGTGGCATAAAAAAAACGAAGAGCGAGAGACTCTTCGTTTAAAAACATCTTCACCATGCACGCGCAGAAGTGAGGAGGTGCGCCGCATTGGGATACAGTCGAGTAAAATCATTGCGGCATTTTTTCAGTTCATTTCTTCGGATGGATCCATAGTGAATGAATTTGATCAAATTGAAAATGAACGCTACCGTAACCAGACTGAAAACATATTGCAATTCAAACGGGTCCGGTAATTGGTAAATCAGGAAGCCAAGGCAAATCATCACGATCACACAGCAATAGAGCACGAACCGTGCGAAGCGAAATTTGCGATTATGCTCCAAACTCGGATGAGTATATATTCTCAAGAATTCACGGTACGATTTTTTTGCCTCACTGAGCGGATCCACCCCGGGAAATGCCTCAATCCCGAGCGGAGAATCTCCCCAGTTGATTTTCTTTTGGCGCATAGCCCCCTCCTTAAAATGACAAACCTGCACATAACGGCTTTTTTTACTTTAGAAGAACTCCGGATTTATGCAAGTCCTCTGCGCAGCGCATTAAAAAATCCCCAAAGAGCCAGGAGGCTCTATTGAGGATTTACGGCTTCGTTAGCCAGAAACCGGGTATTTTCTTTATCGACTGATCAAATAAAGCAGTCTTCACCTCATCGCTGAGTAAAGCATTTTCGCGAGGGAATTCCTTTGCAAAAGAGCGTTTGATATAGTGTTCACAAAAACCCGCAAAAAGAAAACACACGATAAAAAGAACAAAAAGAACAACAGATGCAATTCGCAGCGGGAGAGGGATGCTTTGAATTTCGATTTTCAGAAAGGTGGCAAGAAAAAAGACCACTACAAAAAAGACCATAAGTATCGTTCCAATCTTGGAAAACCAAGAAAAAGAACGACCCTGTTTCCTTAAGCAAAACTGAAGGAACAATTCCCGAGCACAACGATAGTCACGATCATCTACTTTCGCTTGCATTTCCAACCTCCTTATTCAATATCCTTCTTTCGAGTCTATGCTTTTTTTATGAATTGTCCATGAAGTTATTGCGGGGAAAACTTGCGCAAAAAAATCCCCCATGGTACATGTGATGAAACTCATGGCAACACCAAAAGAAAAAACATTAGTTATTGTCGAGTCACCTGCGAAAGCAAAAACGATCGAGAAATATCTCGGTAAAGACTTTGTTGTGCGCGCATCGGTGGGACATGTGCGGGACCTTCCCAAGTCCAACAAGCAAGCCATTGATATTGAGGCGGGGTTTGTCCCCCACTATGAGGTGAGTCCGGGAAAAGACAAAGTCATCAAAGAACTTTCTTCGCTTGCAAAGGGGGCAAAAGAGGTGCTTCTCGCAACCGACCCCGACCGTGAAGGAGAGGCTATTGCCTGGCATATTGCCGACGCACTCGGACTGAAAAATCCCAAACGTATTGTCTTTCATGAGATCACCGAAAATGCTATTCAAGAAGCATCAACGCATCCACGGGAGATTGACATGAACTTAAAGAGCGCACAGGAAGCTCGCCGCGTACTCGACCGACTCGTGGGATATGACCTCTCGGGACTTATCTGGAAAAAGGTGCGCTACGGACTTTCTGCGGGTCGCGTGCAATCTCCTGCTTTGCGTATTCTTATGGAACGCGAGCGCGAGATCCGCGCCTTCATACCGGAAACATTTTGGCGCATCAGTGCTGAAGTCGCCACGCCAAAGAAAGTCCCTCTTACACTTTCGTGCAGTGAGGAGCCGCGAGACCTGCCTGCGCAGGCGGGCAAAACATTTGTCGATCATATTCTTGAAGAAGGAAAAAAGCGCACATGGAAGGTGCTTGAGGTGAAAGAAACCGAAGCGGCACGTTCTCCCAAAGCTCCCTTCACCACCTCCACGCTTCAGCAGGCCGCATCGACACGCCTGGGGCTCTCCCCTGCCAACACCATGCGTATCGCACAAAAGCTCTACGAAGCGGGACTTATCAGCTATATGCGTACCGACAGCACCAACTTGGCCGGCGTTGCGATGAGTGAGATTCTGGGGCTGATCAAAAAAACTTACGGTGAGGAGCTTGCACAACCGCGCACCTACAAAACAAAATCAAAGAATGCACAGGAGGCGCATGAGGCGATCCGCCCCACGAGCGTCGCAAAAAAGTCCGCCGGAAGTACTCCCGAGCAGGTGAAGCTCTATAAACTTATCTGGGCACGCACCGTTGCCTCGCAAATGAAAGATGCATCAACACTGCGTACAAAAATTGTTGCAAATATTGACCTGCCTGCCATGCCTGCGCATGCAGGGCAGGCAGGAGATGCATCAAAACCTATCCCTGACTTTCATGCGAACGGCTCGCGCCTCCTCTCCCCGGGATGGCTCTTGGCAGACCCTGATGCGCAGGGCGAAGAAGTCATGCTTCCTGAAGTGAAGAAAGGTGACATCTTGGATTTGAAGACGATCAGCGCGGAAGAGAAACAAACCGAACCGCCGGGACGCTATACCGAAGCGGGACTTGTGAAGGAGCTCGAGAAGCGCGACATCGGTCGCCCTTCAACGTATGCTTCGACTATCAAAACGATCGTCGATCGCGGCTATGTGACCAAAGAAGGCAAGACGCTCATCCCAACCGATACCGGTGACGTCGTAAGTTCTTTTCTTGAAAAACATTTTACCGAATACATCGGCGACACCTTCACCGCAGAAATGGAGCAGAAGCTTGACGATATTGCGAGTGGTGAACGCGACTACGTAAAAACGTTGAAAGAATTTTATACACCCTTTCTCAAAGAAGTGAAGGCTAAAGATAAAGAAGTCGCCAAGCTCACCAATATGGGTGATGCGGATCCCACAATACTTTGTCCCAAGTGTGAAGGCAAAATGATCGTGAAGCTTTCAAAAAATGGCAAATTCCTTTCATGCGCAAAATTCCCCGAGTGTGACGGCGCACGCGGGATGGACGGCAAAGAACTCGAAGGGCCGAAGCCGACGGGAGAGAAATGTCCGGAATGCGCAAAGGGTGAACTCATCGAGCGCGAAGGACGCTTCGGAAAATTTATCGCCTGCGGAAATTATCCCAAGTGCAAGTACATCAAGAATGATCCTGAGACCGCAAAGCTCAATTCTATGGGAGTGAAGTGCAACATGTGTGCCGACGGTGAAATGGTCGCACGCCGTGGACGATTCGGGCCATTCTACAGTTGCTCGAATTACCCCAACTGCAAGCTCGCAATCAAAGCAAAACCCACAGGAAACATCTGTCCCATGTGTCAATCGCTGATGATGGATGGCACAAAAACAATTCCCGAACGCTGTTCAAACAAAGTGTGTCCAAACCACAATCCACATAAACTCAACAAGTAATATATGAAGCATGCAACCTGCGTTGCATGCGGACTTGTTTTTGTGAGGCGGAGGTA
>Ga0209515_10004175_pt1 | contig 19766 bp, 20 predicted proteins | sample Subgroupgradi54m_FD_187454 | JGI IMG/M metagenome (GOLD analysis project Ga0209515, IMG submission 187454) | Subsurface groundwater microbial communities from S. Glens Falls, New York, USA - GMW60B uncontaminated upgradient, 5.4 m (SPAdes)... ...
TGTTGCCGCCAAGGGCGACATTCAACACATCCAGCGCGTACTCGTCCGGATGATCCTTGCAAAAGGCACGCATGCCAAGAGAAATATGGGTTTGCTCGGTTGACTTTGGAAATATTTTGATCCCCGGTTTTTCCTGAGCCGTTTTAAAAAGTTCTAATTTCTTAGTGAAAGCTCCGCTTCGTTTTGGAAAATGAGAAGAAACGGCTTTTTTTAGCGTTTTAAGATCAATCGCGCCGGCTGCGACGACCGTGATGAAACACGGCCGATAAAAAGTATTTTTATAATCCTGGATATCCCGCTGCGTCAAACCACCCACCGTTTCAACTGTTCCGGCGATCGGCCTTCCCAAGGCATGTCTTGGCCATAACAGTTCCGAAAAAAGCTCCTCTACCAGCTGGGACGGCTGGTCCTGCGTCATTTTGATTTCTTCCATGATCACCGTGCGCTCTTTTTCAATGTCGGATTCTTTCAAAGAAGCGTCCAGCACCATATCCGACAGAACCGCAAAAACAGACTGAAAATGCCTGCCGGCTACTTTAGCCAGAAAACAGGTGTATTCTTCGCCTGTGAATGCGTTCATGCTTCCGCCTACCCCTTCAACGGCCTCTTTGATCTCATTGGCTGTCCGCTTTGAAGTGCCTTTAAAAACAATGTGTTCTAAAAAATGTGACACGCCTCCAAGCCTCGCTTCCTCATCCCGTCCGCCCACATGCATCCAGATGCCGACTGACACCGATTTTCTTTCTTTCATCGGCACCGCTACGATTCGCATGCCGTTATTGAGAACTAAGGTTTCGTAAAAATATTTGTAAGTCTTTGACATAGGTTTTACCGCCTTTTTGATTCGAGATAACTCTGAAGAATAAGCGTCGCCACCAAACGATCCGTGTTTTGCCGCTGGCGTTTTTCAGACAAGCCCCCTTGCGCCATCAGGCGGTTGACTTCAACGCTTGTCAAACGTTCATCCCAAGTTTTAATGGGTACCTTTAGCGCTTTCTCAAGGTCAGGCACCAAAGACAAGACGGCGTTGGCTTTGGAGCCAAAACTTCCGTTCATGTTCACCGGCAGACCTATCACTATTTCTTCGACTTCATAGTTTTTGCAAAGCGACGCCAGCGCTTGAGTCACTTTTGCCGGCCCTTTGTTAGGCAGCGTCTCAATGCCTTGGGCCGTCAACCCCAATGGATCCGAAACAGCAAGGCCTATTCTTTTTTCGCCAAAATCAATACCCAGTATTCTCAAAATCTGCTTTCCTTTACTATGGATGCGTAATTCAGTAACGTGCCAAAAGGGCGGCTTCCTCCGACCGGTTCCTCTTACAAATCAGCGTGCCGCGTTCCGTCTGGACTACAATAAACCCATTGACGCCAAGCGCTACAAGCGGCATCGGCGTATAATTGATAAAAAGCGAGTCGCTCGACTCCCGGTGAATGGCTTTGCCATGAATAAGGTTGCGGTTTTTATCCCGCGTGCCCTTTTCCAAAAACATATCCCAGCTTCCCATGTCGCACCAGTCCATCCGCGTTGCAACAACCGCCATATTGCCGGTTTTTTCAAGAAGCGCATAGTCGATCGAAAGTTTTGGCAGGCGGTCATAGCTTTTCTTTAAGTTCTCAATGTCAAAAAGGGCGTAGATTTTAGGAGAAAACTGTTTCATGCTCTTTAAAAAAACACTCGCCCTCCAGGTAAAAATACCGCCATTCCAGTAATAATTTTTTTTCTTGATATACCTTTGCGCAACGCGATAAACCGGTTTTTCGGTAAATCGCGCGACTCGATACGCCGCAGAAAATCTTTTCACACCCTTCCCGCTTTGAATATAACCATAGCCGGTGGCTGGAAAGGCGGGCTTGATGCCAATCGTTACAAGGTATTCCCGGCCGGCCGCCAAACGCATTGCTTCGCGCAAAGTTTTTCGGAAAAGCGTTTCATTTTGTATCAAATGGTCCGCCGGATAAAAGGAAACAAGAGAGTTTTCGCCATATTTTTTGGCAATAGAGGCTGTTGAAAATAAAATAGCGGCCGCGGTGTTCTTGCGCATCGGCTCGATGAGAAGCCTCGATGTATCGAGTAACGGTAATTCCTGCCGGATTATTTTCATGTGCTCTTTTGTCGTCACCACATAAATATTATTTCGATCATACAAACCAAGAAGCCGCTTGTAAGTTTTTTGCAAAAGCGAAATTTTGCCATCCAGTTTGATGCGGTATTTGGGAAAATCCTTATGGGTCAAAGGCCAATACCGCTCGCCCGGTCCGCCCGCCAGAATCACGCCATAGGCTTTCATCGGGTTTCCTTACCAAGCGCTTCGGAAAAAGGCCTTAAAAATTTCCTGGAAAATAAACCGGCAGGCATATTCGGGTAACGCAAAAGCTCTTTAACCAGGGCGCTTCCGATAATCACACCATCAGCACTGCGGGCGACGGCCTTCGCGTCTGCCGGGACCGATATCCCAAAACCGACGCAAATTGGAAGCTGCGTCTTTTTTTTGGCGCGTGAAATATTTTCATAAAGACTGCCGGAAAACCTGTTTTTCATGCCCGTCACTCCCGTCATGGAAACATAGTAAACAAAACCCCGGGAGGCATTGACCACTTTCTTGAGCCTCGCCTCATCACTCGTGGGGGCCAAAAGATAAACAAGATCTATGTCGTGCTTATGCATAAGAGACGAAATTTCTTTGCCTTCATCCGGCGGAAGATCGGCGACAATCAGCCCATCCACTCCAGCCGCTTGCGCCTGTTTAGCGAATGCCCGCAAACCATAATGTAAAATAGGGTTTAAATACCCCATCAAAAGTATCGGAATTTGAGTCTTTGGTCTCGTGTTTTTTACAAGCGCCAGTATCTTTTTGAGCGTCGTCCCCTTTTCCAGGGATTTTTTGGAAGAGGCTTGAATTACGGGGCCATCCGCCAGAGGATCGGAAAAAGGCACCCCCAACTCGATCAGGTCCGCGCCATTTTCTTCCAGAGAACAAATAAGCTCCGCCGTTTTTTTAAGGTTCGGATAACCGGCGGTGATAAAAGGAATCAGCGCTTTTTGGTTTTTCTTTTTTAGTTCGGCGAATTTTTTATGAATGCGACTCATAGATGAAGCGCTTTGGAGATCTGGACCATATCCTTGTCGCCGCGGCCTGAAAGGCAAATTAAGATCCGGTCTGTTTTTTTAAATTTTCTTTTATGTTTCAAAAGATAGCCGATCGCATGCGCAGGCTCGAGCGCGGGCACTATCCCCTCACACCGGCTTAAGACCTTTAGCCCTTCAAGTGCTTCCTTGTCCGTGGCTGAAACGTAATCGACGCGATGGATAGATTTAAGGTACGCGTGTTCCGGACCCACGCCCGGATAATCAAGCCCGGCGGATATGGAATGTGCGAGATTAACCTGCCCGTCCTTGTCCTGTAAAACGTCGCTTTTGGAACCATGAAGCACACCGATCTTCCCCAACGAAAGCGTGGCCGCGTGTTGAGAAGTTTTCAAGCCATGGCCCGCGGCTTCAACACCTATCATTTTGGCCGGTGTATTAAGGAAGGGGTAAAATATTCCCATGCTGTTTGAGCCTCCGCCGACGCAAGCCAACACATAATCCGGATACCGGATTTTTTCTTTGCGAAGCTGCCGGGTCGCTTCTTTTCCGATCACCGACTGAAAATCACGCACCATCATCGGGTAAGGGTGAGGGCCGATCACAGAACCTATGATATAGTGCGTGCCTCTCACATGTGTCACCCAGTCACGGATCGCCTCATTCACGGCGTCTTTTAAAGTCCGGGAGCCTGTTTTCACCGGAATGACCTTTGTGCCCAAGAGCCGCATGCGGAAAACATTGAGCGCCTGCCGCTCAATATCCTCCTCTCCCATGTAAACTTCGCAACTGAGACCAAAAAGCGCGCAAACGGTTGCAGTTGCGACGCCGTGTTGACCGGCTCCGGTCTCGGCGATCACACGCTTTTTTTTCATCCGGAGCGTCAAAAGAACCTGCCCCAACGTGTTGTTGATTTTGTGAGCGCCCGTATGAAGAAGGTCTTCTCTTTTCAAGAAAATTTCTTTCACGCCGATCCTCTTGGCCAGGTTTACAGCTCGCCCAAGAGGTGTTGGACGCCCGGCAAAATTTTTTAAATAGGCGCTAAGCTCCATGTTAAATTTTTTATCCCTCTTCGCAGACCGGTAAGCGTCCTCGAGTTCTTTGAGTGCTGCCATCAGTGTTTCCGGCACAAACTTTCCGCCGTACGGGCCGAAATGCCCGTAGCGGTCCGGCAGGTTTTTAGGATAAAACTTAAATCTTTTTGGCATTTTGGATAAATTCCTTCATTTTATTTAAATCTTTCCGGCCGGGAGAAATCTCCACCCCGCTTGAAACATCAACCCCGTACGGAGAAAAAATCTTGATGGCTTCTCTGACATTGCCGGGTGTCAGCCCGCCGGAAATAATAAGCGGGTTTGTGAACTTCTTTGACTTGAGAATTTTCCAATCAAACGGCTTCCCGGTCCCGCCGTATGAGCGTCCACTTTTTGTGTCCAATAAAATTGCGTCGGCCCTATATTTTGAAATCAGCCCACAGTCAATCCGACCGTCCACGTGAAGCGTCTTGATAATCCGTAAACCCGGCAACTTTCGGATGAAACCCGGACTTTCGTCGCCATGAAGCTGAATCACCGACAACCGGCATTCCCCGGCTATCCGTAAAATTCTTTCCGCGGATTCGTTGACAAAGACACCCACCAAAGAAATCCACGGGCCGACGGCTTTACCGATCGCCTCGGCTTTCTGGATGGAAATCCGCCGCGGGCTTTCGGCAAAAACAAACCCAATCGCGTCCGCCCCAAAATCAGCAGCTGCCTTCGCATCTTTTAAATGAGTGATCCCACAGATTTTAACCCTAACCACCGCGATTTCCTAAAAGTTTCTTAAGCGCCGCTCCGGGCTTTTTCTGCTTCATCAGGCTCTCGCCGACCAATACAGCTCCAACGCCAAAACTTTGCAGGTAAACCAGGTCTTGATGATTTTTTATACCACTCTCGGAAACGACAAACGTTTTTTTAGGCAAAAACTTGATAAGCCTAGTAGTCGCACGGGTATTCACGCAAAATGAGTTCAAGTCCCGGTTATTGATGCCGACGAGTTTCGGCCTTAAAGGCAAAATTTTTTTAATGTCCTCCATCGTATGCACTTCAAAAAGCACGTCAAGCCCCAATCTTTCCGCCGTCAAAGAAAACCGTTGCAATTCCTCGAAAGACAACGCGCCTGCGATTAAAAGCACCGCGTCCGCGCCCATGAACCGCGATTCAAATAGCTGGTATTCATCCACGATAAATTCTTTTCGTAAAATCGGCAAACGTACGGCCCGTTTTACTTTGTGTAGAACCTCCACCGAGCCGCCAAAAAACTTCCTGTCCGTTAAGACAGAGAGTGCCTTCGCGCCGGCGGCTTCGTACTCTTTCGCGATCCGGATGGGCTTGAAATCACGGCAGAGCAGACCTTTGGAAGGAGACTTCCGTTTGATTTCCGCAATGACCGCGATGCCCTTCTTAACTTTCAATCTTTTCAGAAAGCCGGGTTTCTTTTTTGGAAGTTTTCCAATCTCTTTTTTTAAATTCTGGAGAGACTTTTTTTTCTTTAAGGCTTTCACCTCTTTCTTTTTAAATTCAATAATTTTATCTAGAATCGAAACCATATCAAACCGCCGTTTTGAATCTTTGAGAGAAAGAAATGATGTCCTCAAGTTTTTTGTAAGCGCGGCCACTCAATACGAATTCTTTCGCTGATTCAAAACCTTTTTTTATCGAGGCGGCACGGCCCGCTGTATAAATAGCCGCTCCCGCGCTTAGGCAGACAAGGTCGGTTTTTGGGCCTTCATCGCTTTTTAACACTTTAAGTGCCGCTTGCTTGCATTCTTCTTTGGAAGCACATTGAAACTCTGAAAGCGGAAATCTCTTGAGCCCAAAAGCTTCCGGGCCGGTCACGTAGGAGCGGATCTGACCGTCTTTAAGCTCCGCTACTTTTGTGTCCGAAGAAAGGCTTATTTCATCCACGCCGTCCATCCCGTAAACCACGAGAGCTCTTTCAAGACCCAGCTTCAATAAAACTTGCGCGATGATTTCCACGAGACGCTCTTCGTAAACGCCGATGACCTGATAAGCCGCTCCGGCAGGATTGGATAAAGGCCCTAAGATATTAAAAAGGGTTTTTCCGCCTATTTTTTTTCTGGCCGGCATCGCAAACCGCGTCGCCGGATGAAATTTAGGGGCAAAAAAGAATCCAAAACCTGTAGATTCGATCATGTCTCCAATCGCAGAAACAGGTAAATCAATAACAACCCCCAGCATTTCCAGGAGATCAGCGCTGCCGCAGGTGCTGGAAACCGAGCGGTTTCCATGTTTGGCCACACGGACTCCGACGCTTGCGGCAATAATAGCTGAGAGGGTTGAAACATTGAGTGTATTTTTTGCATCGCCGCCGGTGCCGCAAGTATCGAGCAAATCGGAATATGGTTTGCTCAACTTCAGCGAATTTCTGCGCATCGCCAGCGCCGCGGCCGCGATCTCTGAAACGGTCTCGCCTTTTTCATGGAGGGCCGTCAAGAACGCCTCAATGTCTGCGTCACTTGCCGCACCGCTCATGATCGTCGCCATGGCGGAGGTCATCTCCTCCGGCGACAGCGGCTGCCTGTCTTTTAATTTCAAAAGGCAGGCTTTAAAGTTTTCTTTCAAGGGCGTGTGAGATTCAAAAAGTTTCTTAAGATATCCTTCCCGGACTGTGTCAGGATAGACTCGGGGTGAAACTGAACGCCGTAGACCGGAAATTTTTTATGCTGAAGTCCCATGATTTCTTTTTCTTTAGTTTCTGCGGTGATTTGAAGAGAATCCGGAAGGCTTTTTCGTTCAACCAAGAGCGAGTGATACCGCGTAGCTGTAAACGGGTTGTCGATCCCGGCGAAGATATTTTTCTCATTATGAAAAATCTGCGATGTTTTTCCGTGCATCAGCCGTTTGGCGCCCACCACCTTGCCGCCAAACACTTCTCCAATGCACTGATGGCCCAAGCAGACCCCTAAAACTGGCGTCTTGGGTCCTAATATTTTTATGGCTTCTCTCGAAACGCCCGAATCTTCTGGGCTTCCGGGCCCGGGAGAAATCACGATACGGCTTGGTTTTAATTTTTTAATGCCGGTGATATCAATCTCGTCGTTCCGAAAAACCTTGAGCTCCTCCCCCATCTCGCCGAGATACTGCACGAGATTGTAGGTGAATGAGTCGTAGTTATCGATCACGAGAATCACGAGGATATTCCTTTCTCGGCCAACTCAATCGCCTTAAAAAGCGCCTTGGCTTTGTTAACCGTCTCCTCATATTCTTTTTCAGGCTTCGAATCCGTCACGATTCCCGCTCCCGCCTGCACATAAGCAGTGTCATCTTTAATGATAATCGAACGGATCGCAATACAGGAATCAAGATTCCCCGAATAGCTAAAATAGCCCACTACACCGGAATAAAAGCCGCGTTTCTGGTTTTCCAGTTCATCAATAATCTCCATCGCGCGCACTTTCGGAGCGCCGGAAATGGTTCCGGCCGGAAATGTAGCGCGCAAAAGATCAAAAATGGTTTTCTTGGGCTTCAGGCGGCCCTCCACAAGGCTCACCAGGTGCATCACATGAGAATAACGCTCGACGACCATAAATTCTGGCACCCGGACGGATTTGTATTCGCACACGCGCCCGAGATCATTTCGGCCCAGATCCACGAGCATGAGGTGCTCCGCCCTTTCTTTCGGGTCTTTTAAGAGCTCTTTTTCAAGTTTTTGGTCTTCGTGCTCATCCCGGCCGCGCTTACGGGTCCCTGCAATGGGTCTTAAAATGGCCCGCCCCTTCTCGCAACGCACATGGACTTCAGGAGAAGATCCTGCAATCTTAAAATTCTTAAAGTTTAAGTAAAACATATAAGGCGATGGGTTGACCGAACGAAGCGCGCGGTAGACATCAAACGCGTTCGACCGCACCGGCGTATGAAAGACTTGAGACAGCACGACTTGAAAAATATCGCCTTTTTTTATATAACTTTTTGCTTTTAAAACAGCTTTTTCAAAAGTTCTTTTGGAAAAGTTTGATTCAATTTTGTGATCTTTTATGAAATTGTCCTCGCTGTAGGTCTGCAGACGGCGGGCTGTGGATTCGATATTTTCTATCTCTGTTTCTATTTTTTCAGCCGCCTGTTCGTACACGGACTCTGCCTCTTTAAGCGGATCCAGCAAAACATTCACAACAACCTTTATCTTTTTGTTTAAGTGGTCAAAAATGAAGACCGAATCTGTAAACACAAAAAGAGCCTCGGGCATCTCAAAGGCTTGTTTATTTTTATCCGGTATCTTTTCAATGAAACGGACCATGTCATAACCCATGTAGCCCACGGCCCCGCCTGAAAAAAGCGGCAGCCCCGGCACAGAGGCCTGCCGGTATCTCTTAAGGATATTCTCAAGCTCCCATAAAGGGTCTTTTTGTGTCGTAAATATTTTTTTATCTCCCTCGGCGGGCTCGATCGAAATCTGTTTTCCGCGGCTTGAAAACACAAGCGACGGTTTGCCTCCGATAAAGGAGTATCGCGCCGCTCTCTCGCCGCCTTCGACGGATTCTAAAAGATACGAATAAGGTTTATCGCCGGTTTTCAGGAAAAGGGAGACAGGCGTCTCAAGATCCGCCAGGATTTCCCGGTAGACAGGAATCAAATTGTTTTGTTTGGCCAGCTTCAAAAAGTCCTTCTTTGCTGGAAAATAGGGCCCCATCTAATACACTTCCCCGGGATTAAAAACCCGCCCTTCGGTGATCTGCCCTTTTCCGTTCTCATCCATTTTTTCAAAATAACAGCTGAAATAGCCTTTATGGCAAACTGCGACTTTTTGATCCACCAAAAAAAGAAGTGACTTGCCCTCGCAGTCGATACGAAATTCCCGGACGGCTTGCGTATGGCCCGAGGTCTCACCCTTCATCATGAGCTTATTCTGCGAACGGCGGTAAAGATAAATGAATCCTTTTTCCAGCGTGGCCCTTAAAGCAACGTCATTCATGTAACAGAGAACTAAAACCCGCTGCGTTTTTTTGTCCTGAATCACCGCCGGGATAAGCCCCTGCGAATCAAATTTAAGCCTTGCCTTTATTGTCTCAAAAATCTCGTTCGTCATAACCGCACCGGAATTCCTTTCTTCGTTAAATATCGTTTGGCCTGCCGGATCGTGAATTTCCCAAAATGAAAAATACTGGCTGCAAGCACCGCGTCGGCGCGACCCAGTTTAAAACCTTCGGCCAGATGCTCCAGGTTTCCCGCCCCACCCGACGCAATCACCGGTATTTTTACGTTTTCGGACACCCTCCGCACAAGCTCAAGATCATAGCCTTTCTTTGTGCCGTCTTGGTCCATGCTGGTGAGCAGTATCTCTCCGGCGCCTAGTTTGGCCGCTCTTTTGGCCCACGAAAGCGCGTCCAGATTCGTTTCTCGCCGGCCTCCATGGGTGTAAACTTTCCATTTATTATTTCGTGAGCTAAAATCCTGCGTGCGGCGGGCGTCTATCGCCACCACGATGCATTGGGCGCCAAAACGCCGAGAGGCCTTGAGAATAAACCGAGGGTTTTTCACGGCCGTCGTGTTGATCGAAATTTTGTCGGCACCGGCTTTTAAAAGAGCGCGTATGTCCTCCAAAGACCCGATCCCTCCGCCAACTGTAAGCGGCATAAAAACTTTTTCCGCTGTTCGCCTCACCACGTCTAAAAGTGTCTTCCGGTTTTCATGCGACGCCGTGATATCGAGAAATACTAGCTCATCCGCGCCTTCTTTATCATACTGGACCGCGCAAGCAGCCGGATCACCCGCATCTTTTAAACTCAAAAATTTTACCCCCTTGACGACGCGTCCCTCCTTCACATCGAGACAGGGAATTATTCTTTTTGCGAGCATGCCCCTATTGCTTCTCTCATGGTAAATTTATTTTCATAAAGTGCCTTGCCGATGATAACACCCTTGATATTGGGCCGCCCAAGTGCCAGAAGCCCCTTGATGTCCGCGAGTGACCCGACACCTCCCGATGCGATCAAGTCAATTGACAGCGACTGGCTGATATTTTTTATTTCTTGGAAATTAGGCCCTTTTAAAACACCGTCCTTCGCAATGTCCGTATAAATAACCGTCCGGCAGCCAAGCATCTCGACATTTTTGGCAAACTCAACCGCTTTGGTCTGGGTTATTTTCGTCCATCCATCCGTCGCCAGGAAACCATTGAGCGCGTCAATGCCGACGATCGCCTTGCCCTTAAATTCAGCGATCGCTTCTTGCGTGAAATGGCGGTCAAGGCAGGCCTTCGTGCCAAAAATCACCCACGAGACCCCCATATTTAAATAAAATTTGGCCGTTTCAATACGCCGGATACCGCCGCCCAGCTCCACCGGGATTTTCACGGCCTTTAATATTTTCTCAATGTGTGCCGCGTTTTTTGGAGTCCCCTCGAGCGCGCCGTTTAAATCCACGATGTGGAGCCGCCTGGCGCCCTCCTCTTCAAAATGCTTGGCGACAGTCTCTGGTTTATCAAAGTAAATCTTCTCTTCTTTAAAATTTCCTTGAATAAGCCTGACCACCTTGCCGTCTTTAACATCAATCGCCGGAATAGGAATCATGAATTTTTTGGCTTGTAATCCAAGAAATTTTTTATGACTCTCAAACCGCTTTCCTGGCTCTTTTCCGGGTGAAATTGCGTCGCGAAGATATTGTCCTTCCAAACTGCCGAACAAAAGGCCTTGCCATATTCCGTCGTCGTTAGAATCCACGAACGGTCTTCCGGGACTCCGAAATAAGAATGAACGAAGTAGAAGTAATCCTCATCATGAATATTTCTGAAAACCGGGCAATCTTTTTTTTTGAATCGCACCGTGTTCCAGCCCATGTGTGGGATTTTCATTCCGCCCCGAAAGCGCCTGACATCACCGGAAATAACGTCGAGTCCTTTTGCTTTTTCGCCTTCTTCGCTACGGGAAAACAAAAGTTGAAGTCCAAGGCAAAGCCCGAGATAAGGCGTGCCGCTTTTTATTTTTTGTGTCAACGGTTCGGCAAGTTTCAGATGTTTCAACTGTTTCATCGCGGACGTAAAAGCACCCACTCCAGGCAGCACAATCTTCTCGGCTTTTTCAATGTCATTTTTAGACGAAGTGACCTTGGGGTGAGCGCCGTTTTTTTCGAAGGCCTTTTGGACACTTCTTAAATTCCCCATGCCATAGTCCACGATCGCAATCATCACAATTTCCCTTTAGTGGACGGCACTGTCTTCTGCCTCTTATCGATACTCACCGCCCAAAGAAGCGCTTTCGCCAACGATTTAAACGTCGCCTCGATCACGTGGTGAGGCTGCTCGCCCGAAATAAAGTCCACATGGAGTGTGATGCCGGCATGGTCCGCGAATGACTCCAGAAAATGCTTGACGTCGGCGACGGTGTAGTTCATTGTCGTGTTTTTTGCGCGGAGCGCCGGGTCATCGATCCATTTGGTTTTTTTGTTGGTGTGCAGATGGAAAGAGCCGCGGCCGCTGATATCGAGCGTCACCCTCGTTCCGGCCAGCGCTTCATCCAGCGGCGCCCTAAAATCCGCAAACCGGTGAATGCCCTTTTTAGACCCGAGTGCTTTCTTGAAAGCCTCACCGAGTGCGATGCCCACATCCTCGTTCGTATGATGGGTATCAATATCCAGATCGCCTTTGCATTTGATTTCGAGGTCGAATAAGCCGTGCTTAGCCAATATTTCCAGCATGTGATCTAAAAACCGCAGGCCGGTGCGGACTTTGGATTTGCCGTGCCCGTCAATATTGAGTTTTATCTCGATGCCCGTTTCTTTGGTTTTTCGTTTTACAACCGTCATCCGCTTCATTTCTTTTCAAACCTTATCTTGACCGAATCCACGTGCTTCACGAGTCCCTCCAATTTGGCAATGTGCTCAAGCGGCGCTTTCACTTTTTCAAGCGCTTTACGGCTGTAAGAAATAACATGCGAGCTCTTAAGAAAATCTGAGACCGAAATCCCCGAAAAAAACCTCGCTGTGCCGTTCGTGGGCAGTACATGGCTTGGGCCGGCAATATAGTCGCCGACAGCGGCGGGTGTGTACGATCCGATAAAAATCGCCCCGGCGTGCTTGATGTCTTTCAAAACTCTTTGAGGATTTTTGACCATGATCTCAAGATGCTCGGGAGCGATTTGATTGACGACATCCGCGGCCTGTTTCAGATTTTTTACGACGACAATGTAGCCTTTCGTGGAAACTTTCTTCATTATTTTTGCAAGACGCTTCGAAGTCGTCACCAGGATTGCGGTTCCCATGTGATGCTCACTCTGCGCCAAAAGATCCGCCGCCACAAAATCAGGGTCAGAATAATCATTGGCTAAGATCACGACTTCGGTGGGTCCGGCCACCATGTCAATATCGCAGTAACCAAACACTTGGCGCTTGGCCTCGGCGACGTAGGCATTGCCGGGACCGATGATCTTATCCACGCGCGGGATGGACTTAGTACCGAACGCGAACGCCGCAATTGCCTGCGCTCCGCCGGCTTTAAAAACACCGTCCACTTTCAAAAGGTTGGCCACAACCAGGATGTGCGGGTCCACGCTTTTAAACTGGTTGGGCGGCGTGATTAAATAGATCTTTTCCACGCCCGCGAGTTTTGCGGGAAGCACCGTCATGTACACCGTGGACGGCAGCGGCGCGGTGCCGGCAGGAACATAAATACCGACGGATTCCAGCGGTCTTATTTTTTCGCCCAGGATCACACCATCCTCGCCGGTGATCTTCCAGGAACGCCGGATCTGCTTTTTATAGAACCGGTTCACATTTTCCACGGCCACTTTGAGCGACGACACAAAATCAGGGCTGATATTCTGATACGCGCCGTTAATCTCGCTTTCGGATACGCGAAGTTCCCGGGACGTCAGCTTGACACGGTCGAATTTTCGCGTATAACGGATCACCGCATCATCACCGGTGGTCCGCACATCCTCAATGATGCGACGCACCTTTTCCTGGATACGTGGATTTCGCACCGCGAACCGTTGAAAGAGTTTCTGGAATTTTTTGCTCTGGGGTTTGATGACTTTCATTTTTTATCCGCAAGTAAAATATCTAGTTCTTTCTTTATGTTTCTCATTCCTAAATCAAAAGCTTCTTTTGCTTGCGAAACATTCTTGCCTCCGCCTACAGCATAATCAGACCTTCCGCCTCCATTGCCACCCACAACCTCTGAAACAACTTTTACGAGTCGGCCAGCATGAAATCCTTTTTGAACCAAGTCCGAAGAGGCCCCGATTGAAAAAATTATTTTATCGTCAATAGACCCTTCAAACAAAGCTACGAATGATAATGGTAGCGTTTTAAGATAACTGATTGATAACGAGAACATATCAGATCTCACCTTATCGTCAAATCTGCTAATAAGAGAAATGCCGTTGTAGTTTTCTGTCGAATTTTTTTTCTTTAAATCTAAATCAACTCTTTTTTTTTCTAACTTATTAATAACCCCTTCTAATTTAGAATTTAAAATACTCAATTTGCTTCTCTTGGTTTTAAGAATTATCATCAAATTATCTTGAGCTCCAGAAAACTCACGGGCCAAAAGATTCAATTCGTTTTTTGTATTTTCTAACAAAGATTCGGCGTATCGCCCGGTAACCGCTTCAATGCGCCGCACACCGGCCTGAATGGAGCTTTCAGAAATGATCTTAAATTGCCCGATCTCACCTGTCGCGCGAAGATGTGTGCCGCCGCACAGCTCTTTAGAAAAATCGCCGATCGTGACAACGCGAACTTCGTCTCCATACTTCTCGCCAAAAAAAGCAATGGCACCCTTTTTCACAGCCTCTTTCTTTGGCATGACGTGTTTGTCGAGAGGAGTATTTTTTGCTATTTCGGCATTCACGAGCGATTCGATCTTTGCGGTCGTTTCGGGACCTAACGCGCTAAAATATGTGAAATCAAACCGAAGCCTATCCGGTGCCACCAAAGAACCACTTTGCTTCACGTGTTCACCCAAAGCTTTCCGAAGCGCCGCGTGCAAGAGATGCGTGGCCGTGTGGTTTTTCATGATGTCGGCGCGACGCTCGGCGTCAACTTTGAGCGCATAAATCTCACCTTCTTTGAGCACACCCTCCAAAATCTGAGCTTTGTGTGCGATGCATTTTTCGATAAACTGCGCGTCCAATACCTTTGCTTTAAAATTTTTCCCAGCGATCTCGCCGGCATCACCTACCTGCCCGCCGGATTCCGCATAAAACGGCGTTTGGTCAAAGATTAGCAGGGGCGGGGTCTCCCCACCCAAGTTTAAAACCCGCAACAATTTTCCATTCGCCTCGGTGGTTTCGTATCCTAAAAACTTCGAAGGCGACAGGCCTTCCACTTTCAGAATCGAATCATCTTTCGAAAAAATTTCTCCGGCAATCTTGCTATGCTCACGAGAACGCTTGCGTTGATCCTCAGCCATTTTTTCAAACAAATTTTCGTCAATCGATAGCCCATATTCTTCAGCAATCGATTCACTGATTTCACGAGGAAGACCATAGGTATCCTGGTACATGAAAGCTATTTTTGTGGCATCTAACGTTGCTGTAGAGTGATCACCTAAAACCTTTTTAGTCTGAGCATACTCAGCTTTTAATTTTGGAATTCTAATTCGAGAAATTTCTAGAAAAGATTCTTCTTCGTTTCTAATCATTTCAGTGATGCTCTTCTCGGAAGAAACAATTTCTGGATACGCCGCACCCATAACTTTCACCACTGATGAAACCAATTTATGCAAATTACCGGACTCCAACGTGCCCGCCTTCGTCAAATGATCGCTTGCAAGCCGGATAAGTTTACGGATCACGTAACCGCGTCCTTCGTTGGACGGCAACGCGCCATCGGCGATTGAAAAAACAACCGCTCGAATATTATCCATGGCGGCATTCTCATCCGTCGTTTCATTAGAACTGGACTTCAAGAACATTTTTAAATCCTTCCTGATTTTCTTGAACGTATCGATCTCGTAGTTACTCTCAACGCCCTGAAGTACGGCGGCTGTTCTTTCCAAGCCCATCCCCGTATCAATATTTCTCTGTGGCAAATTTTTCAAGCTCCCATCGCTTTGCCGGTCAAATTGCGTAAACACGAGGTTCCAAATCTCCACGCCCTTGCCGGGCGTTTCGCCTGCATAGATCTCGGAACAAGGCCCGCAGGGGCCGTTTGGACCGTCTTTCGGCGCATTGGAAGGCCAGAAATTGTCCTCCGGACCCATGCGGACGATTCTTTTTTCCGGAAGCCCTATTTTATTTTTCCAAATATTAAATGCTTCATCGTCCTCTTCAAAAACTGAGACCCAGAGCTTTTCTTTAGGAAGCTTCAGTTCCTTTGTGACAAATTCCCATCCCCAGGCAATAGCCTCTTCTTTGAAATAATCGCCGAACGAAAAATTACCCAGCATTTCAAAAAAAGTGTGGTGATAAGCGGTCTTCCCGACGCGGTCGAGGTCAGCCGTTCGCAGGCATTTTTGACAGCTGGCCGCGCGTTTCACATCTTTCTTAAGACCTAAAAAATAAGGTTTAAACTGGTTCATGCCGGCACCGGTGAATAAAAGCGAGGGGTCGTTAGCCGGCACAAGGGAATCGCTCGAAAAGACCTTGTGGTTTTTCGATTTGAAGAAATCCAGATACAGCTGTCTTAATTCGTCAACTTTCATCAATTTCAATCTCTTTTCCGCCTGAGGCGGATCCGCCTTCGGCGGAGAAGAGTTCGGATAAAACAGTAAAAATGACGCTAGATGAAAAACCCCTTCGCTGGAGAAAGCCGAAGATCCGCGCTTTCTTTTTTTCGTCGGACAGGCCGGTCATGCGCGCGAAGCGGTTTCGCACAAGCTCTTTGGCGGTGTTTTTTTCGTCATAATCCCCCAAACCCGCCAGGGTTTCTGAGGCAACCGATTCGGACACGCCGCTTTTCTTCAAGTCGAACTCGAGTCGCCGTCTCCCGGTCGGCCGCGTATAAATGCGGGAATTGGCAAAAAGTTTGGCAAATTTCCTGTCGTCCAAAAGCCCGGTTTTTGTGAAAATATCCACTACCTTATTTGTGATCTCATCCGGGTATTTTTTTATTTTAAGTCGCTTACGAAGCTCGCTGGTGCTTCGCGGTCTGAACGATAAAAGCCTCAAAGCGTCATTTTTCGCTTTCAGAAAAATAGCGTCCTCGCCGTCTAAAGACGGCTTTTTTTGTTCTCTGGCCATGATATCCGATGAGAGGGCGTGCGGATCTTATGCTTGGAACGGAATCAAACCGGTTGACCTGTTTTTTCTAAAATTTTTTTCTCAAGTTCAGCCAGCACTTTCGGGTTTTCCCTTAAGTATAGCTTTGTATTTTCCCGGCCCTGGCCCAGTTTCTCATCACCGTAAAGGATCCAACTCCCGCTTGTTTTTATGATTTCGAGTGATTCGGCGACATCGAGAATACTGCCCACCGCGGAAACGCCTTCATCATACATGAGATCAAACTCGGCCTGCTTAAATGGCGGCGCCACTTTATTCTTCACCACCTTCACCCGCACACGGCCGCCGACAATTTCCTCGCCGCGCTTGATCTGCGCGATGCGGCGGATATCCAGCCGGACCGATGAGTAAAATTTGAGCGCGCGGCCTCCGGGAGTGGTTTCAGGGTTTCCGAACATGATGCCGATTTTTTCCCGGAGCTGATTGATGAAAATGAGCGTTGATTTTGATTTGGCGATCGTCGCCGTAAGCTTTCGAAGCGCCTGGCTCATGAGCCGCGCCTGAAGCCCCATGTGCGACGCGCCCATCTCCCCTTCGATTTCGGCCTTGGGCACCAGCGCCGCAACGGAATCGACAACAATGATATCAATGGCGTTGGAACGGATGAGAAGCTCGGTGATCTCAAGCGCCTGTTCCCCGGTGTCGGGCTGTGAAATCAAAAGGTCATCGAGATTCACGCCAAGTTTTTTGGCATAGGCGGAATCAAACGCGTGTTCCGCGTCGATAAACGCGGCGGCACCTTTGCGCTTCTGCGCTTGGGCAATAATGCTTAAAGTCAGCGTCGTTTTCCCGCTGGATTCGGGGCCGAAAATTTCGATGACGCGGCCGCGCGGCACGCCCCCAACACCGAGCGCCATATCGAGCGCAATCGCACCCGTCGGAATGGCCGGTATATCGAGCTTGAAATTCTGTCCAAGCGTCATGATCGAGCCCTTGCCAAAATGCTTCTCGATCTGCAATACAGCCGCGCTGATCGCTTTTTTCTTCTCAGCGCTAAGTTCGTCCTTTAGAGGCGCCTCTTTTACCTGCAGTTTTTTTTCTTCTTTTTTTTCTTTCGTGATGATGCGTGACATAAGCCGCCTCCAGATTTGATGTTAAGAAAATTTCTAAAAAGCCAAAACCGCTTGCTTATTTAGGCTATTATTATACAATCCGCTCAAAAAGCTGTAAAGCGAAGATTGGCCTTTAGACCTATTGGTTCTCCATATAACAAGACGACAGACCCTGCCTATTTCGTTCAAAAAAATTTATCACTTGCCACCACTATTCATAAGACTTTATAATCAAACAACTAAGGAAGAGCATGAAAGCAGAAATTATATCCATAGGCACTGAAATCCTCATCGGATCCATTCTCAATACCAACGCCCGTTTTCTCGCGCAAAAACTGGCTGAAAACGGCATCGATGTTTATCACCAAACCGCCGTCGGAGACAATGCGGGCCGTATTGTTGAGGCCTTCCGCCTGGCCGCTTCACGTGCGGATATCCTGATCAGCTCCGGCGGTCTCGGCCCGACCGAAGATGATGTCACGATGAAAAGCGTTTCACGATTCACCGGCAGGCAGCTTCTTCTGCACCGTCCTACTCATACTCATATCTGTCGGGTGCTTGAGCGGCGAGGCTACCCCATCACCCGGTTTGTCGCGCGGCAATGCTATCTTCCTAAAGATTCTTTTATCATGCAAAACGAACGTGGCACAGCGCCCGGCGTATTGATCGAATTCTCCCGGGAAAATCAGAAAAAATGGCTCCTTGTCCTGCCGGGACCACCCAAGGAACTGGAACCGATATTCATCCGCCAAGCACTGCCGCTTCTGATAAAACGCACGCACACTAAAAGAGAGCATTTCATAGTCAAAAGCATCAAAATAACCGGCCTGTTAGAATCACAGGTAGCTCAAAAAACCACAGATCTCTTGAAATTGAAGCCGCCGCTTACCGTCGGTATCTACGCCAGCCCCGGAATGGTCGAGCTTAAAATCATGGGTAAATCCCGCTCTCTTAAACAAATCTCAAAAAAAATCATTGGGATCGAAAAAATCATCCGAAAACGATTTGGAAATCACGTATTCGGAACCGGCAATGAAACGCTCGCCTCGACCACCGGAACTCTTTTACGAAAAATAGGAAAAAAACTCGCAACCGCGGAATCCTGCACCGGAGGACTTCTATCCCACCTCATCACCGAAGTACCGGGAAGCTCTGATTATTTCTTAGGAAGTGTCGTCGCCTATCACAACCGGATCAAGTCATCCCAGCTCAACATTGATTTACCTGCAATTAAAAAAAATGGCGCAGTCAGCGAAACTGTTGCAAAAAAAATGGCGCAAAACGTACGGGATCTTTTGAAGTCAGACTATGGGATAGGAATCACGGGAATTGCGGGACCCGGCGGTAGCTCTAAAGCAAAACCAGTGGGCCTTGTTTACATTGCGGTCGCAGCCAAACGCCGGACCTTTTGCAAAAAGTTTCGATTTTTTGGCACGCGGAGTGAAATAAAATCAAGCGCAGCCCATAAAGCCCTGGATTCACTCCGGCTTGAACTTCTCAAAGCGCGGTAAAGTGCAAAATCAGTCTCAAACAAACATTGGAAAAAAATCCGGCCGCCAAATCGTCCCACAGTATGCTCGCAGGATTTTCCATAGATTGAATACGGTTGATCGGCCAAGGTTTTAAAACATCAAAAATTCTAAAAAGAACAAACCCGGCTCCGAAAAGCCAAAGAATTCTAGGCATGCCTAGCAGCGTCAGCATCATCCCGCACACTTCATCGAGCACAAACTGCCGGGGATCATCTGAATTGAAAATCTCCCGCGCGGGCTTTGAAATAAGAAACCCGCCGACCGCCAAAAGTGTCAAAATAAACGTCGCTTGGCGGTAAAAAAACCACGCGAGTAAAATTCCTCCGATGCTGCCGCAGGTTCCGGGAGCCAAAGGCGAGTACCCCAAATAAAAAAAAGAGGCAAAAAACCTCACAAACCTGTCGTGGAATTTCATAATCAGAGCCCGGGATAAATAAACCGTTTGTTGGCCATGACGTACCGAATCCCGCTCCAAAGCGTTACGACCACGATAAAAATCATCCATTGATAAATAAAGCGGAGCGCCGGGGCCGTCCATTCCGGCTTCCAAAAAACGGTTTCCTTGAGAAACAAAAATATCAGGATGCCCATGATGGATAAAAATTGAAGGGCCGTTTTGTGTTTCCCGCTCTTGGAAGCGCTTTGCTCCTGGCTGTCTTTTGGCATCGCCATCCGAAGGCCCGTGATGAGGAGATCCCGCGTAAAGATCACGACAATCATCCAGGCGGGAATAAGTCGCATTTCCAAAAAAGCGGCAAACGCCGAAAGCGTCAGGATCTTGTCCGCGATCGGGTCCATAAACTTGCCGAGACGGGTGATCTGGTTTCGTTTTCGCGCGATGCGCCCATCCCAATAATCGGTGAGGCTCGCTATTAAAAA
>Ga0209515_10004176_pt1 | contig 19766 bp, 24 predicted proteins | sample Subgroupgradi54m_FD_187454 | JGI IMG/M metagenome (GOLD analysis project Ga0209515, IMG submission 187454) | Subsurface groundwater microbial communities from S. Glens Falls, New York, USA - GMW60B uncontaminated upgradient, 5.4 m (SPAdes)... ...
ACGCGACTGCGGATACATTTCGAGAAGCGAGACAAAGAGGTGCTCGGTGGAAATGAATTCGTCTTTCATTGCCGTCGCGGCTTTGATGGAATTTTCGAGGACTGACGCGAGCTCGGGCGTGAGATACATTTGATACGAGGGCGACAAAACGTTTCCCGTTTCGGCCCCTTCAAGCACGGTCAAAAGAGAATCAATGAGAAGATTCTGGTCAACTTCCATTTTATCAAGAAGCGCGATAACGGGACCCTCTTCTTGCAAGATAAGCGCCGCGAGAAGGTGGAGCGGATTGACGTGGTTTTGCCCGCGCTCAATCGCGAGCTCATGCGCTCGGCGAATGGCTTCTTTGGCTTTGGTGGTGAAATTTTTGAATGGGGGCATAGGACGAAGAATTATGAATAAGGAATTACGAATTAAGAATCCGCCGACCGACGGACAAAAACAACTATTTTTTACATACTACCAGAATAGAACATGTTTGTCAAACACGTTCAAATACGTTATTTTTTATAGTTTTTATAATACCATAAAAATAGGGCGGTGCAAAATCGCACCGCCCCGAAACTGTTGAAAGAGTTACACTGCAACTAGCGTTTTACCGCCAAAGTAAGTAAAGTCTCCCAACTCAAAAACATTGCACCTTCCCCATACAACAACTGAATCTACTTCCTGATAGGGGGAGTCACAACCCATTTGTTTCTTTTTGTATATCTTCTCACCCGAATTCCCGATTTTCATAAAAAGGGTTCCTACGTGTTTGAAAGTGTTTCCTTTTTGCACTTCGGATAATTCTAGAATCTTTGACATTCTCGTACTCTCTCTCAAGTTAAAATGTGCAGGGTTGGTATTTTTACCCTGCTTATGCAATATACCAAACAAATATATTTGTCAAGTTTTTCTCCGGATGGATTATGGCGCTTTGGATATCCCCTCTTTCCGATAACTTTCCAGCGCTGAGAGAATGGTCACCGCGGGAATGGCGTATTTTTCTTCATCCGCCCCGCCCGCATTCATTCCTAAAACTTTGCCGTCAATGCCGAACAAAATCCCTCCGCGGTCAGCCTGCTTGAAAGGAATACTCGTTATGATATGTGTTTTAGTTTTTTCCGATATGATGCCTTGATACGCCGTTGCCCCCGCTTTCCCCCCAAGCGCTACCGCGGAAGAGCCTAGTTTCGGTTCGTTCGATGCAAAAGATACGTAGGGGGTGCTGGTGGCGACTTGATCTTTCTCGTCGCGCAATTGAAGAATGGCGATGTCAGAATTTTTATCCGTGTATACTTTCACCGCTTTGTAGACTTTCCCATTCGAAAAAACCGCCGAGTATTCCGCGCCCTCTCCAAGAATATTTTTATCGGTCGCAATCAGCGCGTCTCCGGATGCCACAAAACCGATACCTCGCGAAATTTCCCCTTCGCGGATTATCGCCATTTTCGGAAGGTTCATTTCCACCGCGCTGACGATTGCATCATTCGGTACTTTTACCGGTACGGGCGGGGACGGCGGCAAAATCGCTGCGGGAACGACTTTTTCAATCGTCTTCTCCACAATGCGATTGACCGTCTGCGTAATGGTCGTCGGCGTTTCATTCAAAAGCGATATGACGGAAATACTCGTCGCGATTGACGCAACAAAACTCACGAGAAGAGTCAAAAGCACCATTTGTTGTTTTGTGAGTTCTTCCATATTTTATATGATAACAAAAAAATCTTACTCGCGATATCTTTTGTTTACTTCGCTCCAATCAATAGCCTTCCAAAAAGCCGCGATGTAGTCTGCGCGTTTGAGACCGTAGTCGATCATGAACGCGTGCTCAAAGACGTCCATCACGAGGAGCGGTTCGGCTCCCGCGAGGTGCCCGGCATCATGTTCGTTAATCCATATATTAAAAAGGCGTTTTTCAATTTTGTCGTAAGAAAGAATTACCCAGCCGATGCCGCGCATTGCGCCAGTCGCCCGAAAATCGCTCTCCCACTTTGCAAATGAGCCGAAATCTTTTTCGATTTTTTGATACAACTCAAAATGCTCGTCAATCGCCGACCCGCCGTTTTTCATATTGCTGAAATAATATTCGTGAAGCCGCATGCCGTTAAACTCCCATCCGAAACGGCGCTTGAGTTCGGCAAATTCCGGCGTGGCGGTTTCCCCTGCTTCTAATTTGGCTTTCAAAAGATCGGAGAGCTTGTTTGTGTTCGTCACATACCCTTGATAGAGCGTAAAATGATTTTTTAAAAGTGTTTCGCTGAATCCTTCAAGCCCCAATAAATGTTCATAATTTTTTGCTTCGTATGGCATGATTTTTTATTTACTTGATAACTTTTCCATTATATCACAAAGTTCTCTCATTACCCGCGCAATATCTTCTTTCTTTGTCCCGCGCCCCAAAGTAAAGCGCACCGACCCCATGGCGCGGATGCGGTCGCCGTCAAGCGCAAGAATGACGTCCGACACTTTTCCTTCTCTGCCGATATTCGCGCACGCGCTTCCGGTGGAAGCGGCAATTCCTCGCGCATCGAGAGCAATGATAACCTCTTCCGCATCGGCGCCGAGAAATGAAATGTTTACATTGTTTGGCAATCGTTCGTTCGCGCTTCCGTTCAACACTGTGTCGGGAGTTTTTGAAAGAATTTCCGAAATGAAAAAATCGCGAAGTTTTACAAGGCGCGCCGATTCTTTCCATTTCATTTTCTCCGCAATACGCATCGCCTCCGCAAAGCCAGCGATTGCAGGCACATTTTCCGTTCCGCTCCGAAGCCCGCGTTCCTGCCCGCCGCCGAAAATTTGCGGCGCAAGTTTGACGCCCCGCTTCACAAAAAGCGCGCCGATTCCTTTCGGACCGTAAATTTTTGATGCGTTGAAAGTCATGAGGTCAACGCCGAGCTTCAAAACATTCATGTCGAGATAATTTACCGCTTGGCACGCGTCCGTATGAAAGAGCGCCTTTCCACCCGCTTTGTTGCGCTGACGAATTATTTTTGCAATTTCCGCAATCGGCTGTACTGTTCCGATTTCATTATTCGCGTACATGACTGAAACAAGCGCGGTATTTTCACGAAGCGCATTTTTCACACTTTTGGGCGAAACAATACCGTCGCTCTCAACCGGCACATAAGTAACTTCCACGCCGCGTCTTTCAAGTTCGCGTACGCATTCTAAAACAGACGGGTGCTCGATACTCGAAACAATAATATGCGCTTTCGAAACATCCCCCATTGCACCGAAAATGGCGAGATTGTTCGACTCCGTTCCTCCGCTCGTGAAAATAATTTCATCCGGACGAGCGCGGAGAATATCCGCGATATTTTTCCTCGCCTCTTCAAGAATTTTCTTCGCCGCAACTCCCTCTTTGTGAATGGAGCTTGGATTGCCGTATGTTTCCGCGCTGATTTTCCGCATGACTTCAAGCACGCGCTTATCTTCGGGCGCGGTTGCGGCGTGGTCAAGGTAGATTCTATTTGACATAATCAAAATATACTACGTTAATCCCCAAAAAACAAACGCCCCGTGGGAAACCCTCGGGGCGCATTTTCTTCACTTCAGACAAAGCTCCACTCCGGAGCATTTTTTTTCAAACATTAATCTTACAAGATTTACGATTTCTGCTATCGCCGCATCGGGATGCTTCCCTCTTTTGTGAATTCCGCATACCGCGGTAGTGCACGAATGAGCCATGCCGGAATGAAAGCGCCATTTTCCGTGCCGATCTTTTCCGTACGTGATGTACGCGGAGAGCGTGTCTAGTCCGGTTCCCGGGCGCTCTCCAATAAGATGAATGATTACCGGCACTTCAAGAATGTTGCCGACATCATATCCCGCGCGCACACGACCGTTGGTGATAAAAATATCCGTATCGCCGCAACGTATTCCCGCTTCAGTAAGCCCTTGGCGCACTCCCGGCAAAACATCACGCAGATTTTCGTTGAGAGCGTTGGCGTTCAAGCCGTCGGAAATTATAATCTGCACCTCCGGACGGTGCCATGGATAACACCATCGCGCGAAAATTTTATGCAATAAACACAAAAGATTGCCGGTTTGCGGATTATTGATGTACTCATCGCGCGAAACTGAAAGTGTGCGTACTCTCAAACATTTTGGCGACACGTCTCGCAGGACAGCCGAATCCAAAGTTGCATATAACGCCTTTTGCGCATTGTTATATATATCGTCAGCCCTTTTCTTCATCAATGGCGGCTCCACAAACTTGCGGGGACAACAGTATCCGATATCAAAGTTTTGCGCTTGCAAGACAGAAATTTTTCTTTGCGCCTCCGTCCGCAGTTCTTCAAGTTCTCTTTTGTCCCCTCCCGCTTTTTGATATTCCGCGCAGAGGGCGGTAACCGTTTCAGTGCGCGCGACAGGCAAATTGCGTTCGAGCGCTCCAAGCTCGACAAGACGCCTTTGCATCACTGAAGTCATCTGACGATTTTGTTCCAGCCGAATTCGCGCATGTTCGCGCGGAGAAGTGGTCAAGTATCCGAGCATCGGGTCGGCGTTGCCGGCAACCGACATGAGATACGCCGGCGCCGCTTCTTGAACAATTCTTTCCGTTAAAGAGCGCAAATGATTCGGCGGAATTCCCATGTGAAAAGTGGCGCATACGTCAAGCCCGAATGTGAGCCCGTGAAGTTTCGCCATCACGGTGTCTTCTAAACAAGCGCGAAACAACTGCTCTTCGGTGCGGAACACTTCCGGTCCGATAAAGCCGGCAACATCGTTCACAATCGTCCATTTCCCGGTTTGCTGTTGAAGAAATCGCGCAACGCCGTAGCACCTTGATTCAAGCGTTACCATGTCAATGCCCTCCGCGACGCCATTCGTAATTTCCGAACCCTGTCCGGTCTCGAAATAGAGACCATCAAAACCGCGCGCGAGTTCAAGAATTTCTTTAACCCCAAGCCCAACATAGCCCGCGAGCGCCTTTGACGTACCGGCAAGACTCTGAAACCCGACATCAACCTTCGCACCGCGTTCGCGCGCCTGTGTTTGTTTGAGAATATCTGAAAGCACGCACCAGCGCGTCGGAAGATGAAGCCTTTTCACCACGTCCGCGAGAAGATTCTCGAGGCGCATGATAGTTTCCACATCATCGCTTGCGGGATTGAGTCCAATCATGACATCGCCGCAACCGTAACTCAAACCCTCAAGAATGGAAAAAAGAATTTCCTCTTCGTTGTCGCCCGCGCTGTTGGGCTGTATCCGCGAACCGAAATGGTGCCGCGAACCTATGGAAATACCATCTCCCCCAAAAGGACTGATGAGCGGGTTGAATATCGAACGCGCGACTTTTCCAAGCTCGTCGTTCGTCATCACTTTCACCAGAGCCGCGATTGCTTCGCTCGACAGTCCGTCGCGAAAGTCCCGAGCAAAAAGATGCCCTTCCTTGCCGAGCAAAACTTCTTTCACTTCAGAAATAGTTAAGCGTTCGATTTTTGAGGCGATGCTTTTCTTGAGATGTCTTGCGAGCACTTCACTCATTTCATCTTCAACGAGAACCATGCGGTGAATCTCGCCAATGCGCAAACACCCCAGTTCTTCCCGTGCCGCAAAGCGCATTTTCTCGTCCCGTGTGCCGCCGACGGAAATGTCCCCTTCTTTGAATTCATTTGCCGCCACTAAAATTTCAAGCAGTCTCCGTTGTTTCATGATACGACCTCCGTTTAGTAATTTTATATCCAAATTTCAATCCTTATCCAGCATAAAACTTATAATTGATTTTGTCAAACAAAAAAACAACCCGCCATGCGAGTTGTTTTTTAAGTCTCCTACATTCCGCGCTTTTGCCTGTGGCAATCGCGACAGAGAAGCTCTCCGAGCCGCGATTCGTCCGGCTCAAAAGGAAGCTCCGGGATTCCGCCGCCGCAAGACGAGCACTTCCAGTTTCCCTGGTGCATCGGTCTTGGTGCGCCGGCTCCTCCCCTCCTGTCGCCGCGACTGTCGCCTCGGCTGTCTCCGCGCTTTTGCTTGTGGCAATCGCGGCAGAGAAGCTGGTGAATGCGCGAGTCGTCCGGTTTGAAAGGAAGCTCCGTGATAGCGCCTCCGCATGACGAGCACTTCCAGTTTCCCTGGTGCATCGTTCGCTCAAATCCTTGATTTTGTTCGTACGCCATTGTATCTTTTTTATTTCTATAATTTATATTTGTTTTCTCGACCCTGATATTTCTCAATTATACACGCAAAACGAGGAAGTTTGCAAATCGGCGCACTTCGTATAACATAGAATATACGATCTGTTAATAACCCCTCGTCGTTCAATGGATAGGACATAAGCTTCCGAAGCTTACGATGTAAGTTCGATTCTTGCCGGGGGGATAAATAAAAAAACAATCCATGATTGAATCTCTCCACACTCACACCACTCTCTCCGACGGAAAACTCTCGCACAAAGAGATGTTCGAGCTGGCGGAGAGTCTCGGCATTTCCGTCATCGCTTTTACCGACCACGACGCGGTGCCGAACGACGAAGCGCTTGCATACCTCGAAAGCGTTCGCGAGTCTTCCGCAAAATGGATTGTCGGCATCGAAATAACCGCTGGGCTGCCGAAAGAATTGTCTGACCAACCAAACGGCGGTTTGCATATCATCGGGCTTTTTACAGACCCGAAAAATCCTGCGCTTCTCGAACATTGCGAAAAAGCGCAAAAAGCGAGAGTAGAGCGAATGAAAAAAATGGTTGCCAATCTGCAAAATCTCGGGTTCTTCATAACCGCCGAAGACTGCCTGGCGGCGTCCGGCGGCGAGTCGGTGGGACGGCCTCATATCGTTGAAGCGCTCGGCACACATCCGGAAAATCAAGCGGTCATGACACGCCTGATGGAAGAAATGAAAAAAGAGGCGGAGCAAGACTCCGTTCTTCGCGCGAAATATGAAAACATGATTGAGTCCGGAGAACGCCAATACCCCTACACGCTTTTCCTTTCCGGCGATTCTTACAAAAAAGCCTACACGGAAACAACCTACTCTCCCGATTTGGACGAAGCGGTTGCGCTCATTCGCGGAGCAGGGGGCATTGCTTCAATCGCGCACTATTTTACGGTGAAGAAAAAAATGCCAATCTCCTTGATAGAGCAATTACTGAAAGAAAAAAGGATTGACGGAATGGAAACGGTGTACGGCATGTGGAACATTGGAAAAAACACCGAACAAGAAATGAAAGACGACCAACAAGAGCTCAAACGTTTGATTGATATGTACGGCGGTCTCCAAACCGGCGGATCGGATGCACACAAAGAAGAAGACCTGCGCCAATACGCTTCCCTCGCGGAATTTTCCCAAAAAAGCGCCGGTATGACGCAAAAAATTCTTGATTCAGGAAGAGTTGCCCGCCGGTTTTCTTCGCTCTAGAAAAAAATTTGCAGAAAATTACGCCATATGCTAGCATATACCATATGACAATGACAGTAATAGAAGTCGAAAAGAGCCAAAATGAGAACACCGTGAGCCTTCTTCGCCGATTTACGAAGAAAATGCATGGCGCCAAAATCTTGAACGCGATTCGCGACAAGAGGAGCGCAACGCGCCCGATGTCCAAGCTCCGCAAAAAACGGCACCTCTTAAAAAGGCTTGAAACCACTGCGCATTACGAAAAAATGAAAAAGTTGGGCAAGCTTAAACTTCCAGAAAAGAAAAAGTAATGGAAACAATAGGTTTCGATATGAGAAATAACACAAAAGGCAAGCTTCCCCGCTTGCCTTTTGTTGATATAAAAAATGCCGTTCTCGGAGAAAAATATGACTTGAGTCTCGTCTTTATCGGGAGCGCGCTTTCTCGTCGCCTCAACAAAGAACATCGCGCCAAAGACAAGCCGGCCAACATCCTCTCCTTTCCGCTCTCAAAAGAAAGCGGTGAAATTTTCATTGATGTCAAAGAAGCGACGAAGCAAGCCCCCTCGTTTGAAGTTTCGCCACCAAAATTCATTGGACAATTACTTATCCACGGTTTGTTCCATTTGAAAGGTTTGACACATGGGAGTAGAATGGAAAAAGAGGAAGAAAAAATACGGCGGAAATTTAAGCTCTAATTTTTCTTCTTTAACAAGTGGTTTTAATCTCATGCGTGTTTTTTGTGTGTTTTTAAAATTTCCAATACCTAATTTCTAATTCCCAACAAAAATCCTAATGTCAAAAATTTGAATATTGGACATTTTATTAGAAATTGGATATTAGATATTAGAAATTATTTCACTATTCTGTGCAACGAAAAAGAGACATAGTAACAGGCATCGACATCGGCACCCATTCCGTGCGTGTGGTTATTGCCGAGTGGCGGAAAGGCGAACCCTTGCCCCGCATCATCGGGACCGGAATTTCCGAGTCGCGCGGTCTTCGACATGGCTATGCCGTCAACACGGACGATGCGGCGAAAAGCATTCGCGCCGCGGTGAAAAATGCCGAGAAAGCATCCGGCATGAAAGTCAAGCGCGCGTTCATCTCGGCGGGAGGCATAGGTCTTGAAGGAATTCCCGCTCTCGGCGCAACAATGGTTTCCCACCCTTCCGGAGAAGTGAGCGACATTGATATTGCGAAGGCGATTGAGGCGAGCGAGTCAAACCTTCGCGAACTTCAGAACAAGAAAATCATACACGCCATTCCCATAAGCTACCGGCTTGACGGCAAGGAAGTGCTTGGGCGCCCGCAAGGAATGAGGGGCGTGAAGCTTGAAGTGAAAATTTTATTTATCACTGCGCTTTCGCAGCATATAAACGACATCGTCCTCGCGGTGGAAGCGGCCGGTATTGAAGTTGAAGACATTTTCCCCTCGCCCCTCGCCGCCGGTTATGTCACCCTCACGCGCCACCAAAAAACCGCGGGCTGCGTTCTCGCCAACATCGGGTCGGAAACGGTTTCCATCGTTGTGTTTGAAAATAATATCCCGATTTCGCTCAAAGTGTTCCCCATCGGTTCGACGGACATCACGAACGACATTGCTCTCGGGCTCAAAATTTCTCTCGATGAAGCGGAGAATATAAAACTCGGCGAAACCCCTGCTGACCTGCGTTTTCAAAAAAGAAAACTCGATGACATCATCATGGCGCGCCTCTCCGACATTTTCGAGCTTATTGAACATCATTTGAAAAAAATCGACCGCAACGGTCTTCTGCCTGCGGGAATCATTATCACCGGAGGAGGGTCGGGGATTCACTCCATCGTCGAGCTCGCCAAAGGCGCCTTGCGCATTCCTTCTCGCATCGGGTATCCGGCATACGGCAAAGACCCGAACACAGCGAACGAAAGCGGAGAGAACGCCATTTTCAAGAGCGAGGTGAAAAATCTCCCGGCGTGGACGGTCGCTTACGGCTTGTGTATCCTCGGCTTCACTTCCGAAAAAGAAGAAAAGCAAGCGTGGAAACATTCCATAAAAGGCATCGGGGAAAAATTGAGCGATTTTTTCAAACAATTTCTGCCATAATATACTCAAAAGCTACAGGTTTGCGAAAGTTTTTGAGTATATATGCAAAGCATATAATACTATCTCCAATTAACGCATTCACATTTCCGTCGTCTTGCCGTGCCACGACACGGCATCCAGTATTGTTTAATACAACTGCAAAAAACTCTTGCCCCAAAAAGTCATTTCGTCGCGGGAAAGACGAATGGGAAGAGGTTAATTGGGGATGGTATAAAAAATCACACACACTAGGACTACCCTAGGGATTTTTTTCCTAGGGTAGTCCTAGTAAAAACGAATTTTCGCACCACACGGGCACTTCCAAAAACATAGTCGCTTCACTCCTTGTTTTCTAGGTCGCTTTCTTCTCGCTTGTGGTTATAGGATGAAGTATATTCTTTTGATAGTTTTATTTTCCATTTTCGAAAAGTTTAGCTATAGCAAGCTCAACCGGAAGCGATGGTATGAAAGATTTTGAGACGGCAGCCGAAGCGTCAAGAAGCGTGGCGAGGACTTCGGAGAGTTTTAAATTTTTGTTTATGGGAAAATTTTGGAGAAAAAGAAAATCTTCCGCCGTGAAATCATCCGCGAGGGCAAGAGACATTTGATTCGTTTCCGGCGCAAGGCGAAGAAGCATGACGGCGCGGAGTTTCGCAAGGGCAAGTTTCATAAACACGCCGATGTCCACATTGTCTTGCGCCACTTTTCGGAGCGTGAGAAGCGCGTCATTTGCATTTTCTTGATTAATTGCCGTGAGGAAAGCATTGACGAGTGTATTTTTGGGGACGCCCGTGATGTGTTCGACTTCCTCCACGTCAATCTTTTTGCCTTCCGTCGAGGAAAGCACTTTTTGGAGCACAACGAGCGTGTCGCGGAAACTGCCGTCTCCCAAAAGAGCGATGAGGTCTGCCGATGCTCCGTCAATCGTGCGCCCCTCTTTTTTGGCGACATCAATGCAGAGATTTTTCAGTATCTCTTGCGCGGGTTTTTTATACGTGAAAACTTGGCAGCGCGACGCGACCGTTTCCGGAATTTTATGAAGTTCAGTGGTGGCGAGAATGAAAACGGCATGCGGCGGCGGTTCCTCCAGTGTTTTCAAAAGCGCGTTGAATGCTTCCTTGGTAAGCATGTGCACCTCGTCGATAATGTAAACTTTATACCTCCCTTCAAAAGGAAACGTTTTTACCGATTCTCTCAATTCGCGAATATCATCAATGCCGCGATTTGAAGCGGCGTCTATTTCGTACAAATCGCTTTCCGAACACCCGATTTCTCTCGCAAAAATACGCGCGATGGAAGTTTTGCCCGTTCCGCGAGTTCCGCAAAAAAGATACGCATGAGAAATGCCGCCGTTTCGAATGGCTCCTTCCAGCACTTTTACGACATGTCCCTGCCCAAGCACTTCTTGGAAGTTCTTCGGGCGATATTTTCTATAGAGGGCAATTTCAGACATGGGGCTATTGTAGCATATTTTTTACCGACGCAAAAACGACCCCATCGCGGGGTCGTTTTTTTTTGGATTATCGCTCGTTCTGATCCACGCCCTCCTCGTCTTCTTCATCACCTGCTTCTTCTCCGCCCGATTCAGCCACGCACACCTCGCATTTATCCCCCTCTCCCTCAAATTCCGATTTGCACACTACGCACACTTTGAAGTCTTCATCCATAATTTTTTAATTTTCGCTGATAATGGTTTTCACCGCTTTTTTCACCGGCTTCTTTTTCGGCGCCGTGTCTTTCATAATGCTTTTCCAGTGTTTCTTGAGGTCTTTTATCAAATCATCCACCTCGCTTTGCTCAATGCCTTTGACCTTGCTGTATTTTTGAACAACGGTATCAATGAGCGCGTGATAAGATTCCTCGTCAAGCTCTTTCATCTTCTCCATTTTCTCGAGAGCCTCGCCCTTGGCCTTAATCACCCAACCCTTTATCTTCTTTCGGTTTGCCGTGGCATTTTTCCCGTATAAAAAGTATGTTCCCGCTATTCCCGCGATAAGTCCCGCCGCAAGAGGTAAGCCTGTTCCTCCGCCTGTTGTCTTTTTTGCTGCCATATATTTTGAATGATTATCTGCTAATGGTTAACTTCATTTTTGATGTCTTCGACCGTTTCAACGACTGCTTTCCTCGCTTTCTTTACGCGCACACGTACGGTTTTTACGACTTCCTCTTTTTTCTTTTTTAACGAATCCATTATGGGCTTCATTCCGAATTTCCCTTCTTGAATTTTGGCTCGGAGTGTGGCGCGCAAAGCGGCGATGTCGTTTGCGATGCCGTCCGCTTCCCCTTTTGCTCGGTCAACCATCTCGCGCACATTTTTTGTTATATGAAGGATGTTCGCGAGAATCATCACCAACAGCGCGGTTATGATAAACACGCAGACGGTGGTAACAAAGAAAAAAATATCCGACTTAACAATGCTTTCCATGTATATAGTATATGTACTTCTTCCCCGACATGCAAACTTGAGTAATCCACAGCAAAGAAAACAATAGCAAAACAAACAAAATTCACTTGGGGGTGAAACCCCCAAGTGAATTTTGTTGTTCCCGTATCTGTAAGCCGAATTCTGTATCCGCCACAACTTGTTAGTCGGGGCGAACGATAGCTATTTATCTGGGAGTTTTGTTGCCAAAACCCTCAAGCGGCACTTCTCGAAATTTCTTTCGAGACACGGCCTTGCACACAGGTAAGGATTTAGCCGTTTCACCTCTCTTGTTACCAAGAGAACTCATCCGTCATTTGCCATCTGGTAAATAACGGAGCCGTACCCTTTCGGGATCCGGCGTCTCTGCTCGCACCTCTCGGATTGCTCCGGACGGGCGTTACCCGCTACCCTGCTCCTTGCCACTTTCGTGGCGAGGATGTGTTCGGACTTTCCTCCCCGACATGAAATCGGAGCAACTATCCGATACGAGAACTTTACCAGTATACCATTTATGGAGGTGCTTGACAATACTTACTTTACTATGCAAAAAACCTCCGACACATTTGTGCCGAAGGATTTGTTTCACCACGTATTAAATTTGAAAACCAACGAGAGGAAAGTAAATTGCCCCTGCCAACCAAATGAAGCCCAAAAGTACTTTCCAAAGCCGCAGATTCAATTGCACCGCTGTCCAAATAGCGACAACGGTAATAAGTGCCGGAAACATGAGCTGAATAACAGAGCTCGTTCCTGACAAATGTGCCCACGCCATAAGTGTTGCAAGTGTTGCGACAAGCGCGGGAAACATCATGACGGCGACAGGACGCCACAACATGACTAAAACTAACGCACTCGCCACTGCGAGGAAGGTCACAAATGCGACTTCTTTTGGCGGTAAAGTTGTTGTAAGCAGCATAAGATACACTGCAAAAACCAACAGGAATATCACAGTAATGAAACGAGACAATTTGTTCATAGCACTCTCCTTATCAAAGAAAATCGGCGAGTTGCCGACTGGGGAAAATATACACTATAAAAAATGATTTGACAATAGGTGACCAAAAAAGCCGGTTATGGTATCATTTCGGAATGGACCAGACAACAAAAAAGGCAACAAAAATATATAAGATTCGCCACTCGCTCGCGCACCTCTTGGCTATTGTGGCACTTGAGCACGATAAGGGCGCGAAGCTCACCATCGGTCCCGCGGTGGAAAACGGCTTTTATTACGACATTGATTTTTCGGAAGGAAAAGCGCCGACACCCGAGGATTTGAAGCATTTTCAAAAAGCGATAAAAAAACTCATCGGGAAAAAGCTTCCCTTTGAAGGACGCGAGGTGTCGGAAGATGAGGCGCGGAAAATTTTTGCAGGCAATCCTTACAAACTCGAAATCATCGATGGGATTGTGAAAATGGGCGAGAAAATCACCGTGTATCAAACGAGCGAATTTGTTGATTTATGCGAAGGCGGACACGTCGAGAATACTTCTGAGATTGACGTGGACGGTTTCAAGCTCGACCGCATCGCGGGCGCATACTGGCGCGGGGATGAAAAAAACAAAATGCTTACGCGCGTATATGGGCTTGCTTTTGAGACGGGGAAAGAACTTGATGATTATCTGACCCTCATTGAAGAAGCGAAGAAACGCGACCACCGCAAGCTCGGAAAAGAGCTCGGACTTTTTACCATCATTGATGAAGTGGGTGGCGGGCTTCCTCTTTTTTACCCGAAAGGCGCCATTCTTCGGCGGCTTATCGAAAACTATATCACCGAAGAACAGGAAAAACGCGGCTATTTGCCTATTTGGATTCCCCACATAACCAAAGGAGAACTCTATAAAATTTCGGGGCACCTTGATAAATACGATGCCATGTATCCTCCGATGAAACTCAAAGGCGAAGATGATTACTACCTGAAGCCGATGAACTGCCCGCATTTCATGATGCTCTACAAAACGCTCCCTCATTCCTATCGCGAACTTCCCCTCCGCTATACCTGCACCACGACCAACTATCGGTATGAAAAATCCGGCGAGCTCTCGGGATTAACAAGGGTGCGCTCTCTTACCCAAGACGACTGCCATGTTTTTTGCACCGCATCGCAGATAGAGGACGAAATATCCCTCATGCTCGGCATGATAGCCGAAACATACAAAAAATTCGGTCTTGAAGATTTTTACGTGCGAGTTTCTCTTAAAGATCCGAAAAGTTACATCGGCTCGGATGAGGCGTGGGAAACGGCGGAGAACGCGCTTCGTACCGTTGTTAAAAAAACCGGCTGGAAATACACGGAAGAGGCGGGAGAGGCGGCGTTTTACGGACCGAAGCTTGATTTTATTTTCAAAGACGCGCTCGGGAGAGAGTGGCAGCTTTCAACCATTCAGCTTGACTTTAATCTTCCGGAAAGATTTGAGCTTGAGTATGCCGATTCGGAAGGCGAAAAATCGCGCCCGGTGGTCATTCATCGCGCGATACTCGGCTCAACGGAACGATTTCTCGGCATCTTCATTGAACACACCGCCGGCAACTTCCCTTTCTGGCTTTCCCCCGTGCAAGTCTGGGTGCTTCCGATAACCGATGCTCACAAAGAATACGCGGAAGGGATTTTCAAAATCTTGAAATCCGCCGGCGTTCGGGCGGAGCTTCACGACGAGTCCGAAACGCTCGGCAAGAAAATCAGGAACGGCAAAATGCAAAAAATCCCCTACTTGTTGGTGATTGGCGACAAAGAAATGGAAACGAAAACCGTTACTCTTGAAGGTCGCGATCACGGCAATATGGGCGCCATCTCTCTTGACGAGCTTTTCGGCGCCCTGAAATAAAATTCATATGTCTTACATCTTAAAAAGATTTCTCCGGCTCGGGATTGTTTTCCTGACTATCGGCGGGCTCTTTTTCTCGCAAAAAAATAATACTCCTCCGCCCGTCCGCGAAGAGCCGGCAACAAAGAGACAAGAAACGAGCGACAAGAAAAAGGAAACAAGGATATACTATTCGGTTGTCCGGGTTATTGACGGCGATACGATAGTCATTGAGATGAATGGAGCATATGCAAAAACTGAAGCAAAGGTTCGCCTTATCGGTCTTGATACGCCGGAAACGGTTGACCCGAGAAAGCCGGTGCAGTGCTTCGGCATCCAAGCATCCGATAAAGCGAAAAGTATTCTCGCGGGGCAAAAAGTAAAAATCGAAACCGACCCGACGCAAGGCGCGCGCGACAAGTACGGAAGACTGCTCGCGTATGTTTTTCTTCCCGACGGCGCGCTCTTCAACAAAATGATGATTGAAGAAGGATACGGGCATGAGTACACGTACCGCTTGCCGTACAGATACCAAAAAGAATTTAAAGCGGCAGAAGTGCGGGCGCGTGAACTTAAAAAAGGATTGTGGGCGGACGGCATATGCGACTGAACAAAAAACCACAGCGGGTGTAGTTCGCGTATGCGAACTACACCCGCTGTGGTGCGGGGCAAATTTAAAAAACGCCCGCAAGCAAAATACTTACGAACGTTTTATGTTTGCCGAATGTGTTGCGATAATTTCCTGAACTGCCGCCATACACTCCCTGCATTTATCGCAACACCGCACCTCCTTGTTACAGATAATTATTTCTTTTACCGATGTATCGGGATCTTCTTTGAGCTTTCTTCGCACTTCACTTTCAAGAATCGCTCGACAACTGCAAATAACCATAACTTACTCCTCATAAAAAAGAACGGATTTAATCAGTTTGATTATATCATTTATATTGGTTTGTGTCAACACATATTTATTTTCCGCGATGATGTCGTCTTTTTTTGGCGATATTGAGATGAAGAAGCGCGCGTTCGAGGGATGCCATGACTTCCGCACTTTCACGGCTTTCGAGTTTGCCCGCCATGAGCTTTTCCGCGCGCTCTTTCGCTTTTAATGCGTCCGCTTCATCTATATCGTCGGAGCGGACGGCTGAGTCGGCAAGGATAACCGTTTTCTCCGGCGTGATTTCCAAAATGCCACCCGTACAAGTGAAGGGTTCTTCCTTGCCGTCTTTTTTAATGACAATCTCCCCCGGCTTCAAAACACTCACATACGGCGTATGACGCGCAAGCACGGTAATATCGCCGTCAATGGTTGAGACGTACAGCGATTCCACCTCTTCTTTGAAAAGAGTTTTTTCTTGGGTGATGATTTCGAGGTGAAATAGGTTCATGTTTTTAAAAACCGACAAGAAAAATATTTTGTTTTATTCGTTTCGCAAACCTCTATTTCTCATCGCCTGCAGAACGTCTCTGGGAATAAGCGACTCGTCGAAAAATTTATAGTGTTCAATTTGTTCGTCCATCGCCAACTCCTCGGTGGTTTTTTCAGACTTACTGTCTTTAATTTCCTTATTCATTTCCTCGGCTTCACCCTCGTTAGCGGGCTGAAAATTTTCCAAATCCATATTTTTATTTGGTTAATTTATAATTTATTTTACCTCGTCAATTCCGCCCACCATATAAAACGCGCCTTCGGATTTGCCGTCGTGTTTTCCCTCCAAAATTTCTTTGAAGCCGCGAATGGTTTCGGAGAGCGGAACGTATTTTCCGGGACGGCCGGTGAAGACTTCCGCGACGGAGAACGGCTGAGAGAGGAATTTTTGCACCTTTCGTGCGCGGGCAACCGTGAGCTTGTCTTCGTCGGAAAGCTCGTCCATTCCCAAAATGGCGATAATGTCTTGAAGCTCTTTGTAGCGCTGGAGCGTTTTCTGGACTCCTCGCGCGGTTTCGTAATGCTCTTTGCCCACGATGCGCGGATCGAGAACGGACGAGAAAGAGTCGAGCGGATCAACAGCCGGGTAAATACCAAGCTCGGAGAGAGCGCGGGAGAGAACGACGGTGGAATCGAGGTGTGCGAAAGTCGTCGCAGGTGCCGGGTCAGTAAGGTCGTCCGCCGGCACATACACCGCCTGCACGGAAGTGATGGAGCCCGAGTTTGTAGAAGTGATGCGCTCCTGAAGCGAGCCTAAATCTGAAGCGAGCGTCGGCTGGTACCCCACGGCGGACGGCATGCGTCCGAGGAGTGTGGAAACTTCAGAGCCGGCTTGCGTGTAGCGGAAGATGTTGTCGATGAAGAGAAGCACGTCTTGTTTGGATTCGTCGCGGAAATATTCTGCCATCGTGAGTGCGGTCAAGGCAACGCGCGCACGCACGCCGGGCATTTCGTTCATTTGTCCGAAAACGAGAGCGGTTTTGTCGAGCACGCCTGATTCTTTCATTTCGTGGTAAAGGTCGTTTCCTTCGCGGGTTCGCTCCCCCACTCCGGCAAAGACGGAAAATCCTGCGTGTTCTTTTGCGATATTGTGGATGAGCTCCATGATGAGCACCGTCTTCCCCACTCCCGCGCCGCCGAAGAGTCCGATTTTGCCTCCTTTTGAGAATGGCGCGATGAGGTCGATGACCTTGAGCCCCGTCTCGAAGATTTCCGTTTCTGTTTTTTGGTCGCTGAATTTCGGCGCGGGGCGGTGAATCGGCCAGCGTGTTTTTGCGCCGACAGGTGCATCAATGCCGTCAATGGTGTTTCCGAGTACGTTGAACATTCGCCCGAGTACTTCTTTTCCGACAGGCACGCTAATCGGCGCGCCGGTGTCATGGATTTCTTCACCGCGAGCAATGCCGTCCGTGGTATCAAGTGCAAGTGCGCGAACGCGCCCGCCACCCAAGTGTTGTGCAGTTTCAAAAATGATGGTCTTGTCGGCGCGACGAAGTTCGAGCGCGTTTAAGATTGCCGGCAAACTCTCCTGCGAGAATTCGACGTCTGCCACGCTTCCGACGATTTGTACTATTTTTCCTGTGGACATGATTTTTCTTTCATTATATGTAAAATTTCGTTTTTGTCATCTTTATGCGGCGCTGGCGCTAATCTCCGCAAGCTCTCTGGTAATTGATTCCTGCCGGATGCGGTTGTAGGAAAGCGAAAGGTCGTCCATGAGGTCTTTGGCGTTCTCGGTCGCCGAGTGCATCGCAAGCATTCGCGCGGAGTGCTCGGAAGCGTTTGATTCAAGGAGGGCTTGGAAAATTTCCATTTCCACGAGGTTACGGACGACGACAGGAAGGACGACTTCCGGCGATGGTTCGATTAAATAGAGGTAGTCGCTTTCCTGTTTACCTGCCGAAGTAAAAGGCAAAAGTGTTGTCATGATCGGCTTCTGCGAGGAGCTTGAAATAAAATTACTGAAAATGAGATAGACTTTTTTATACTTTTCCGTTTCATATCCGTCGAGCGCGATTTTGGCGAATGTGCGAACATCAAACACGCGCGGTTTCCAGTCAAGACGAGTCGCGGCGGCAATGATATTGTATCCTTGCCTGCGCAAGACATCCGCCCCGCGCTTCCCGATGGTCATAACGTCAATTTCTTCTTTTGGAAATTTTGAGAGAAGCGCGTTCGTTTCGCGAAGCACATTTGCGGAAAGACTCCCGCACAGTCCGCGGTCGGGAGTAATGACGAGCGCGAGGATTTTTCCTTTCTCATTCGTGCGCAAAAACGGCGAGTCCTTTTTTTCGGCGCGCCCCACAAGCGAGCGCAAAATTTTCCTCGCATGGTCGGAATAGGGACGAGTCCCCTTCGCATCGCTCTCAGCCTTCCGCATTTTAGTGGCGGCAACAAGCTCCATCGCGCGCGTGATCTGCGAGGTCGTCTTCACGAGCCTTATTCGACGTTTGACTTCTTTGGTGTTTGCCATGACTATTTGTAAATATCTTTTCGGTTTCCAATCATTATGATGTCCGCCACATCGTTTCTCACATCAAAAATGATTCTAAAATCCCCAACACGAAAACGATAGGAGCCAAGCTCGCTTTCGTGCAAATGTTTCGCAAAACTTAAGGGGTTCTCTGTTGTGAAAAAGAAATCCAGTTTTTCAAAAATCCGCTTTCTGTCAGCCACATGTAATTTTTTGAGCGATTGCACGGCGGAAGGAGTGAGAATGTAGTGCATGGTATTAAACGCCGAGCATTTTTTTTGCTTCGTCGGAAGTATAGCGTTTCTTCTCCCCTCGCGCTTTTGCAATCTTTTTTCGGAAAAATACAGAAGAAGACATTTCAAAATCTTCAAGGCGGTCTTCCAAATCTTCCCACTGTTTGAGCGGTACGATAACCACCGGTTCTTTACCGATTTTTTGATATTGAATGTTTGCCAATACGGTACTCATGCCTTAAATATAGCGGTTTTGGAGATGAAAGTCAAAAAAATAAACCCATGAACTAGCCAGATGTATATGGCGAACGGAAATATTAGACCACATATTGTTAAAATCAATGGTGCCTGACCCCATTACCCCATTACAAAAATGAGGTCGTAAAAAATTGACTGTTTTTACGCCATCTTCTTAAATTCCTCCACCAACCCCTTTAATTTCGCTTGCATTTCATCGGTTAATTTTTCTCCGGTGGCGATGTCGGCTACAAGCACTTTGTCTTTTTCTTCTATGTAGCGGAAGAGGTTTTCATCAAATGTTTTTATTTCGGTGTGGGGGATGTCGTCGCAGAGTCCTTGGGTTACGGCGAATATTCCTATCACTTGTCTTGCGAGGGATTGGGGGGCGTATTGGTCTTGCTTCAGGAGCTCGGTGAGTCTTCGGCCTCTCGCGATTTGTTTTTTGGTGCCTTCGTCGAGGTCTCCTTCAAATTGGGCGAAGGCGGCGAGCTCGCGGAACTGGGCGAGTTCGAGGCGGAGTTTGCCGGCGAATTGTTTCATCGCTTTGGTCTGGGCGCTTGAGCCGACGCGGGAGACGGAGAGTCCGACATTGATGGCGGGGCGCATTCCGGAGTTGAAGAGGTCGGTGTCGAGGTAAATCTGCCCGTCGGTGATGGAGATGACGTTCGTTGGAATATACGCGGACACGTCGCCAGCTTGGGTTTCGATGATGGGGAGTCCGGTGATGGAACCGCCACCGTGCTTTTCGTCTAGCCTTGCGGAGCGTTCAAGTAAGCGAGAGTG